>Ga0334722_10000008_pt1 | contig 306437 bp, 312 predicted proteins | sample C3_bottom_MG_FD_207210 | JGI IMG/M metagenome (GOLD analysis project Ga0334722, IMG submission 207210) | Sediment microbial communities from Yellowstone Lake, YNP, Wyoming, USA - C3_bottom | ecosystem: Environmental > Aquatic > Freshwater > Lake > Sediment | place: USA: Wyoming | collected... | reverse complement strand
GTTCGCCGAGTTCCTGAGAGCGGACAATGCCACGCAGAGCAAGCTCTGCCTGGGCTGCCATAACAAGTAATCGCCCATCATTGTGCAATGCAAGCTAAGGGGGGAGTTTAATTACTCCCCCCTTTTTATCTTCCACCTTAAACTCACAAAAAAGACCAATAAATTGAAGTCATTCGCAAATTTTATTGATATCCGTGAATGTAACACCGATAGAAACTGCACACTGCAAAATATCTGTAAGTTCAGGTTTATTACTAATTGACATCCCCATGGCAAATATGTTAATTTGAATAAATTATTCTTGGGAATGGAGTAGTCCTACTATGGTTAAACAGAAAATATATACCCTGTTGATACTCGTTTTTATTCTGTCCGGCTGCGCATCAGGACCTCGGGAGGATAATAATTTCTACTGGCCGTCTCCACCGGAAGAGCCAAAGATTAGTTACATCGGTGCGTATCGCGGAGAAGCGGATTTCAGGGAAGCAAGCTTTCTTGATGTAATCTTTGGCACATCTCCGGACTATGGACTTCCTAAACCCTATGGTGTTTTTTCCAAGGGCGACAAGATTTATGTTACGCTCACCCAGAATCCTGCTGTTGCTGTTATTGATAAGAAAGCGCGGACCGTAAAATTTATTGGAGATGCTGGCGCTGGCAGGCTTTCCCTGCCGCTTGGTGTTGCCATTTCCAATGATGGAATGGCGTTTGTATCCGATGCACGTATTAAGAAGGTTTATGGTTACGATGAGAATGGAGGTCTTCGGGTCGCTATTGGCACAAAAAATGAATTTCAAAATCCCTCGGGAATTGCGATCAATCAAGAACTTGGCAGACTCTATGTTGTGGACAGCAAAGCCCATAACGTTCACGTATACACACTAAAAGGAGAACCACTTTTCAAATTCGGCGAGCGAGGCGACAAAGATGGACAATTTAACTTTCCTTCAAACGTGGCCATTGACCGCAGAAATGGGAACGTTTATATAGTGGATACCCAGAACTTCAGAGTACAGTATTTTGACAAGGACGGCCAATTCATCAGTAAATTTGGCAATGTCGGCGATGTCCCGGGTAGTTTTACCAGGCCGAAAGGGATTGGAGTAGACAGCGATGGCCATGTATATGTCGCCGATGCTGCATTTGATAATTTTCAAATTTTCGATGACAAAGGCCAATTGCTGCTTTATGTAGGCAGTGGCGGGACCGGTCCCGGGCAGTTTCAACTTCCGGCCGGTCTGTATATCGACGAACAGGACAGAATATTCGTTGCTGATTCCGTTAATTTCAGGGTGCAGGCATTTCAATATTTGAGTGACACCTGGAAAAAGGATAATCCTGAACAGTATAAAAAGTTTTTGCTTAAGTAACGTTCAGGAATAGGGCTTTACTGCTTATTTATTTGTTTGGACTTCATGGTAATCTTGCAGATTATTCAGTACGGTTCTGGTTGAATTGGTTTAAGGTTCGCTTTATCGGAATAAATATGTACCATGTGTGGCAAATTCCCGAAAACATAACTATACTTTTTCCTATTGATCCTTTGAAGAGGTTTTCATCTTCAAGAAAGGGACACTATGTACTCAATCTTATTCTCACTTTTTTTTGTTTTTTTATCATCAGCTGCATATGCGGATGATGCGGTGGTTGCGAAGGTGAATGGAACAATTATCACCTCACGAGATCTCGATGCGGAAGTAGGCAGGCTTGTTCCTGCTACGACCTATCATGGCAATGTATCAGATGACCGGCTTGGAGAATACAAGGAAAAAGCGCTTGAAGATCTTATAACACGGGAACTTCAATATCAGGATGCTATTACAAAAGGCATAAAACCCGATCAGAAGCAGGTAAAGACACAAATGACGCAGATCAGGGACAGATTCAAGTCAAAAAAGGAATATCGCTTGGCCCTCCAACAGGCAGGTACAACAGAGGATCAACTCCGGATGGTCGTTGAAAAAGGTGTCGTGGTTAATACCGTGATCTCAAAAATGGTATTAGAACCTGCCCAGATGTCGGAAGGAGCGCTCAATGATTACTATGAAAAGAATATTACAAAATTCAAGCAACCTGAGGAAGTTAAGCTTCGGTTGATATCAACAAAAGATGAAAAAAAGGCGCATGAAGCGCTTGACAGGATCAAGGATGGAGAGGAATTCGGTAATGTTGCGACCAAACTGTCCGAAGACAATTATCGCATTATGGGTGGCAATATTGGTTATGTCCACCGGGGAAGGGTCATTAAAGAGATAGAGGACATTGCCTTTAACTTGAATGTAGGAGTCGCGAGCGGGTTGATTAAGGCCGGTGGAACCTGGTATATCATTAAAGTGGATGAAAAAAAGCCTGAACATCAAATGACCTTTGAAGAGAGCAGGGTTAAGCTGAAAAAAGAACTGGAAGCGAAACGCGCCCAGGAGTTCCTGGCATCATGGATGGCAAGCCTGAAGGAAAAGGCCCATATAGAAATCCCACAGAAAAAAGAAACTAATTAGGTGTTGTATCTTGTCCGTTTTTCCCATTCATAGGTTTGCTCGTTGGCCAGGTAACATCATTGCGAACCATCTACCCACCTTCCTCACTATGGCGGTCATTCTCCTTTCGCTAGCAACGTTTCAGAGAAACGTTGCTTGGCAGAACGAAACATCTCTCTGGCAGGATACCACGTTAAAATCCCCGATAAAGTCAAGACCGTTTAACAGCCTCGGTTCCGCATGCGCGGCGCGAGGGCACTATGGTGAAGCCATTGCATATTTTGAGACGGCTATTCGAAACGGATCTGGCCCCCAGGAAGTCCATCATTTCAATCTGGCGCTTGCCTATCGGGACTCCGGTCAATTGCACGATGCTGCGGATGAATTTGAAAAGGCGATCGCTGTTAAGAGCGATTACCTTGATGCTTATGATCGACTAGCTCTTGTATATAAGGACCTCGGCAGACTTGATCAGGCTGAATCTGTTTTGCAGTCGGCTCTTGTGCATGGAGCAGATAGCGAAGGCTTCCATCATAACTTGGGGAATATTTATTTGCTGCAAAAAAAGTATGCTCTGGCTATCGATGAGTATCGAAAAGCACTGAAAATTAATTCGATGAACATTGACGTACTCTATAACCTTGCTTTATCTTATGATGGTCTGAACATGCCAAAAGATGCTGCGTTCTACTATCAGATGTTCATAGATCTTGCCCCTCCTGATTATCAGGCAATTACTGCAGGAGTTAAGCAGCGGTTGATTATTCTTGATCGCAAGGCAAAAAAATAATTATTTATATGACTAAGAAGTGAAGAACATGAAAATCATGGGATATATATTACGGAACAACTGTATTAGTTTATAATGATATCTTAACATGCTATAACATATTGACTTATAAGTATTTACTGTATTATTATACTCACTTATTGAGCATTTGTGCTCACCAAATCGTAAAATTCTGTTTAATAGCTATATAATCGGTTGAAAAAATTATGTAAATTATTGCAATTTACCGGCAATGTTTTTGCATAGATTCTTATGCGAAATAAATATATCTATATGATTTTCGGGAAGAAAATCTAAGTGTTTAATAAAGCAAAAAAAATAATTATATTCATCGTCGTCACTGTAATGCTAGCCATCACATTGCCCGGACAGGCTATGGCTTATTTCGTTTCCGGTGTGGTGGGTTACACCTATAACTATACTGAAACCAAAACAGGAAATACTCGTTCCTCTTATACGAGTATGGCGGAGAACTATCAGGCAAACACTGGCGGGTTCCTGTGGGACCCCAGGTTCATTCGGTTCAGTGCCGGCGTGGGGTACAATGTTTATCATGCCAACACTGATTCGAGGAGTTTGAATTACAATGTTCAAGCGTTGTTTTTCCCGGGGTTGAAGATTTTTTGGAGTTTGTACGGGATGCGCTCAGAGGACACGGTTGAAAGCAGTCCGGGTGTACCGGGAACCCTGGTGACGAATTCCAGTTACGGCGGCGTGCTCAACATGTATCTTAACAAGAGGCGTTCACGGGGAAACAACAACAATAACAATAATAATAATAATAGCAGGAACAATAACAACAATGGCAGGAATAACAACAATAATAATAATTACGGCAATAACCGGGGTGGCCGCCGCGGTATGGTCTTGCCCGATATCGTCATTACCTATCATCATTCTGATGCGAACTCCTCGAGTTCTTTACGCTCTTTGAGCGAGTCCCGCGACAATACCACGGCAAATGTTTCTTATCGGTTTCGTAAATTCGATTTGAATCTTGATGCCAGCTGGGAATCATACACAAACAAAATAAGCAAAGGAGGATATGATAATAAATCGCTTGGGTTTCAGTCAAATATCTTCCTGTTTCGGAACGCTACCCTGAGGTTTACCGGGCAGGTGGCTGAACGGTCCACAAATAACATGACCGGTTTTGCAGCTAGAGAAACTTCAGATTCAATCGGCGCTGTGTTGGGTTTCAAAGAACGATATGGTTTTGTTCATGCCTATAATTATGCTTACACCAGTCTGCAAACGGCTTCTGCTGATTACACAACGCATTCTCTCGGAGCGAATGTTGCTTATAAACTCATCGAAGATTTGACCTTGGTGGGCGTTGCAAATCGCACTACGAGCCTGTATCAACAGAAACAGTCGAATCTTGTGTTAACTTCCGAGCGGGTCAGGGTGGAGACCGAATCAGTTTCCGGTGGAACGTCTTATAAAAGAATTTATGCTCCAGGATTCCTGACCTCCTTCCTGTTCAACGCAAACTATGATTTCAGTGCAGGGTATAATAAATATACCAACGTGACAACGGGAGAGTCTGGAAGCGGTTCGTTCTACTCAAACGCTGCGGGGATTGGCATGTCCAGTAACGGGTGGGAATATGAAAGCTTGGCACTCGATTATAGCCTATCCATGACGCGGGACTTTTCCGATCTTACGAGCGATAAAACGTCGCAAAGCTATAAATTGTCCCTGAATTCATCCCGGATCACGAGGACTACGGTTCGCGCCAACGCATCATATTCTGTTATTGATATAAGGAACAACAGCACTGTGGTCTCGTATATGCAGCCATATGTGCACCAGCAGCATCGCTCAAGTTCCTATGATGCAAGCGCAGTATATACCGCGAATGCCAACCTCTCGTTAACCGCTGGAGCGACGCGCGGAAAGGCAAAATCCACAACTTATACTCTTTCCACACTGGAGCCCCCAAGTGCATTGGAAACTTCGGAAGATACCTATTTCGCTGGTGCCGACTTCAGCTATCAGATGACAAGAAATGTTAGCTTTTCCGTGGCAGCGCGTGATGAATATCGAAGCTCCCAGTTGATCAAATCAGAAGACTATCAGATAAACTCATCCATTGATTATCGGATCAGGCTGATCTATCTCACACTATCGCACACTTGGAGAGAGGACGTTCCGGAGAACGGATTACGGGTATTTACCCAGGCTGTTGCTGTGAAAGTGCAACGACCATTTTAACAGCATCCTGTTGCGAGGTTCGTATATGTTCATACCGTTGCCGTCTTCAGACAATCTATGATCCTTCATGAAATCACTTGAGCTGAAAGACGGTATTTTGCAGAAATATTCCGGGTTTTCACCGTGGTTTCTTGTGGCACTTGTGGTCCTGTTATTCCTTCCTTTTCTTGGCCAGGCTTTCCATATCGACGATGTCGGTTTTATCAACCCTTCACACGTTTTCAGCTGGAATCCTTTTCAAGTGCATTTGGACATGACAGGGACTGTCGAAGAAAATAGACAGCTTGGAGCAGTACTTTATGAGAACACGCATACACCACTTATGTCGTTTTTTATTAAGGTGGTGACAGTGCTCTTCGGAGAGAGGGAAAGCTCTTTACATGGTTCCTTCTTGATCTTTCCGATTTTAGCTCTTTTTAGCATGGGGCGGTTGGGCGCGCTCCTGTTTCCTGGCACAGGCGCTGTCAAGACGGCTATGCTTTCCCTATTCATCTCGATGCCTGCTTTTCTGGTCAATTCCCATACTATCATGTCTGATGTACCGACGTTGGCGCTGTTGCTCACCGCAATATCCTGCTATATTTACGCGTTGGAACGAGAATTTCTCCTGACGATATGGGGAGGCTGCCTGTTCCTTACGTTGGCGATCTTCGCTTCCTATCAGATGCTGGTATTCATACCGCTCCTGTTGTACTATGCTGTTCTCAAAAAAAGAATAAGCATCAGCGTCGTAATAAGTTTGATCGTACCTGCTGTTGTTCTGCTTGTATGGTTGTTGGTGATCTACCATCTCTATGGTGTTTTCCCGGTTTTCAGGAGCAGTATCGCTTCAGGCAAGTACACCATCGCATCGGAAATAACGCGAGGCTTGCAGACGAACGTGTTGCCAGGAAAGATCGTCAATATGGTCGCACAAATAGGCGGATCGCTCCTGTTTGTTCTTCTCTTCTATGCGGTCAAGACGCGATCACTGCGCAACGTAGTTGCTAAATTCGCGGTGCTTGCATCAATATGCTTTATGACAGCGTTTACACTGGTACGTTATTCTGCTTACGACGCTTTTACTCTCGCGCTGTTCGTTGCACTGGGTTTATTGACCTTGGTCGAGGTGGTGTCCGTAGCATTCCATCTGAGGAAAAAAACTGGCAGGGAAGAAGGTTTGTTCCTCCTGACATGGATAGGCATCGTGCTTCTGTACAATATCCTTGTGCTTCCGTTCGGATCAGCACGATATATTCTCCCTGCTTTACCACCGATGGTTCTTCTCCTCATGTATGCATCTGATGATCATCATGTAGAAAGGGGAAGATCATTGTCTTTTGCAGTTATTGTTTGTTTTGCAGCGGCATTCGGTCTGGCGTGCTCGTTTGCCGATTATCAATATGCGCAGACCTATAAGGATTTCACACGCGAAGTGAAAGTATTTCAGCAAAACAGCGACAAAACATTCCAGGTCTGGTATGTGGGCAAATGGGGAATGAAATATTATATGGAGAAAGAAGGCTTTTTGCCTTTGCCTGAAGATTCAAAAGGCGTCAGGAAGGGTGATTTCGTTATTATTCCTGAAATGCCGCGGTTCTGGCAACCGGGACCGGACCTGATTCCCCGACTGCATCTGTATGCAACCAAGGAGTATCGTTCGTGGTTGCCTCTGCGTCTGTTCAACAGGAGAAGCAATGCGGGGTTCTATGCGCACCACTGGGGACTTTTGCCTTTTGCAATTTCACGTGAACCTGATGAGGTCTTCCAGATCGTCGAGGTCGCGAGTTAGCAGATATCTTTGCGTTTGTCGAAGATTTTTATGCATAAAGTGGACGGATAGCATTGATGAATACCCCCCGCAATCGCTCGCTTACTGATATGATGATGATCTCCGGCGCGTTCATTCTGGCCGGAGTTTACTCATTACGAAGATTGTCAGATTCTGACTTATGGCTGCATTTAAAATGCGGCGAATATTTTGCGAACCACGGAGCCATACTCAAAACCTACTACTTTAATTGCAGCTGGCCTGAGTTCCCTTATCTTAACCATGAATGGTTGTTCCAGGCGTTCATCTACCGCATTTTTACCTGGTCTGGCGAGGCAGGACTGATCACGTTGCAGGTCCTGCTGGTCCTCTTCTCATTTTTCATCCTTTGTAAGATACTGAGCCTGTATTCGGAAAAACTTAGTCTTATTTCGTGTGTGATCGCTCTGGGTGTCATGGCTTCTTCCCATCGTTTTGCTCTCAGACCGCAGCATTTCACATATCTGTTCCTTGCATATTCTATTTACAGTTTGCATCAGTTTCAGAAGGGCGTCCGACGGTATGCCTGGTTTCTGCCCCTGATCATGCTTGTTTGGGTAAATATGCACGCGGAAAGCCTTTGGGGCATACTGGTCCCCCTGGTCTTTATTGTCGTAGAATACCTGAAACCCGGTTTATCTCCTGTCCATAAAGAGAAGGGCTTCACAATTCTTGCGTGTATTATCGCTTTAACAGCAGCTGCGGCGTTGGTCAACCCTTTCACCTATAAAACGATAGTCTGGCCGTTCATTGTCATGAAGGAACAATTTGGCGGAGTGGAGGAACTCCTGCCGCCGACAGGCATGCGATATCTGTTTTTCTGGATATATTTCGCCGTATTTGTTGTGTCCTCCCTGATGAACCTCAAACGAGCGGACCCTACCTGGCTCGTCCTGAGCTTGTTGTTTGCCGCCATCGCATTGGTTGCTAACCGCGGGATTCCTCACTTTGTATTTATCTCAGCACCTGTCATCACCGCCAGTCTTGAAAACTTACTGCACACGCAGAAAAGAAGTGCGGGTGAGCCATCATTCTTTGCACGCGGTCTGAAATCGGGACTTTTACTGGTTATGTGCCTGGTCATCCTTTTCGTCGTGACCAGCCCTGCATATTTAAAACAGCATGATAATATTCCCTATCCAGACGGTGCGATAAATTTTCTAAAAAAGAATACTATCCGGGGAAATGTTTTCAATGATCATATCTGGGGAGGATATATTGTTTGGACTTCCTACCCGGACCTCAAACCATATATTGACGGCAGATATTTTCATCGACGGTTTTATGATGAGTTTTATGCTATACGTGAGGGCAGAGAAGGCTGGGATACGGTTTTAGCAAAATATGATATACGTATCGCATTGCTGCGCTACAATGATCAGGGCCATGAGCGTCTGAATGACCGTTTGTTTGTAAACCCCAGATGGCGTCTTGTATACTGGGATGATGTGTCACTTCTCTATCTCAGGGACGACGGCGGAAACAGGGCAGTCATAGAAAAGTTTGGTAATTCTCTGGTAAACCCCGATCAACAGCTTATTTATGAATATGAGAACCAATCTCCCGAAATAATCAGGAAGGCACAGGCAATAGTCGATCAAAACCTCAAGTTCGCCAACCGTTCCTTCAAGGCATTGATCATGTCGGGAAATACCCATTATGCTCTGAAAGATTATTCCTCTGCACGTATAAGATATCTGGACGCCTTGCGGTCTATGAAAGAGACGAATGCATGGCTCTTGTACAAGATCGCACTCTGCTACCGGAACAGTGGTGATTTGCCGCATACGAAGGAATATTTGGAAAAAGCACTCGCATTGGCCCCTGATGTGGAGATGGTACGTCGAGAACTTCAGGAAGTGAAGTTTCTTCTTCGGACATGAATGCGGACACTTTTTGCCGTTCATATAAAACTGTTCACTATGGTATCATAGGTAAGCCGTAGTTGTTCCAGGCAGGAGTTGACGACGCAATAACGAGTGAACGCATTACTTTTGCGCAGAATGGGAGCGAAACATGATTTCAAATAAAAAACTTATCGTTGTGATGCCGGCATATAATGCCGAGAAGACGCTTCGTCAGACCTATCGTGAGCTTCCCCATGAATATGTTGATGAGGTTATCCTTGTCGATGATGCGTCCCATGATCGCACGGCCGTTGTTGCGGAAGAGTTGGGAATAAAAACGATCATACATTCCGTGAATAGGGGATATGGGGGGAATCAGAAGACCTGCTACCGCGAAGCCTTGAATCTGGGCGCGGACATTGTTGTCATGGTCCATCCCGACTACCAGTATTCACCCAGGCTTGTTACCGCGATGGCTTCGATGATCACGTCGGGACATTATGATGTAGTGCTGGGTTCGAGGATCCTGGGCGGTGAAACGCGCAAGGGAGGGATGCCTATCTATAAATATATAGCGAACCGATTCCTGACCCTTGTGGAGAACCTGATGCTCGGCAGCAAACTTTCCGAATATCATACCGGCTACCGCGCGTTCAACAAAGCCGTGCTCGAAACGCTTCCGTTGGAGGAAAACTCCGACGATTTCGTTTTCGACAACGAGATGATCGCCCAAGCGGTCTATTTCGGGTTCAAGATAGGCGAGATCAGCTGTCCGGCAAAATATTTTGCCGATGCCTCTTCGATAAACTTCTCACGGAGCGTTACGTACGGTTTCGGAGTGCTTCTAACATCGCTGCAGTTCAGGCTGCAGAAATACGGCATCTGGTCATCGAAGATTTACAGTCAAGAGGGGAAAAAGCTTCGCTAGGAAGCCGTTGGCGGAGAATAACTTACGCGGTTTCTGCCGTTTCTCTTGGAAAGATACAGCGCTTCATCTGCTTTTTTAACGAGTTCCTCGGGGGAAACGTCCTCATCCCCGGAGATGCCGGCGACGCCGAGACTGATGGTCACCGAGGCGCTGGGCTTGTCCTCTCTAACGGTGAATGGATGACTTTCCACTGCCTTCCTGAGTCGGTCTGCCACCATGACCGCATTATGTATTTCCTGTTCGGGCATGATGATCATGAACTCTTCTCCGCCATATCTGCAGCACAAGTCTATTGAATCGCTTCTGCTCTGACGAAGCATGATGCCGGCAAGCTGTTTCAGGACCGAATCTCCGGCCTGGTGTCCGAAATTATCATTGAACTGTTTGAAGTGATCGATGTCGAGCATGATGAGGGAAAGAGGCTTCTGGGTCCTGCTCCGCCGACTGACCTCGCTGGAGAGCCGTTCCTGGAACATCCGGTGGTTGTAGAGACCGGTGAGCCCGTCATGCTGCGATATCTGCTGGATCGTGTCGAAAAGCTGGGATTTCTCAATACCGGCTGCAAGCTGATGCGAGAGGATGGCCATGAAGTCCATGTCATCCACGGTGAGGCCGAATTTTTCCTGGTTGTCCATGCCGATGACGCCGATCGTTGCATTATGGACCTTGAGTGCTATGCCGATGTAGGAACCGTCGTGTTTTTCCTCATCCGGGTAGTGAATGAAGTCGTTGAACGTATCGTAAAAAATCGACAGGTCATGGATGTGCACATGTTCTCCGCTTTCCACAATTCTTCCAGGAGTGCCTTCCCCCATCTTCAGCGTTATCTTCTTCTGTACGTCGAGGCCGCTAAAAAAAATTAATTCGAGCTTTTCACGATGCGGGTCCAGCAGATAAACGGACACTCGCTCGAACGGAAGGGCTTTTTTAATGATGCCGGTAACCTGCCGGATCATTTCCTGCAGATCCACCAGCGACGCGATGGTCCTGGAAATGTGGTAATGGATGTATATTTCGTTCAGCTTTTTCTCAAGCAGGTTGCCCAGCGTGGTTGCATGTTCTTTTGATTGCTCAAGTTCCTGCTCAAGCTGCGCGATCTTTTCTTTTAAAAAGTCATCAGACATTACTACCCCGCGCACCGCATCCCGCCGGCCCTTGCTGTTTTTGAACCACAAGGATCTGAACTGAAAATCCGCACCCGCTCTATTGGGCTTTCGGCGGCGCGGGTGTGATGGGGATCGGCTTCGGCTGAGCAGCTGCCGGCGACGCTGACGAGGGTGCTGCAGTGGCCGGCGTTAAAACTTTTGTTCCGCTCGGAGCGGACTTGATCGGCATTGGCTCGGCTTTGGACACCGGTACGGTTGCCGAAGCTGCAATGATGATCATGGTCTTGTTATCTTTGATCTTGAAGCCCCGGTCCATGAGTTTGGTCGGATAGGCTGTGGCAGCAAGAGTTTCAGGATTCATCCCCTTTTTCTCAAGGAATGATACCAGAGCGAGGGACCGATCGGCTGAGAGCGCTCTCCCGTCTTTCTGGGGGATTTTCTTGCGGCCTTTGCCCTGCGCCGGAACGGACTGGGTGGCATTGCCAACGCAGATCTCACGGTCCCTGAGATTCATGAGCAGCGAAGCAAGCTTTTCACGTGTCTGGATATCTTTTGCAAAAGTAACGGATTTATCCGTATAGAGTGCCTGCTCCGCAATATTCAGAACAATGCGGTTCCCGGCGGAAACGACCTCAGCCTTGCCTGTGGCTATTTCATCAGCGAGGCCGGCCTTAAAAGTGTCCATGAGCGGAGTGACCCAGGCAAGTTCACCTGCATCTTTGGCTTCTTTTTCCTTGAACTTCGAGATCTCTTTCTTGGCTTTATCCAGCTCCGGCAAGCCGGCTTTCAGTTTTTCATTGTCCACTACAATGGGTTTGTACGAATTGAGATAAAATAAACCAAATGCACCGATAGTCGCTACGAGCAATGCTGAAACAATATACGTTACGATCTTCATGAAGGCCTCCTCGTTAAGTAGGTGAATATAGAGTGTGCGAACGAGAGCTCCGGGTTTATGACCGGGTTCTCGATTTTTTATTTCAAGTTGCGCACTGCTTCTTCTATCCGGTCCAGGCCCTTCTTGATGTTCTCCATTGACGTTGCATACGACAGCCGGATATATGCGTCCGCGCCGAAGGCATCGCCCGAAACGAGGGCAACCTTTGCATCCTCAAGCAGATAGGTTGCGAGATCGGAAGAATTTGCAATGCGTTTTCCGCTCACGCTTTTTCCGTAAAGAGCGGATACGTTCGGGAAAGCGTAGAAGGCGCCCACCGGTTTGATGCAGGAGATCCCCGGCATCTTGTTCAACCGGTCGACCATGTAGACGCGCCGCTTATCGAATTCGACGGTCATGGTTTTGATGAAATCCTGCGGACCGCGGAGCGCTTCGTTAGCCGCTTTTTGTGAAATGGAGCAGGGGTTCGAAGTACTCTGGCTCTGAATGTTGCTCATTGCCGTGATGACGTCTTTGGGGCCGGCTGCATAGCCGATGCGCCAGCCCGTCATGGCGTGGGATTTTGAAACGCCGTTTACCACGATCGTCAGGTTCTTGATCTCCTGCCCGAGCGAAGCGATGCTGTAATGTTTGAATCCATCATAGAGAAGATGTTCATATATCTCGTCGGAGATGACATAGATATTATGTTTGACGGCAATTGCGGCGATCTCTTCAAGCGTTTTTTTATCATACGCCAGCCCGGTGGGATTGGACGGACTGTTCAGCACTAGTGCCTTGGTTTTTTTTGTCACTGCCTTTTCGAGTTTTGCCGCCGATATTCTGAAGCCTTCCTCTTCCGTTGTCTCCACGATGACCGGAACAGCGTCGTTCAGGATCACCTGATCGGGATAGGAGACCCAGTAGGGTGAGGGGATGATCACCTCGTCTCCGGGATCGAACAAAGCTTCGGCGATATTATAGAGGCTGTGTTTTGCGCCGCAGGATATGAGGACTTGTGATTTCTCGTACTGAAGGCCGTTGTCCTTTTTGAATTTATCTATCACAGCATCTTTAAGCTCATCAGTACCGCCAGCAGGCGTGTATTTGGTGAATCCCGACTGGATGGCCTTGATTCCCGCCAGTTTTACGTTTTCCGGCGTGTCGAAATCAGGTTCACCTACGCCGAAATCCACGACATCAATTCCCTGCGCTTTCATGGCTTTGGCTTTTGCCGCTGTTGCCAGTGTGGGGGAAGGTTTGATCGCTGCAGCTCGTTTTGCAATGCTCATGCTGTATGAACCTTTCTCTGATCAGGAAGTTGCTTTCTAAGTGCTTGAATTTTTAGCATACAAAGCTGGCAAAGTCAAATATTTTCTTGTGGAAGAGCTCATCTTTGTAGTCTGACGATGGAAGATGGTAGGCAGCCGCAATTCGGGGAAAATGAGCGCTTGACAAGTGCGAACAGTTTGATTTATTATTGCCTCGTTACATGATCGTTTGCATGATGTTTATTAAAATCTAACCCTGCCTGACTAACCACAGGTGGGGTTTTTTTATCCAGGGAGGTTGGGAATGTCAATATCAATGATGGTATGCAATGTCCTGTTTTTCGTGCTTGTTTTTGCTCCAACGGTCCGGGCTGAGGACAAGATGGTGATTGCGGATTTCTCCGCGCTGGTGGGCACAACAGCGGCTCCCGCAGGCTGGGAGCTCAAGGAAAAATCAGGCAAGGCTGATTTTTCCGTGGTCAAGGATGGCGACGTCGCAGCAGTGCGTTTCCGCAGTGCGAACACATCATTCTCGCTCCAGAAAGAAGCGAAGGTGGACCTCAAACAGTTCCCTGTGCTCACGTGGAAATGGAAGGTGACCAAGCTGCCCGTTGCAGGAGACTTCAGAAAATCAAAGACCGACGACCAGGCAGCGCAGCTTTTCCTCGCCTTTACCAAGACCAAGGCGATCGTTTACATCTGGGACACAACCGCTCCCCAGGGGCTCATGGAGGACACCTCACCCGTGCCGTTCATGACCGTTAAGGTAGTGGTCCTCAGGTCAGGACCGGCAGAGATGGGGAAGTGGCTCACCGAGAGCCGTAATGTGTTCGAAGATTACAAAAAACTTTACGGTTCTGAACCGCCGCCAGTGAATGGCCTCAGGCTCCAGATAAATTCCCAGCATACCGAGACCTCCGGCGAAAGCTATTTCGCCGATGTGGTATTCAAAAAACAGTAATAAAACCTCGGTAATTAATTCAATGCAAAACAAAAAGATTACATTCATTATCGGCGGGGCCCGGTCGGGGAAGTCCGCGTTCGCCGAGAAGCTGGCAACTGGTTATGAGGGAAAGCACGCCTATCTTGCCACGGCACAGGCCCTTGACGCTGAAATGGCCGCAAGGATCGTGAAGCATCGCAATGACCGCGGGTCCTCATGGGACACATTTGAAGAACCTCTTGCAGTTGCCGAACTATTGAAGAAATTAAGCGGAAGGTATCAGGCCACGCTCCTTGATTGCCTCACCTTGTGGCTGAGCAATGTCATGGCCCATACGGAAGGTGATGCGGCAGTCCATATGCGTATGGATGACTTGCTGGCAGCGATAAAAGATGTCAGCGGCTCGTGCATCGTGGTCTCGAATGAAGTGGGGCTGGGGATCGTGCCGGACAATCCGCTTGCCAGGCGGTTCCGGGACCTTGCGGGCATGTTGAACCAGAAAATGGCGCAAGCAGCGGATGAGGTGTACTTTACTGCTGCGGGGATTCCGATGAAGATCAAGTAGCGCGTTGTTACAGAAAAAAATATGAACGGGGGAAGAAGATAGTGAGCAGACTTCAAGAATTGATAAAAAGCATTAAGCCCATCGACGCCACACGCACCAATATGATCCAGGTGCAGCTTGACAGCCTGACCAAGCCGCAGGGAAGCCTGGGCCGCCTCGAGGAACTTGCAAAGAAATATTGCCTCATCACGGGCAAGCACAAACCCAGCATTACGAACAAGATCATCTTTACTTTTGCCGGCGACCATGGTGTGACCAGAGAAGGAGTGAGCGCATTTCCCAGCGCAGTTACGCCGCAGATGGTCTATAACTTCCTGCGCGGTGGAGCAGGGGTGAATGTGTTGGCAAAGCATGTTGGCGCAAAAGTGATCGTGGTGGACATGGGCGTTGACCATGACTTCGAACCCACGGAGGGTCTTGAGATCAGGAAGATCGGCCGGGGCACACAAAACATGGCAACAGGCCCGGCAATGACGCGCGACGAAGCGGAGCGAGCGGTCCTCGCCGGCATTGAACTCGTTGAGAAGTACCAACAGGGACTTGATATCATGGGGACCGGCGACATGGGCATCGGGAATACCACGCCATCATCAGCCATCGTTGCCGTGATCACCAACACGGACCCCGAGCTGGTGACCGGCAGGGGAACGGGGATCGACGACAAGTCGCTGAAGAACAAAATAGCCATTATTAAAAAAGCGATCGCCGTGAACAAGCCTGACCCCAAGGATGCGCTTGATGTGCTTGCCAAGGTCGGTGGATACGAGATCGCAGGCATTGCCGGACTTGTGCTCGGGGCTGCGTTATACCGGATCCCGGTCGTTATCGACGGTTTTATTTCGACCGCTGGCGCGCTGATCGCGGCTGAACTGAATCCCCTGGTCAAGGGATATATCATTGCCGCTCACCAGTCCGTTGAGATCGGCCACCGGAAGATGCTCGCACATCTGGAACAGGTTCCGCTCCTTGATCTGAACCTGCGCCTGGGTGAAGGAACGGGCGCTGCGCTCGGCATATCCCTTGTTGAAGCAAGCGTCAAGATCCTTTCGGAAATGGCGACGTTTGCCGGTGCGGGCGTGGCGGAGAAGAGCGAAGAAGTTGTGAAAAAATGATCGTGCAAAGGAAACAATGATCAAGAATTTCATCCATGCCGTGCAGTTTCTAACGATCTTCACGATCAAAAAAGATCATAAGGTCGAAGAAGGGGACCTGGCGAAGTCACTGGTTTATTTTCCTGTCGTAGGTTTTATGATAGGGCTTATTCTTGTATTTGCCGACCAGGTCTTTTCCTGGATCACCCTGCCCCATACCATTGCGAACGCCCTGCTCCTTTTGATCTCCGTCCTTGTCACCGGAGCGCTCCACATCGACGGTCTGGCGGACACATTTGATGGCATCATGGGCGGGCATGATCGCGCCACACGTCTGGCGATCATGAAAGACAGCAGGATCGGGACAGCCGGCGTACTCGGTATTGTGTTTGCCCTTCTGCTGAAATATCTCTGCTTCAACAGCCTGGACCTGTTCGGAGCGGAAAAAAACGCGGCGCTTCTCACCATGCCGATCCTGTCGCGCTGGTCCCAAACGCTCATGGTATACCGGGCGGATTACAGCCGTGAACAGGGATTGGGCAAAGCCTTTGTCGGTCATTTGCGATCAAGCGGTCTTGCCGCGGTATCCGCTGTGGCAATTGGACTCACCGCGTGGGTGCTCGTACGGGACCTGCGGACCGCAATTCTTGCTCTCGCCGCGGTGATCGGGACGGTGATCTTCACGGAACTGGGAAAATCGTATATGGTACGCAAGATCGGCGGTGTGACCGGCGATGTGATCGGCGCAGTGACAGAAATGAATGAGGTCCTCGTCCTTCTTGTTTTTGTGGTGCTGGTGAGCGGAGGATAGGGATCATGGTCACGCGGGTTTATCTCATGCGCCACGGCGAGGTCATGAATGGTAAGGAAAAGCGTTACAACGGCCATATCGATGTTGATATTACGCTGCATGGCGTGGACCAGATGCATCGTTTGGCAAAGAAGTTGGCGGGAAAACCAATTGTCGCCGTGTATTCAAGTGATCTGATCCGCTCAATAAAAGGCGCGGAGATCATTTCGGAAAGCTTGGGACTGTCCTACACTCCCCTAACTGAACTGCGGGAACGGAGCGTGGGGAAGTGGGAAGGGCTTACCGCAGAGGAAATAAAGGAGCGGTTCCCCTCAGAGTACATCGAATGGAGGGCCGACCTGCTCAACTACCGCCCGCCCGACGGTGAGTGTCTTATCGATGTAAAGGAGAGGATCCTGCCCGTGTTTAAGAAGCATCTAGATGCGCACGCCGGTAGTGAAATAGCGATGCTTCTGCACGGCGGCGTCAATCGCGTGATCCTGGCAGACGCACTCGGGTTGGACATGTCCAATCTTTTTCGAATTGACCAGTCCTTTGGCGCACTCAATATCATCGATTATTTTGATGACAACATGACAGTGGTCAGGTTGCTGAATGGATGATCAGTTGTACGGGAGGTACCTCATGAACGTCATTAAAAAAATCTGTGTGTTGTTCGCCATGTTGTTCCTGCTCATGCAGGCCGCGCTTTTCGCGGAGGATCAAAAAGTAATGGAAGCCGAGGGCACGGCTTTCCTCGGTGACGATCTGACGATGGCGCAGGGCAAGGCGGCGGCTTTGAACAACGCAAGAAGAAGCGCGCTCGAAAAGGCGACCGGCGTCATGGTCCACGGAGCATCCGTTGTGTACAACAATCAACTTATTAACGATCTTGTGATGGCCGCCACCCGGGGCATCATTGTGAAGGAGCAGGTGCTGGAGAACAAGTGTCAGACCAGCAACGAGCATATCTCGTGTGCAGCGAAGATCATTGCCACAGTGAAACCGCTGAATTATGAGAAGCGTGGCACGTTTAAGGTCGAGAAGACCACGGTCCAAAGACCGGACAATGCTGCAGCGCCGAAGAATGCCGTGTTCCAGAGCAGGGACGAGATACAGATCAGGACTTCAGTGAACCAGGACGCATACGTGAGCATTTTCAGCGTGGACCAGTACGGCAATGTCGCGCGGCTCTATCCGAACGAGTACTGCGGCCTCGAAAAGCAGCCTGCGGAAAAAGCGCTTGTATTTCCCGACGAGGCACAGCGAAAGATGGGCCTTAAACTCAAGGTGCGGACGCCCAAAGGCGTGAAAACAGCGGTTGAGTCGGTCCTGGTCATTGCGACCAAGGAAAAAGCAAAGCTGCTCACGGATACTGACATCGAGAACCCGACCATCACCGATCTCATGGCCGAGCTTTCAAAACTCGATGCATCAATATGGGTGGAAGATACAGCAGGGTACGAGGTTAGGGAGTAACGGGTTCGGGCGGACAATATATTTGATGCTTACGAAGCGCGGGGGCAGGCCAATGGGCCTGCCCCGTTGTTGTTTCAGGTAGGGGAAACGCGCTGATTATAAACTTTCTATGCGTCTTACTTCAGGTAATAGGCAAAATAGGGAGCCATCTCTTTCAGCATTTTATCAGCCGCCTTGGGGACCATGATCGCAAAGACGTTCAGGTTCACGAGAGCGTGGACATTCGCGTCACTTTTTGCCGCCGCGATCATCCTTTGACTGAATTCCTTGTTCAATTTATTCACTTCAGCATAGATGTCCGAGATGCCTTCCAGGCTCCATTCCGGCTTTTTGCCGGCCTGGTCTCTCAGCAGCTGGGCCATAAGAAAAAGGGTAGCCATTCTATATGCGGTTTCATCAAGGCTTGCAAAGGGAAGATGAAAACGGACCATCGGTCTGAGAGGGTCCATCACAGGGCAGCCGCTTGTGGTCATAATGATGCCGAGCAGCGGGCTGAGCCCTTCCTGTACTGACGTTGTCTTATGATATGACCGCTCTTTGACGGCAACGTTGACGTCAACTTTATCTTTGGCGTTTGCCTCCCTGAATTCCTGGGCGATTCCCGAAAGATTCGCGGCAATAGGGCAGTAGGTATGGAGGGCTTTATCGAGCGGGCAGATCGAGCATTGTTTGTACTCCAGACGTGCCCACTCCGGCGGGTCCTGTTTCGTCTCTGTTATCAGTGAAAGACTGTCCTTATCAAGATGCACATCGAATGATTTCGTTGTTTTATCGCGAAAAGTAAATTCATATACGATCTTCAGCTGTTCCATATATATTCTGCTCCTCTTCGGATCGAAATGATATTTCTCGCGACACCCGGGATCGTTTTTTTACTATCCAGGTCCAAGCAGATAACATTCTATATTACGCATAAGCATATAGTCAACACCAAAAGAAAGGCTGGAAAGTTCGGGCAAAATGCGTGAATTTTATTAAGCTGTATAATCAATGTGTTAGTGTAAAACGCAAAATTTCGATACCCTAAAAATACCCCATCGAAAACCTTGCAAATACAGTTCATCTACAGTACTATCATTCAGCGAATGCATGTTAAAGATGGATTTGGTGGGATAAAAATGAAAAAAATGAAGATATCACAGGATACGCCAGCGGACAAGGGATCGCACCAGCAGATCGTTATGGTCGTTGATGCCAGGCCCATGCGGCAATTTTATACCAGTATTTTTTTACAGCGTCTCCAGTACCAGGTTATCATGGCCAAGACAGCAGAGGATGCACTGCTCTTTATGGGATTGACCGTTCCGTTGATCGTCATTGCCAATTATGACCTGCCACAGATGACCGGGCTTGACCTCCTGAAACGGGTGAAGCACGACCAGCGTACGCGAAGTGTGCCGTTCATCGTCTACACCTCGAACCGCTCGTCGGAGGTCAAGCAAAAGTGTGAAGATGCCGGTTGCTCCGCATTCCTGCGCCATCCCTGCAGTCTGGAAGATCTATTCATCGCTGTCCAGAAAGCTACTTCAAAACCCCGTCGTTTTGTCCGCCTCTCCACTGCACTGAATGTAGTTATTGGGGATGAGCCGGCAAAGGAAAATTCGCGCAGCGACATTATTACCGCCATCTCGGAGCGCGGGATGTTCGTGAGCACCGCGTTCCCCCTTGCGCTCGGCAAGACCTTTCCCTTTACCTTTCACCTGCCGAATGCGCCGGGCTGGTTCATCCGGGTGGAAGGGCAGGTCCTGTTCAGCAACTTTGGCGCGGAAAAACGCAAGATTCCCGGCGTGGCGGTGAAGTTCCTGAAGATCGGCGAACAGGAGCAAACGCTTGTGCGGCAATTTATCAAACAGGAACTGATGGAGGGGATTGCTCCGGATGAGACCCAGGAAAGTCCGGTTGCGCCGCGGGGGAGAGCAGGCGAGGTGTTTGATGCAAGAACGGAAACGCAAGGGCTCGTTCAGTAGCGCCGATGAGGCGCTTATTCCAACTTCAGGTTCTTGGCCCAGGAAACTTCGCGAAGTAGTTCTTCTTTTAAGGCCTGATCATTGATCTGCACGGGGATGCTTGCCGCTTTTGACCAGAACCATTCATCATAGCTTTTCTTCGGTACAATCACAGAATCAACAATGGCGCTATTTCCTCTTTTGCTGATGAGCTTGATGATCTGAAAGCTTTCAGGCCATTCTACTATGTGCGGCATGGTTATCCCCGGTAAGATTTTGGCCAATGATGTAAGGATTACTCCCGCCTGTTCCACACCAGCGGGTTCACGATGCAGGGTATCTTTGCCGCCAGCCGGTTTAATACCCTCCTTGTTCGACACTTCCAACCGCAAGACCTTTAACCCATATTTATTCGCAGTAGATTCCATGGCTGTAGGGGTATCAGTCGCGATTCGATGTATGTTCTCAGCCAAGTGCTTTTGCTCAAGCTGGACATCAGGGGACTTGAGGAATACCTCGGTATAGAGCACGCGTTCAGCATAGGTCATTTTCACAAATACATTACGATATGCTTCCTGATTATCTCCAAACACCGCTTTGATCTTGTTGAGCATTTCAGGTGCTTTCGTGTTTGAGTCGATCCGTTGAGCTTCCGCGGTGATAGCTGCAGCGTCAACAGGATGGCCGAGGTTCGAAAGAATTTCTAAGGAAAGGTAACCTTTCAGGAGTTGTGAAAGCCCGACGTATCGTTTGCCGCTGCCTGGGTAATAGATTTCGGAAACCTTTGCGCGGTATTGGATGTTCTTGTCCGTTATTGTGGAATGACTCACCGTGCAGGTTGATTTACTGCAGCCGGGAAGGAGTAGCAGAATAATGACAGTCCTTGATATCGATTTAAGCATATAGGCGAAGAGATGAATGGCGCGCAATGGATGCGAAATGAGTATCCAAGGTAAAAATAGCGGTGTTAGTCGCAATTGCTATCTCGGCGATCAATAGATCCACGGTGCCGATCGTAATCCCTAGTTGAGACAGCTTATGCCCGAGTTCTCCTGCCGCTTTAAAGTACTCCTCCCTCGTTTCCAGATAATTCAAAGATGACAGAAGATCGTCAATAACCACTTTCTCTCTCTTTGACTTTGCACCTCGATACAACTCTGTAGCAATAATGCCTGAATATACGGGAAAGCCCGCCCGGAGCAGGTGTTTGAGTTTCACGGACACGTCAGAATCAGTATCTCTGAAAAAAGCGATCCAGACGGAGGTGTCAACAAGAATATTATCGCTCATGACGAGCTTTCTCCCAGTCAGAAGAAAACTGGAGTTTGCCTTCCATGTTGATGATATCTTCAAGCTTTTTGCGTCGAATATACTCCTCAAGTGCGATTACGATTGCATCGGTCTTCGTCTTGCTCTTGGATAGCTTCATGGTCTTTTGCACCAGGTCATCCGGTATGTTCAGAGTTGTTTTCATGATACCTCCAAATTGCATTTAATGTATGTATAATTTACCATAATATGTACATACCGTCAAATGCAATTGTGCATACCATGTGACGCATATTCAGGGGTTCATTGACTTTCATAGCTGCGATTGACGGAGGGTAGAGGGAGAATGGCAAATATCTGTGGTTAGGTCAGGTAGGGTGTGCAGAGCGCTCTATAAAGATAGCGGTGAGCTTTGCCCACACTACCAACTGGCTTGCTGCAAGCAGGAACGAGTAACAGCATGAAAATGGCAGGGGTAGGGAAAGTGCTTTTCTTGTTTTGAAGAATGGCGAGTTTCATACGGTTTTATATATAACCAAAGAAATCAAAAACTACCTGCTACTCGTAGTGCGTCCACAACCGCAGCACTTTAACAATGCGCTCCGCTTTTAACACCTGGTATACGACACGATGCTGGATATTTATGCGGCGTGAATATGCGCCAGCCAGATCACCGACAAGCTTTTCATAGGGAGGGTATGGTTCGAAGGGATTCTTCTTGAGAATTTCGAGGGCTTCCTGTGCCTGCTCCTTCAACCCGGACTTGGAAAGTTTCTTAGCGTCCTTTCTGGCCTGCGGAGTGAACACCAGTTTCCATGCTACCACGCAAGTTTCTCCGAGCACTTTTCCACAGGTGTGCTCATTCCCTTTCGGATAGATTCCCGCATCCCTGGAATCGAGAGCAGATACAGTGTCTCCTGAATGGCGCGCCAGTCATCTTCACTGATCAAGATCGCATTTTGCCGCTTCCCTGTAATTTTGATCGGCTCATGAGACGTCGCCGCCTCATCGATCAATGAGTACCAGTTTGCGCGGGCTTTCGTTACCGCAAGAGTTTTCATTTCCTACCTCCTGCGAAATAATACGCAATTACGTACGCATTGTCAAGACCTGCGCGAAGGCAACTGCTGAAATCGGCTTTTGCCTATCTACGCGCTGTAAGATTGAATGAGCGGAAGTCGTCACACAACGAGTGCAACTACTTCCCTGCATGCCCCCGCAGGCAACATAATGCAATAAGAAAGACGCGATCCTATAGACTCTGATGTCTACAGCTACGCAACGCGTGCAACAACGTCCCCACCTTGCGGGTATTCCCCTGTGGCCCCCTATGCTATGGCTGCCCCTGAATCAACACATCGTCCAAATAGAAGTATGCAACGTCGCTGTACTGCCCACCTATGATCCAAGTCACCTGTCCAAGCTTACTATATGCGCCGCCAACGGACTGATATTTCTGCACTCCATTCAAATAAATCGTAACCATAGCCTGTCCCGCCGTCGCCGGTTCATAGTCGATTACCAGCTGATCCCATTTGCTCAGGTTCCAATCAAGATTAAAACCAATTGAATTTTCCGGATCACTACCCCAAGCCCAATAAACAGGACCTCCACCGGCACAATGACTGGCAAGACGACCTAAATAACTTGCAGAAGCGTTGCTGTCAGATGTGTCCATTAAATATATGTTAAGAGCATTTGCATTGGTACAGTTTGGTGCACCCATGCCGCCAATCCAACTCTCTATACGAGCGGATGTAAGGCCAGCACCTCCGTTTATAACATTCTTTGTCTTCATAATGTCAATTTCGGTCACATAATCTGAACCGTAGAAATAGGCTGAGTAATTTCCTCCATGTTTCATGGCTGTGCTAATAGTCGGAAGCGCGCCACCTTCAGGTGCCATATTCAGCCATGTTGATGTATCCACATTGCCGCTCTCAAAGTCTTCCGTAAAGAATGTGGTGGGTTGATATAGTTCCGCTATTTCCGCAACACCGAGTGCGCGGTTGTAGATGCGGACATCGTCAAGGTCACCATTGATATAGCCCCCAAGAACGGGTCCAGGTGCCACGCCTGCACCAATATATATATCGGTAAAAGCATTTTGTGAGTCGGAAATGAACGTACCGGATGCTTCCTGCTGGCCGTTTATGAAAATCCTAATTGCACTTGAACTTCGGTCATAAATACCGACGACATGGTACCAGGAAGAAGCAGCCGGGGTTGAGGTAGAATATATTAAGGGTGACATGACATTTACACTCGCGTTAAGGCCAGCTACTTGCAAATAAAATTGACCTGTTGCATTCCCTTTGCCGATCTCAAATGCTCCACCACCACCATCACCCATCCAACAGTCCATCAATCTCAATTCGCCAGACGTGGAATTAAATTTAACCCAAAAGGCTATTGTCATGCTCCCAATATTAATACCGGCCGGTACTTTAATGTAATTACTCGTTCCGTTGAAAGTATATGCACCGCCACCATTCCCAAACCTATCCGTGGTCAGTGTTGCGCCGGTCACAACACCGTTATTCACATTCCCGCTCGCATCATTCGCATTCCCGCTGAAGGGATAGTATGCCACCAATCCCTGACTGAGATTGACATAAGCCGCATGCGCCTGCATCGACTCCGAACTTTCTCCATAGCTGTTATTCGCTGTAACGACATAGTAGTACGTCTGCCCGGTAGAAGTTCCGGTATGCGTGTATGGGCTGGTGACATTCAAGACCTGGTGCGCAGCTGCGGTCTTGTCGGGGACGATGGGCGAGGTGGACCAGTAGAGGTTGTACGATGTCGCGCCAGTGACTGTGGGCCAGGAGATTATGTTCTGGCTGGTGCCAGCTGTAGCGGTTAGGATTGCAGGTGCGGCGGGAATATTGGAATTGACACCATAATAAAGCTGGACGATTTCATTTGTGGACAGGGCACGATTGTAAATATGAACGTCGTCGATAACACCTTTTACATATTGATAGACGCCTGTGCCGAAATTTCCATAGCCGATATACAAATTACTGGTAGATGGCGTAATCGGGCCTGTAGCTGGAGTAGACCCTTGCAAGACGCCGTTTAGATAGAGTGAAACATTATTGCCATCATAAACCGATGTGATAAAATTCCAAGTAGATAGCGTGGAAAAATCTATGCATTGATTAAATTGTTGGCGTATGTTTTGAACATCAAAGTGAACATTAATAAAATATTGTTGGACTGGGCAACCGGTTGAGTTGTGATCAAAGCGGATGTTATACCCGCGATAGTCTTCTCCTGACACCCAGTTGACCTTTTGAAGAAGGGGCCGCCAGGTCGGATTAGGAATTGCCCCATCGGCTTTAAACCAGAGCGTAGCTGTCATAGCATTTGTCGGGTTTAGGGTGGCATTATCTGCGATGCTGATCTGGCTTGAGATACCATCAAAATAGTACGCATTATTCGCATTCCCAAATCTATCCGCTGTCAGCGTCGCCCCACTCACTACTCCATTATTCCCATTCCCGCTTACGTCATTCGCATTCCCATTAAAAGGATAATACGCCACAAGTCCTGAACTAAGCGTATCCACCATGGGTGTTGCGCTGAGTTCGGACGAGGCCGGGCCTTCACCGAAACTGTTCACTGCTGTGACTATGTAATAATACGTTTGATTGTTCGTAATGCCCATATGAGTATATGGGGCATGAAGGACTGAAATCTTCGTGCCGTTCGAGGTCGTTACGCCGGAAGATAAACCGAAATATATATTGTAAGAAGTGGCCTTGTTTGCTCCTGACCAGCGGAGCGTAATTTGTCCGTTGCCGGGAATTATCTCCTGTACAACTGGTGAGCTTGTGGGGGCCGCCACAGGAGCTGATTCGGTCGTAAATGTAAAAGATTGTGCTGAAACCAGGCTGTTTCCTGCCATGTCCGTTGCGGCTGTCGTGACGGTAATGGTATAGGTTGTGCCATATGAGAGGTTCCCATCGGGAATATACCGTGCTCTATATGTGTAGATGTCGTAATTAACAGTGCCGGGGACATCAGTAGCACCGGCTTTCAGGGTAAGACTTGTATTGTTAAGTGTGGACGCAGCCATGTTTTCACTGAAGTCGACTGCAACACCACGTGCAATCGGAACATTTGTCGAACTCGCTGGTGGTGCAGTAGACAGGATGGTTGGTTTGGCTGTATCTCCTGCAATGTAGCTCATGATGATGATCCCGGCATTGGTGGTCTGGCTCGCGGTCACGGAAAGAGTGCCTGACTGGCCTTTCCAGATAACGGCGCCGTTAAGCAAGCCTTCGATTGTCATCGTTCTTCCCGGACCGCTCGGCACGGACGCGAACACCGCTGCATGGGCAGAGCACGGCCAGGACTGGTTCGCGATCATCTCGTTCTGGGTGTTAAAGACCTTTGCGGTAATGGTGTCGATCCCGTAGTCCACACACACGTTAGGCGCTGCAGAGAAGGATGGTTTGGAGGCCTTGCCTGCGGGTTGCTGCCATACTAGCTTGAAGGAGATGAAACCAGGGGTTGATGAATCGTTCACCAGTACTGGGGTTGGGTCTGGGGATTTTGAGGAGGAGCAGGAGATGAGAAGACTAATGCAAATTGCAAATTGCAAAGTGTAAATTGCAAGTTTAGATGCGAGGGAAGATGAATGACGGATCATGAAAGACCTCCTGGTAGTGTTAGCCATGAATGGTGCAAATGATACGGATATTTACCCCTCACCCCAGCCCTCTCCCGCAAGGGGCGAGGGAGTTTATTTCTACCATCCTCTCCCCTCCGAGGGAGAGGAATGAGGTGAGGGGGCTCCCCTGCGAGGGGGGATTTCTTTTACAAGTAAATTCCATGGTGGGCAGTGCCCACCCTACATTTTACATTTGAATCAATTTGCATTTTGCAATCTGCACTTTGCAATAAATCCCCGCCTTAATTACCATCCAAACCCAATCCCTCCACCCGCACCCGCAGTCGTGAAGGTAAACGTATAGTCCGCCGACAGGCCATACCCTTCGTTGTCCTTCGCTCCGGTCATGGCGGTCGCAGTATAGGTCGTGGCATTTGCAAGGGATGCCGATGGTGTGAAGGTGACGGTCGTGCCGGTGTATGAAACCGTACCGGTGACAGCGTTGTTGCCGCTGTCTTTCAATGTAATGGTCGTATTGTTCAGCGTGGTACCGTTCATTGTCTCGTTGAAGGTCATGGTGATTGGCTTCGTGACATCCATATCCGGTGTGTTTGCTACGGGATATGTCGCGATCACGAACGGCGGCGTCGGTCCGCCTGGGATGTAGCGGGCGCCGGTGTTGAGATGACTGCTTCCATTAAACCCACCCCATATCAACATCTGCGAGCCGGTCCAAACAGCGATTGTATCATTCCTATTGCTGGGTGCCCCGATAACAGAAATTGCGGATGTACTCCACGTATTTGTTGTTGGATTATATTTGAATCCCGTGTTTAAGTAGCCGCCATTATATCCACCCCAAATAATCATATCGTTACCAGTCCATACGGCAGTGTGACAATACCTCAAGGAAGGTGCATTTATAAGCGTCGGTGCTGTATCCCAGGTATCGGTAGCTGCATTGTATCTTCCGCCGTCATTATAGGGGCCACCTGCGTTGGAGGCACCACCCCAAATGATCATATTGTTCCCCGTCCATACAGCAGAAAATTCGTGCCGTGCAGCCGGTGCCCCAGAAGTATTGATCCCTGCAGGTGCCCATGTGTTAGTCGTTGGATTATATCTTCCCCCATTTTGCAAACTAGTGCCCGCAGAACTATAGCCGCCCCAAATGAGCATTTCCGTCCCTGACCAGACCGCTACATGGTTACCTCGTGCTGTTGGAGCCAGTGATACTTGGATGGCGGCACTCCAGCTGTCTGTCGCTGGATTATATTTATATCCATCACTGACAAGAGTCGCAAGAGAGCCACAAGTCGCATAACCACCCCATATAATCATTTCTGTTCCAGTCCAGACCGCGGTTTGATTACAGCGGCCAGCAGGAGCTCCTGTGGATGCAGTCGCGCCTATCCATGTATCTGTGATCGCATTATACCTGGCTCCAGAACCTAACGTAGTAGTACCATCAAATCCACCCCAAATTATCATTTCCGAACCAGTCCAAACAGATGAATGCGTGTTTCGTGCCGTCGGCGCCCCAACTGTACTCATCGTCAGCCAGACATCCGAAAGCACAGGCGTTGCGCTGGCCTGAGCTGATTCAGCGCTCTCAGCTGCACCGTTGCTTGCAGTCACGACATAATAGTACATTATCCCATTCGTTCTTCCAGTGTGGGTATAGGGACTACTTACATTTGCGATCTTTGTTCCCGTGCTCTTGGTAACAATGCTCGATGTTGACCAATAGATATTGTATGTCGTCGCGCCGGTTGAGGTTGACCAGCTTATGATATTCTGACCGTTGCCGGGGGTCGCGGTTACTCCAGCAGGTGCGCCCGGAGCGATGCTGGGGGTGGCACTCACGGTAGGCGAGGATTCAAGGCTTTCACCGAAGCTATTGACCGCGGTCACGACATAGTAGTAGGTCATGTTATTGGTGACGGCTAAATGTGTGTACGGATTATTCGGACCGGTGATCTTTGTCCCGTTCGCCTTGGTTACGCCACTCAGTGTAGACCAATAGATATTGTACGACGTCGCTCCGGTAGAAGTCGACCAGCTCACAATATTTTGGGTATTACCGGGGGTTACAGTCACGCTGCCGGGTGCGCCTGGAACCACGCCTGTCGTAGCGCTAACAACAGGTGAGGATGCAACGCTTTCGCCGAAGCTGTTGACCGCTGTCACGACATAGTAGTACGTTGTCCCGTTCGTACTGCTGGTATACACAAACGGGCTGGTGATGCTTGAAATTTTCGTGCCCATGGTCTTATTGGCATTTGCGTATGAGGTAGCGTAGTACAGATTATAGGACGTAGCCCCAGAAGCTGCTGTCCACGAGATGGTGACCTTCTTGTCTCCTCCCACTGCTTGAATATTTGAGGGTGCTGCTGGAGTGGTAACCGGAGCGGCCTCGGTCACGAATGACCAGGAATAGGTGGCTTGCACTGCATTCATGGCCATGTCTTTGACGGCTGTGGTGATGGTCGCGGTATGGGTCGTTAAATAAGAAAGATCGTAAGAGGGATAAAAAGTGGCTTTTTTTGTTGTTGCATCGTACGAAACACTTCCACTTACTAATGTTCCGCCCTTCATTAGCTTAAATGATGTTGCATCAATAGTTGTCGCAGACATATCTTCGCTGAAACTGACTGTAACCGGAGAGGTTACCGGAACACTGGTTGCATTGTTAATCGGAGTAACGCTATTAACTGCGGGCGCTGTATGATCGTTGCCAACGTAGGTCATTATTATGTTGCCGATGCCTGTATCCTGACCGCCGATGATGTCCACACCGGTTTTCTGCCCGCTCCAGACTACGACGCCGTTGACCGAGCCTTCCGCAATGACGTAATATCCTGAGCCGGATGGAATGTTATCGACCTTGCCCGCATGTGCCGAGCATGGCCAGGGACCGGCTATGACAACTTGTCCTGTGGCGGAGTTCTGAGCTTTGCCGGTTATGGTTGTGATGCCGTAATCAACGCAAATATCACCGGTGGGAGCTGTTTTCGGAGAGAGGAGCGCGGCAGTTTGGTCAAAGCTGAGTCCGAAGCTTACGGAACCGGTAGTGGGAGAATGGTTGCTGTCTCCACAGGAGAAGAGAGTGAGAAGAAAAATAGTGCATATTGCATATTGCAAAGTGCAAATTTCAAAATGATTTGGAAATGATAAATGTTTGAGCATCTTCATCGTGAGCACTCCTTATTTTTTCTTGCCGTTCAATTTGCAATTTACACTATGCAATAACATTTACGTGCTTTGCTTCTCAATCTGAAATTTGCAATATGCAATTTACACTTTGCAATAACGCTCCATCAATTACCATGTCAGCGTCGTCGATCCATTCGAGCTTCCATTTGAAGAAGGTGAACCTCCACCACCGCCTTTGCTCGCCGCCGCTGCTGCCACGCCGCCTACCACCACAACACCGAGAGTCCACTTCCACCAGTTGGAGCTTGATTTCTCTTCTTCCTTGACCGGCTCGGATTTAAGCGGCTTGACCGGCTGCTTCTTGAACTCGCGGCCCATATCATCTTCGAGTTGTTTTTTTTGAATAAGATCCTGTTCAACAGGATCGAATTCGTGTATCAAGCCTGCACGGACAGGCGAGGCGAAAGAGAGAATGATGAGAATGGTGATGAGTTTTTTCATGGGGAACTCCTTATGGGCAAGACTATATTGCATATTGCATATTTCAAATTGCAAATTGCAAAGTGCGGCGCGATGGCGATTGCATGTTTCAAATTGCAAATTGCAAATTGAAGGTCAACTTCAACGGTTGTTTTTCGCTGTTATTACTGGTTTTGTTGTAATCCTGACCAACGCCGCACTTTCATTCATGATTGGTAATGTAACGTCATGCGGGAGCAGGTCGGCCCTTGCGATCAGCTTGAGCCAATATACAGATTCGTTCAGCTCCTTCAGGACAATCTGCATTTTATGTACAAAATCGGCTCTGCTTTCCGCTCCACAGGTTTCTTCGTAATTTGCTCCAGCCGATGTTGCCGATCGTGTCAACTGACCGCTGATGTGTTTTCCTGTCGTTGTGCGGTTCAGTTTCGCAACCAATCTGATAATAGAGGCAGTAAAATCCAATAATCTTTCAGACAACTCTGTGCGTTTATTCTGCATGGTTTCCAATTTGCACGTTGTTTTGTAATGAATTTACCGTTGTTAAATTTGCAATTTGAAATTTGCAATATGCACGTTGCAATAAGTCGTTACTGTACCTACTGCACCAGCACAATATTCTTATCTCCCATCACCTGCGGTTCCTGCTCCCGATTGTACAAGCGCCATGCGGAATCACCCACGCCGTCGGAACCAAGCAGCAATGTTTCCAGATCGCGTGCGGTCAGCTGCCGTTTCTCCTCAACGGCATTTTTAATTCCTTTGAGAAAAAAGTAGGTGAACAGGCTGTGGTTCTTATCGGGATACCAGGAGCTGATCTGGTTGCCCTTGGAACTCGCGATAATGACCGAGTTTTTCATGGTGAGGGCGGGGGAGGTTGCTTCTATATATATAGGGCTGGCATTCTCGATCAGCATCCCGTCATGGTATGCTCCGCTGAAACAGGCATCCATTACAATGGTTATGTTTTTGGGGCTTTTCTCCGCACTCAGTTTTGCGAGGTTCTCATACAACGTGTCCAGGGAATAGCCGGTGAGTTTGATGATCGAGGGATCCGCATCCGATGGGATAAGGTAGGCTTTCTTCGTATTCGTGTCCGGTGCGCCGTGGCCGGAATAGTAGATGAAGATCTCAGATTTGCCGCTCCTCACCCGGTTATACAGGATACCTTTGTGGTCCCGTTCATTGCCGAAGTATTTTGTCAGGTCGAGATTCGTGGCGTCCTTGATCAAAACGACATTGTTCTCGTTGAAGCCGAGTGTTTCCACGAGATAGCGCTTGATCATTGCTGAATCCTGGAGCGCATATTTCACCGGAGGAATGATCTTGTTCTGATAGTTCTTGTTGCCGATCACAATTGCAATTGCATCGGGGCGAATAAATGCGGTCTTCGGCGGATTATCCACGTTGCCGACCATCATCTCCAAGGTATCGATAAATTGCTGATTCCTAGGCTCGAGCTCAACAGCCTTTTTCGCGAGCATTTTGGCGCGGTTCATGTCGCCGCCATGCTTGTAATTGATAAAGGCCATGGCATTCATGGCTTTGCCGTAGTTTGGTTTGAGCGTAATGGCTTTTTCAAGCGCGGCCTTTGCTTCATCATATTTCGCTTGCGGGTAAAGCGCTATCGCAAGGTTATAGTAGAGAGATGCGCTCGTCCCGCACAGGGCGATCGCGTCCCGGAGTTTGCCGGCTGCTGTGGAAGGATTGGTTGAGATGAGGTCATTTGCCGCATCCGATAGCTTGGATGCTTTGGCGCAGTCATCCTTTGCCTGAAGTGGGGTAACGATGGTGCATGAAACGGCAGCGATGGCGATAAGAAACAGAGTGATATTGCGCATGGTTGATGTTCTCCGTAGATAAAGGATATGGGTGGTTTCGCAGGTTGGTAGTGATGAATAATATAATAATATGCAACACAGTGTCAAGTGAATAGTACTTTTTTATCATGGCGTTCTACCCACTTTATTAGCCTGCGTTAATAGAAGTTACAGAGACTAATTGCCAATGAAACTAATTGACTAAATAGTATCCCTGTAGTAAGGTGTTTCATCATCACATAGCTGGGGGAGCCGAATGGCTGAGAGTCCTCTCCGAATTACAGAGGACGACCCTTGGAACCTGATCCGGATAGTGCCGGCGGAGGGAAGGCGAGCAGCTTAGTAATTATGAAAACCTTTCTGCCGTATCGCTTCCGGATACGGCTTTTTTGCGCACAATTCCGACTGATCGCTGATCGTAAAAATTAAAGCAAACCAGGTCAAAAACGGGGCGTCTCTCGCAAAGACGCAAGGCCGCAAAGGTTTAAACCCAAAAGGAGTATTCAGCCGTAAAAAAAGCACATAAAAGAATTGGAATTTCTTTGCGAGCTTGGCGTCTTTGCGAGAAAATTGCCCGTCCCATGGTTTTGAATTCGATTCGAAGATTGCCATACATAAATGTGTAATAGCCTCACGACAAACGAAGAATTATGACCATTACACTTAACGGCGAAAAAAAAGAGATTCCTGACGGACTCACGGTGCTTGGTTTGCTGGAGTGGCTGAAGATCCAGCACCAGCGAGTTGCTGTTGAGTTGAATATGGAGATCGTGAAAAAAGATAAATTCGATATAACGACACTTAAAGATGGCGACAGTCTTGAGATCGTTAGCTTCATGCAGGGCGGGTGATGCGACGAATTGTCGCGATTGTAAATTGCATATTGCAAAGTGTAAATTGCAAAACTATTAAGGAGTGAATTAATATGGCGAACGATAATCTGATCATTGCTGGTATTGAATTTTTGTCCCGGCTTTGGGTTGGCACGGGGAAGTATAAGGACTTTGCTGAGACGAAAAAGGCCATTGAAATGTCAGGCACGGACGTGGTGACGGTTTCCGTGCGCCGGGTCAACATCATCGATAAGAGCAAGGAGAACCTGCTCGATTACATTGATCCGAAAAAATACAAGATCCTGCCGAATACCGCGGGTTGCTACACGGCAAAAGACGCGATCCGGACCGCCATGCTCGCTGCAGAGGCCGGGATCACCAAGCTGGTGAAACTCGAAGTGATCGGCGACGAGAAGACGCTCTTTCCGGACAACGAAGCAACGCTTGAGGCGGCGAAGATGCTTGTGAAAGAGGGGCTGATCGTTCTGCCCTACATGAGCGACGACCCGATCATGGCAAAGAAGCTTGTGGATATCGGCTGCCCGGCGGTCATGCCGCTTGCGGCCCCTATTGGATCGGGTCTCGGCATCAGAAATCCATATAATATCAGGATCATCATGGAGACGGTGAAGGTGCCGGTTATCGTTGACGCTGGCGTGGGTACTGCATCGGATGTGGCGTTTGCCATGGAACTGGGCTGCGATGCTGTTCTCCTGAACACCGCGATCGCCGGAGCAAAAGATCCTATTTCCATGGCAGAGGCCATGAAGTACGGCGTTCTTGCCGGTCGGCTTGCATACAAGTCGGGCAGGATAGCGAAAAAACTATATGCCACGGCAAGCAGTCCGTTGGACGGGATGATAGGGAACGGGTAAGTCTATTGCAAAGTGCAAATTGTAAAGTGCAAATCGCAAAATATTAGGAATGAACGTCGATTTTAAACTCTATCTGATCACTGACCGGACGCAGGCGAAGATGCCGCTTCCTGTTGCCGTACGTCTTGCCCTGGAAGGCGGGGTCCGGGCTATCCAGGTCCGCGAAAAAGATTTGCCGATCAGAGAATTGCTTTCCTTGTCTCAAGAGCTTCGGACCATCACGCGGGAGTTCGGGGCTAAGTTATTCATCAACGACCGTATTGATGTGGCGATTACGGTTGGCGCTGACGGCGTGCATCTTGGCCATCAGAGCATGCCTGTGGAAGCGGCAAAAAAGATCTTGCCCGGGAACATGCTGATCGGCGTTTCGACGCATAATCTTCAGGAGGCCAGAGATGCTGAAAAGGGCGGTGCGGATTTCATTACATTCGGGCCGATCTTTGAAACTCCCTCGAAAGAAAAGTTCGGCAAACCGTTGGGAATCGCAGTTCTGAAAGATGTTGTTCAGGAGATCAACATCCCGGTGTTCGGCCTGGGTGGATTGAAAAGCAGCACCCTGCGACAGGTGCTGGGAGCGGGAGCTGCGGGTGTTGCGATGATCTCGGCAATTTTGGCTGCTGAAGATGTGCGTACTGCGGCACGCAAGGTTCTCGATGCAATAACGGTTATTGACAAGATCCTTTGCGATCAGTGTTGTCCGCGTTAATAAGTCTTCTTTATCAAGTTATATCATGAGGTGCATATGACCCAGATCCTTGAAGCGAGAAAAGGCAACATTACCCCCGAGATGGAAGCAGTGGCGCGTGCCGAAGGTGTAAGCCTCGACCATATTATCGAAGGCGTGGCGGAAGGCACGATCGTGATCACGCGAAATGCGCGGCACACATCGATCGTTCCGCTCGGGATCGGCAAGGGGCTGCGGACTAAGGTTAACGCGAACATCGGCACGTCCAAGGACCGGATGTCCGTTGCTGACGAGATCGAGAAGCTGAAGGCAGCCATATCAGCCGGTGCGGACGCGGTCATGGACCTTTCCACGGGCGGGCCGATCATCGAGATCCGCAACGAGATCATGAAACACTCGACCGTTGCCGTCGGCACGGTGCCGATCTACGAAGCTGCGGTAAAGACCGTCGCGCAGGGGTTGCCGATCGTACAGATGGACCCGGATCTACTGTTTCATGTTATTCGGGAACAGGCGGAAGAGGGTGTTGATTTTGTGACTGTTCACAGCGGGGTGACCATTTCCAGCGTCGAACGGCTCAAGCAGCAGGGCAGGATCATGGACGTGGTCAGCCGCGGGGGAGCATTTCATCTCGAGTGGATCATTTACAATGAAATGGAAAATCCGCTCTATGAACAGTATGATCGTCTTATCGACATCTGCCTTCAATATGACATGACGCTGTCTCTCGGCGACGGCATGCGGCCGGGATGTCTTGCGGATGCAACAGATCGTGCGCAGATCGAAGAGCTGATCACCCTGGGTGAACTGCGTGACCGTGCGCACGAGGCCGGTGTACAGGTCATGATCGAAGGGCCGGGACATGTGCCGATCAACCAGGTTGAGACGAATATGAAGATTCAAAAGGCGCTCTGCAAAGGAGCGCCATTCTATGTGCTCGGACCGTTGGTAACAGACGTGGCTCCCGGATATGATCACATCACCTCCGCGATCGGCGGCGCCATTGCCGGTGCAGCGGGAGCGGACTTCCTTTGCTATGTTACACCGTCCGAACACCTCAGGCTTCCCGACCTCGATGATGTGCGCGAGGGCGTGATCACCTGTCGGATCGCAGCGCACGCAGCTGACATCGCAAAAGGCGTGAAGGGCGCGATGGACTGGGACAATGAGATGGCGCGAAGGCGCAAGGCGCTCGACTGGAAGGGCCAGATAGAGCTTTCGATCAATCCAGAACGGGCGCGCAAACTGCGGGAGTCCAGCATGCCCGAGGAATCTGATGTCTGCAGTATGTGTGGCGAGTTCTGCTCCATGAAGGGCGTATCTAAGTATTTGAAGAAGGATGGCAAACAGAAAACATGACTATTGCAAAATGTTATAAATAAAGTGGCCAAAGGCCACACCGCAAATTTGCAATTTACACTTTGCAATTTGAAATTTGCAATTAATGTTACTAAACTTGTCTCAGGCCACACCACAAATTTGCAATTTACACTTTGCAATTTGAAATTTGCAATTTATGTTTAGGGAGCACTGTATGCGACACGTCACACGAAAAGTACTGTTCACTGTCCTTCTCTCGTTGTCCCTGCAGTTCCTCGCGTTAGCTCAGGATCAGGGAACGCAACCAATGATCATCGTTGAACCGGCAACGCCTGGTCCGGGCGACATCATTACGGTAACAGTTAAGAACACAGCTGGTCCGGTTACTGGTAAGTTTGGCAATAATATGCTCTACTTCAATTCGCTCCATGATGGATTCAAAGCAGTTTTGGGCATTGACCTGTTTACGGAGCCGGGTGAGTATACTCTTGGCATCACAACGCAGGGAACATCCACCTCGCATCCCCTGAAAGTCATAAAAAAAGAATATCCACTCCAGACGTTGACACTTCCAAACGATATGGTGGAGCTTTCACCCAAGAATGAGGCGCGGGTTGAACGTGAGCAGAAGAAAATGTCGGCGATCTGGCCGAATGAGTCAGCGAAAACATGGGCTGGAGATTTCATCAATCCGCTGGAAGGTGAAATTATCACAATGTTTGGAGTCCGGCGGGTCATGAATGACATTCCGAAGAGGCCGCACAGCGGTGTTGATGTGGCGGGTGGCCTGGGAGACAAGGTGCGCGCTCCTAATGCTGGTGTGGTTACCCTTGTGGACAACCAGTTCTTCGGCGGCAGGTCCCTTGTTCTGGACCACGGTCAGGGTATTTTTACCATGTACTTTCATCTTTCCAAAGTGCTCGTAAAGAAGGGACAGAGAGTCAAGAAAGGCGACGTGATTGCGAAAGTCGGCGCCACGGGTCGCGCAACGGGTCCGCACCTGCACTGGGGTGTGCGCATGCAGGGCGCCCGGGTCGATCCGCTGGAACTGATACACTTGAAGCTGGAGTAAAGGCTTACCTATCGGCAGAATCTATCATCACATCATTATTTTATTCCACATAATCAATCATGCAATCACTCATAAAAGTTTTAACCATAGCCGGTTCTGATCCCTCGGGCGGCGCAGGGATACAGGTTGATCTAAAGACCTTTCAAACACTCGGTGCATATGGCATGGCGATCCCTGCGGCGCTTACGATTCAGAACAGCCGTGGCGTCACGGGAGTAGAGCCCGTGTCGTCAAAAATACTCACTCAGCAAATAACCGTACTCTGCTCTGATATAAAACCACATGCAATTAAAACGGGCATGCTGCTCTCACGGCAAAACGTTGATGCGACAGCAAATGCCATAAGAACATTCAAGATGGGAAATCTCGTTATCGATCCCGTGATCCGGTCCAGTTCAGGCGCCATGCTGCTCGAACCCGCTGGTGTTGTATCCCTTAAAAAAAATCTTATTCCACTGTCGATGATAATTACGCCAAATATCCCCGAGGCTGAGGTGCTTTCCGGTTTGAAAATCACAAACAATCAGGATATGGATTATGCAGCAGGCAAACTGCTAGATCTCGGGCCATCTTATGTTCTTATCAAGGGTGGTCATCGGAGCGGTGCTGCAGTGGATACCCTGTACGGGGGCAAAACCGTGCTTAGTTTTTCCACACCTAGAAGACCGGGCGATTTTCACGGCACCGGGTGCGTGCTTTCCTCGGCAATTGCCGTGTTCATAGCAGAGGGATATCCTGTGGAAAAGGCTGTGGAAAAAGCGAAACAATTTGTGGATAGGATGTTGAAAAAAGCGAAGCGGGTGGGAAAGGGCAGGACGAAGTACTTTCAATTCTGAATAGTAGATGATCAACTCAGGTAGAAGGTAGAAAGGCTGAAGGCTGACGTTGGTAAAACGGGATGTCTGCGTTTTCCGGTTCAGATGCGTTGGACACACGCAGATCTTTACCTCCAGTCTTCGGCCTTCAGTCTATCCACCTGCGATAGTTACAGCCGAATAATCAGTACATCTTACAGGGGGAATATATGCGCGTTGACGGCAGGAAAGCGGATGAACTCCGCAAATTGAAAATTACCAAGAACTTTATTAAGGCTGCTGAAGGATCGGCCTTGATCGAGATGGGCGACACAAAGGTCATTTGCACGGCAACGGTGGAGAATTCCGTTCCGCCTTTTTTGAGAGGGAAGGGAACGGGGTGGGTCACTGCTGAATACGCCATGCTGCCGAGATCCTCTCCGCAGCGGATCTCCCGGGAGCGAAGCAAGGTCGGCGGCCGCACGCACGAGATCCAGCGGCTCATCGGCAGGTCGTTGCGATCTGTTGTAGATATGAAAGCGCTGGGCGAGCGGAGCGTGTTGATCGATTGCGATGTTGTGCAGGCGGACGGCGGCACGCGCACGGCTTCGATCACCGGGGCCTATGTTGCATTGGTGGAAGCGCTTCGGTATATGAAAAAGAAAGGCATGATCAAAACGATCCCGATAAAAGACCATCTGGCCGCGATCAGCGTGGGGATCGTTGACAATAAACCTGTGCTGGATCTTAATTACGCAGAAGATTCAACAGCAGGAGTGGACATGAACCTGGTGATGACAGGTTCGGGGAAGATCGTTGAAGTGCAGGGTACAGCTGAAGGTGAGCCGTTCTCTCGCGCTGAACTCAGCAAACTCCTCGCACTCGGGGAAAAAGGGATCATGACCCTGGTCAAAAAGCAAAAAGACGCGCTCAAATGATCGCATTTCTGACCTCGCTTACTGTCGTTGTTCTTGCCGAACTGGGCGACAAAACCCAGCTGCTGGCAATGGCATTCGCCACGCGCTATCGCTGGCAGACGGTAATGTGGGGGGTGTTCGCTGCAACAGCTGCGAACCATCTTTTGGCAGTGTTCGTGGGAAATTATCTCACCAACATCATCCCGATCGAGTACATCAGAATCGTTGCTGCAGTCTCTTTCATTCTTTTCGGACTCTGGACCATTCGCGGCGATACCCTGGGAGACGAAGCTGATAAATATAAATACAATCCTTTCTGGACGGTTGTGATAGCTTTTTTCATCGCTGAAATGGGCGACAAAACCCAGCTGGCCACAGTTGTTCTAGCCGCCCGGTTCAATACCATCATCCCTGTATGGCTCGGCACCACAACCGGGATGATGATAGCTGATGCGATCGGCATCATTATAGGTATTGTGTTGCATAAGAGGATTCCGGAGAAAATGATAAAATGGTTTGCCGCGCTTGTGTTTATCGCATTCGGGGTATGGGGTTTGATCGAAGCTTTATTCCATATCTAACGTAGTGATCCGGATTTGTCCAACAACCCGCTATTTGTCACCCTGAGCCAAGCGAAGGGTCTCGTAATTGAGAGAAAGCAATATGCGAGATTCTTCTCTACGTTCAGAATGACAACAGGGGCAGATTTATCATTTCAGCAGATGCTCTTTCATAGTTTCCAGTCTCATTTCCCCTTGACAAAAATACATCATTGATTTACAAGTAAACAAGTGTTTTAAAGTGGAAAGGGAGGCTCTGTATGAAGCGATTAAAACTATTTCTGCTGCTCGTTGGGATGGTGTTTGTTTCAGCCGTTCCGGCCCTTTCTCAGAATTCAATCATCGACGCGGAAAATGTAAAATCCCGGATGGAAGGTAAACACAAGGTTGTTGTCATTGACGCACGTCCAAAAGAAGAGTATTTGGCCTCACATATTCCCGGAGCTATCAGCATACCAGCCGAGAAGATTACCGAGGAAAAGGCCAGGCTGCCAAAAAACAAGAAGACACCGCTTATCTTTTACTGCCGTGGAATGAGTTGAGGGTTAAGCAGAGAGGCTGCGGTCGCGGCCATGAATATGGGATATTCCGAAATTATGATCTTCCAGGGTGGGATGCCGGAGTGGGTCCAGATGGGCTATCCCACTACGCAGGGAGCGCAGCCGGGCAAGCTGAAATAGAGAAACAATTGCCTCAGGGAGAAGTGACATGAAAAGAGAAAAAGTCAATTACATGATCCAATCCGTGTCGCACGCTCTGGATATTCTGGAATCATTCACCAGGACTGAGGGCGAACTCGGGGTCACGGAACTTTCAAAACGACTGGGCCTGCACAAGAACAATATCTTCAGGCTGCTGGCAACGCTTGAGCATCGGGGTTACATAGAACAGAACAAGGAGACCGAGAATTATCGGCTCGGCGCAAAGACCCTCCAGATCGGATCGATCTTCATCGAGCAGCGGGAATGCCGCCGTCAGGCGCGCCCGATCCTCGAAAGCCTTATGGCTTCAACCAGCGAAACCGCGGTGGTTGCCGTCCTTCGCGGCAACAAGGTGATCTACATGGACAGCGTGGAAACGGACAGGACCGTGCGCGCGGTATCACGCATCGGAGTCATGCATCCTGCGCACTGCACGGCTGTGGGAAAGATGCAGTTAGCCAATCTTTCGACGAATGAGATCGAACGATTATATCAAGAGACTGAGTTGATCCCCCTTACGGACCGGAGTATAAAAACACGCACGGCACTGATCGCTGAATTGAAAAAAATCACTGCGCAAGGCTATGCGTTCGAGGACGAAGAGGCTGAACTTGATGTTCGAAGCATAGCCGTGCCGGTAAAGGACTTCTCCGGAAATGTGATCGCTGCAGTGGGGATTGTGGCTCCGGCACACCGTCTCGCCGAAGCCCAGCAAGAAAAGGCCGGCATTGTTGCTTTGGTCAAGGACGCCGGCCGTGCACTCTCCACGAAGCTGGGTTTTATCGCGAAAGCGTAATTCTGCTGAAATTCAATTGACATCCGGCTTATTGTCCTACATAATGTAGGACAGGAGGTGGGGCATGCCATCCAGTACGCGACTCGATAAAGAAACCGAGGACTTATTAAAAAAGGCCGCCGACTGCGCCGGGGTCACCAAATCGGTATTGGTGCGTGAATCCATCCGCGAGTATTGTGCGAAGATCGTGGAACAGAAACAGCGGACGCCGTGGGATATTTATCAGGCGATACATAAGGAAGGCGGCAGCGGTCACGGCAACAGGATCAAGAACTCCAAAGCTATACTGAAAACGCATCTGGAAGCGAAGCGGAAGAAATGGTCATTATAGACGCCGGCCCGCTGGTCGCGCTTTTCGACAGATCAGAACCCCTCCATAAGAGCTGCAAGGAAGCACTCTCGAAATTACGTCCTCCTCTCATCACAACGTGGCCTGTCCTGACCGAAGCGTTTTATCTCTTGAACGGCTGGGAAACCGGGCAAAGCGAGCTTTGGAATTTCATCATATCCGGCGGTGTGCGTATTGATGATGTCCCCGAAGAGCGGTATTCGCGTATGCGGGAACTGATGGAAAAATATGCTGACAAACCGATGGATTTGGCGGATGCATCCGTCGTTGTAATGGCCGAAATGCACAAGGCAAAGACCATATTCACGCTTGATCGTGGTGACTTTGCCATCTATCGACCGAAGCATACCCTACATTTTAGGATTATTCCGTGATACTGAATCTTTACCGATGCAATCAAGGCTGATCCATGAGCGACAAGGACCCCTCTGCCCACGAACAGCGTGAAAAAAACCAGGCTTTGCTCGCCGAGATCAGCGAGTTGCGGGAAGAAATCAGGCTGTTGAAAGCCCGGTTGCGCGACAAGTCCATGCCCGCTTCGCTTCCCGGTGTACAAAGACCGGAAACGGTGTACAGTGGCCAGAAGGAAAAGTTTAAGAGTGGAACATATTCAGGCATTGATCAAGGGTGGAAAAAAGCCAGACAAAATGATTGAAACCCGGTTTATGAATTCGTTTAGCAAATACCTCTTATTGTAAGATGCGGTTCAGGCTGCAAGCATGAACCAGCGCGAAGATTGTTACACGCAATTTGCAGCTTGTCATCCGCTGACGAAAATGATATGATTTTCATACATTGTAATGGATAATGATGATGTTCATGGCTGATTTGTGTTCGTTCATGCGCCAATGCTTTATGGTTGTAAGGAGGTATGCGATGGTTTTCACGGTAACGAGCAAAATAGTAAGGGGAATGATTCGCCTTCCTAAAAAGGTCAAGATTCCTGAAGGTACCAAGGTTATCGTCACAATCGAACCTGCCTTGACGGCTGCCGAAAAGCGGAAGATCATATCAGCGCTCTGTGGCGCATGGGCTGATGACGCCACGATCTCGCCGATATTTGAGGAAATCGAGAAGGAACGGCATCAATATCACGGCAGAGAGGTTCGTTTTGCATGATTCTTCTGGACACGAATGTCGTTATAGCTTTTCTGAACGGCAATAAGGCCATAGCGGAGCGGATTGCAGACAACGTCGACAAAATTGCGTTGAGCGCTCTGGTTGTTGCGGAGTTGAATTATGGCGCGAAGGCATCGCAGAATGCAGCGCAAAATCTTAATAAGTTGACCAGGTTGCTGGATGTCGTTCAAACGGTGCCGTTCGATCTTGAATGCGCTGAATCATTCGGAACCATCAAAAGCAAACTACGAAGCATCGGCAAACCCACCGGCGAGGTTGACGCGCTTATCGCGGCAACGGCACTCGCGCATAAAGCAGTGCTGGTTACCGGCAACAAGAGGCATTTTGAACACATCGAAGGGTTATATGTTGAAACGTGGCCGTTGTTTTGATATGAAAGAAAGTATGATCGAAACAGAGGTTACCTACACGCTGGAGCTGGGCGGACGTTTTTACATTATCGAGCATGTACCTGCCCGTGTCAGCCGGGAGACTGGAGAGCAGTTTTTTTCTCCTGAAACTGTGGAGCATGTCCAGGCGTTGATCAAGGGGGGAAAGAAACCAGCCAAAATGATCGAAACCTCGGTTTTATGAATTCGTTTAGAAAAATTTCGCATCCCGGTATTTTGCGATCATTGCCGCAGTCTCAAAACAGCGGTGTCTCAGGCTATAGTTCTTCGAGACCGTCTTACATCATTTCTTTTTCGCTCTACCGATCTTGTTTTTTCTCGCCAGCAACCATTCCATATAATCCAGCGTTTCATCAACTTGCCTATCCGATAGATGTTCTGCTGCATTCAATAAACGTTTTTTTCGGTCCTTCAGGTACAACGCGACAGGTTCCATGACTTTCCTGAGTGTCTCTTTCAAATAGAGTTCCGTCATCGGACAGGCCAATGCATCGGTGATCCGCTTCTGTATGGTTTTCCCCGCTGGTTTGTGAAATGTCTCGATCTGATCGAGGATTCCATAGGCAATCCCGGCCTTTTCCTCCAAATCCCTCCGGCTTACGCTGTAGATGCCCCTGAGTCTCTTGATATTCCGGGCAACGAGCATATCTGTTTTGGTAACAGTCCTTTTGGCCATGTCACTTTGTTCATTTAAAGCGATTATTCTTCGATAGTTCCTTCTCAAGTTTTAGAATTGTGAAATAATGGTCCGCGATCTGCTCCGGTAAATCATTCAAAAGGGCGAAAAACTCCTTTTTGTTGACCCGCTTCTTTTGGTATGTGGCTGGTGGTTCTCCGGTAACCACCGTTCCCTTTGATTCATCCTCAAAAAATGCCTTTAGAGGCGCTGTCAAGGCCGTTGCGATCTGTTCCAGAGACTTCTGCGTGTAATTCCTCTTCCCGTGTTCCAGCTGATTGATGTATCCCTGCGAAAGACCACTTTGTAGCGCAAGCTCTTCCTGCGTGAACCCAGTCTGCGCCCGCAGTTTTCGTATGTTTTCGCCGACAATATTGCGCCTGCTTTTCATGCGGAACATGGTATATCAGGCAGGATGATAAGACAATTACAGGTTGCAATAATTATATTGACAATAAATTGCTATCTGCAATACTTGCCGCAAAACAGCGACGCAAACATCATAATATTCACACGGAGGGCAGGGATTATGAAGAGGGTATTCGTTACAATGTTGCTAATGTAGTGTCTCACAAACGACTGGTGTTATCAGCTTTTTTCTTTCGGGAGCGAGGTAGTGTGCAGCCTGGCTGAATTTTCTCCAATGTTTGTTTGCAGCGTCCAAGTTTATTAACAATCGATTCAACAGTTGCCGTCCATACAAACGGTTTTGGGTCTTTGTTCCAAGCAGCAAGATACTCTTCGATGGCGAGCTTGAGCGCGTCCACACTGACAAAGACTCCGCGGCGGATTCGTTTTCCCGTCAGTTCTCCGAACCAGCGCTCTATCAAGTTCAACCAGCTTGAACTGGTCGGGACAAAATGCGATACAAAACGCGGATGTCGTGCTAACCATCCTTGGACTTTGGGATGCTTATGAGTGCCATAGTTATCCATCACTATGTGCAGCTGCTTTTCGACCGGAAATTCAGCATCCAGTCGCTTTAAAAACTTGAGAAATTCCTGGTGACGATGCCGGGCATAGCATTGTCCGACCACTTTACCTTGCGCCAATTCGAGCGCTGCAAAAAGTGTCGTCGTACCGTTCCGCTTGTAATCATGGGTCATCGTTCCACAACGACCTTTTTTTAGCGGCAAGCCCGGTTGTGTACGATCCAACGCTTGAATCTGGCTTTTCTCATCCACACACAGCACTAATGCTTTCTCTGGAGGATTGAGATAGAGCCCGACGACATACCATATCCGGCCAAGTGAAAGGAGCAGGTCTTTCCGGCCTTGCTGGGGTGACGGTGTCACTTTCGAGCGCATCAACCGTGACCATATCCACAAGCACGGACGCGAGCGGGAACTTTTCGTTCACCGGGCTGGCGAGTGGGTTGTACACGTTGACACCGTCAAAGAGCGGCTATATGTTTACGCCGACAAATGATGTCAAATCAGTTTCTGCGTTTCAATCAACAAATATGTGTGGGTTTGGGGCGATGGCACTTATACAGTGGACCATGCTGAAACTCCCTGGCACTGGTCAAACCACGCATTATTCAACCGCATTTGGAGATGACGCAAACTATACCAGAAACCCGCCATCCTTTACGGATAACGGAAATGGAACTATTACTGATAACGTCACAACACTGATGTGGCAGAAGCTGGACGACGGCACAATCCGCATCTGGTACGACGCCGGAACGTACTGCACCGGGCTTTCCCTTGGTGGTCATGAGGATTGGCGGTTGCCGAACGTTATAGAACTTATGAGCATCGTTGACTTTGGAAAATTTAATCCCGCGATAAATACCACATATTTTACGAATACAAAATCTATGGCATACTGGTCGTCTAGTTTAGACGCATATAACTATTCCCAAACGGCGTTTGTTGTGCACTTCAACCACGGCAGTACGAGTCGTAATTACCCTGATTTAGCATCGAACCCATGCTATGTCCGGTGTGTTCGCGGCGGAATCTGATTGGTTTGTTTGATGTATTGATTATTTAGGACTGCTCTGTGATGGCATAAACATGCAAACTATGGGAGGAACACCATGCGTACTTTAACAGCAATTGCATTAACTTGCAATTCCCTGTAGCTTGCTACAGGGTCACCTTATAGGTTCCTCTCCCTTGATGGGAGAGGTTAGGAGAGGGTGATGGCAGTCGGTGCATCACCCTCCCCCCGCCCCTCCCATCGAGGGAGGGGAGATGTTAAGATACCCCGCAGCTTGCTGCGGGGAGGTTCATTCATTTTTTTGGGATCAGGTACGGTTTTTGCGCTTACGGACAACGGAGATAATACAATTACGGACAGCCGTACAAGCCTTGTTTGGCAGAAGCAGGATGATGGAACAACGCGGACTTGGGAGGACGCAATAACGTATTGCGAAGGCTTGACCCTGGCGGGACAATCCGACTGGCGTATGCCGAATATAAAGGAACTGATAACCATCGTGGATTACACGACAGCTAACCCTGAGATCAATTGGACATATTTCCCGAATACTCATGCGACGGTGTACTGGTCGTCCAGTACGGGCGCAGATTTTACCTTCACAGCGTGGTCCTTACACTTCGGCTATGGCACCAGCGATACAAGCGACAAAACAACGTTCCCTGAGTATGTCCGGTGTGTGCGGGGTGGGCAGTAATTTGTTTATTGATTATAAGTTTTCAAGGAGCTGGAAGCACTGGTAAGACTGCCTTTGGCTATCGTAAAAACATGATTGTCGAAAGGAGAACATATGGACAAGCAAAACAGAACAAGGTGCCGTAAAGGTCTTTCAGTTATCAAATTGGCATGCATTTTACTATCCGGAATTGTGTTCGCCACGTGTTATTTCTCCGCAAACAGCGCCAATGCGCTGTCGATGGAACCGGTAACTAAAAACATCCTGGCTATATGTATGGCGCCTGCAAACAAAGGCAGCTATTGGGATGTCCAGATAAAAGGCAGCGGTGACGCAAATGTTAAGCTTAAATTGGCAGATGGCTCTTTGTCAGTTGAAGCTATGTTTAGAAAAGGTGAGTGGAATGGTGTTCAACAGGTTATAAAAGAACAGCAGGCCAGTGAAAATGCGAATTATCGCATATGCACTGAAAAATTGACCTCGCTATTTTTAGAGAAATTTTACACAAAATCAGATTTGCCCACTAAGCCAGCACCGACTAATCCCACCGAAGGAGAGTCGGAGTCTTCCACCATGGAGATTGTGGCATGGACCGATTTAAGCGAAAGCGCAAAAAGTGTTGAGGGTTTCGCTGGACAAGCGTGGTTTTGCCAGGCTCAAACGTTCACGGGAAAGACCGAATGTCATTTTGGGACTAAGCCACCAAAGCCGGGTCGTTTTGTGATTCTTAATCGAAATCGAACGGCTTGGATAGCGGTTAAAGACGCTGCCAAACAGTTACATGTTGACTTTCATATGCCCGATGACGGAAAAAATATTAATCGTTCCTCTGGTTATGGCTGCGGTGTCCCTTCATCAAATGACTTCTGGCTTCTTGTGAGTGTCAATTAATCGGGTGGGCGAGTAAAAGTGTTGTTTCTCGATCCTTTATAAACGCGGCCGACTTGGGAGGCATTGTATGCAATGATATTGCACTCGTTGAATTTCAATGATCTTCGCGGTTGAAGCCAGGCGAACACAGCCACGATTCATGATCGCACCACGGGCAGGCCGGTAGACGGCCTGCTCGAGGTGTTTCCGATGGGTACTTTTGACAACACGCTGTATTCTCACTTGAAATTATCGTATAGAAAATATACAATGATGATATAGAATAGAAGCTCAATCCTGAGAGGTATTCACCATGGGACATAAGGTTGCGGAAGCCATATTAGATAACGGGAAATTGACGCAGGTGAATGCGGCTTTGCCGAAAGGCAAGATCAAGGTCCACATTATTTATGACGTGGAGGAGGAAACGGCCGCGGTTGATACCCTTGCGCGCGTGCGAGAAACAGCGGGGATATACAAAAATATCGATGCGGAAAATGAGGCGAATAAAATGAGAGTGGAGTGGGATCGTAATGCCTGAAAATGATTTTCTTGTCGATACCAACATATTGATATACCACACGCAAGGCGATCAGCGCGCAACGGACTTCATAAACAAACTTATCCGAAATCAGTCTTTCAACATCTCTATAATCACAAAAATCGAGTTTCTCGGCTGGGACAAGCATACGCCGGATGGCTTAGAAAAATGCAAACGGCTTCTTGAAACCGCCTCCGTTTATCCCGTTGACGAAACGATCGCGAAAAAAACCATCGAAATTCGTCAAATGGTTAAAGTCAGACTTGCGGACGCAGTCATTGCCGCAACTGCGCTTTCCTTCGGCTTTCAGTTGGCCACAAAAAACGCCGATGACTTTAAACAAATAGAAGGTCTGCGAGTTTTGGATCCTCTGAGCTGAATTGAGTTGTCTTTCGTTGGGAAAACCGGCGAGAGTAGAGGGTCGTTTCTCGATCCTTGACAAATGCGGGTGCCCTGGGGTCGCATTGCATGCAATGATATTGTACTCGCTGAGTTTCAAAGCTCTTCGCGGTTGAAGCCAGGCGAACACATCCACGATTCACGATCGCACCACGGGCAGGCCGGTAGTCGGCCTGCCCGTGGTGTTTACGGCGTGTCCTTTTTGCCTTGACTGTACTCTCTCAGAAAATTATAATCAATCAAATAGTTATTGAGGTCTTATTGAGCAGCCGCATGCGCAAGTTGTTCGCAGAGGCCGGTAAAAGGAGGCAGATTATGAGTACGGCGAAGGATGAGGTCAGGAAACTCCTAGAACAGCTTCCGAGTGATGCCTCGTATGAGGACATACAATATCACATCTATGTCAGAGAAAAAATCGAACGCGGGCTGAGAGATGTCGAGGAAAGACGCGTTTTGAGCCAGGAGGAAGTTGAGCGAAGGATGTCCAAATGGATCGTCAAGTAATATGGACTGAATCGGTGTGGCGCGATCTTGAAGAAGCAGCGGACTATATTGCGAGGGATTCTCCCTACTATGCCGCTGCTTTCGTCAGCGAGGCGCGCGCCGCCGCAGGGGCATGTTCGTTGATGCATTTAGGGCATAACACGTGATAACCGTTACCCTTCTCAAAAAACACTTTATGCCACACACCAGGCCGACTCGATGTTAGGCGGTAAAAGTTCACGTATGCAGGTTTTTCCGCTCTTGAAGCCTCCACGCATTTGCTGTAAGATAGTAGCATAGATGAACAGTTGAACACGGAGGCGAGTATGTCATTGATTAAGGTCAAAAACAAATATCAGATAGTCATCCCTGAAGAAGTCAGGAAGAATCTTCGGGTGCAGATTGGCGATACTCTGGAGATCGGGGAGAAGGACGGCGTTCTAATCTTGAAACCGGTCATGGTGATAGATAAAGCCCAGGCCTACTTCTGGTCCGAAGAGTGGCAGGCTGGAGAAAAAAAGGCTGAAGCCGCGAAAAAGAAAAGCGAGTATGCGGAATTCAAAAAGACGTCCGAGGCGGTTAAATGGCTAAAAAGCTGAGGATCCTTCAAAGCTTCAATAAGGATTTTAAGCCCGACTTTCGCTTTGCAGGAGTTTATTGACACCATTGTTTGTGCTGTGTTATTATCGCCCGAATGGTGATTGAAGAAAAATGGGACCGCCTTAAGACGCTGCTCGGCGAAATGGATTGTGCGTTGCTCGCGTATTCAGGCGGTGTCGATAGCTCTCTTCTGCTCAAGGCCGCATCCGAAGTCCTTGGCCCCCGCCTCATCGTGGTTACCGCGATCTCAGAGACCTATCCGCCTGAAGAACTTGCTGCTGCAAAGGCATTCGTCAGCTCACTCGGTGTGACGCATCGCATTCTTCCCACCTCCGAACTTGCATCCGAAGACTTCGTTCAAAATTCTTCCGAGCGCTGCTATTTCTGCAAAAAAGAATTGTTCGGCAAACTCAGACTGATCGCAGAAAAAGAAGGCATTTCTTCTATTCTTGATGGGTCGAATGTTGACGACCTTAAAGACTACCGTCCAGGCGCCAGGGCTGCAGCCGAATTTTCCATTACGAGCCCGCTCCGGGAGGCGGGTTTTACGAAATCCGATGTCCGCGCGTGTGCGCGCATGCTGGATCTGCCCGTGTGGGACAAGCCATCGCTCGCTTGTCTCTCCTCGCGCATCCCTTACGGCACCAGGATCACGAAGGAAATACTCAGTACAATACAGACAGCTGAAGATCATTTACATGCGCTTGGATTCAGGCAGGTTCGTGTCAGGCATCATGATGAGACCGCGAGGATCGAGATCGATCCACAGGAGTTTGGGATTCTGCTTTCAGGGAAGAATGCAGAGCTGATCGTAAATGAACTGAAAAAACTGGGATACACTTATGTTTGTCTTGATCTCGAAGGATACCGGACAGGCAGTATGAATGAGGGAATGCAGCACAGCAGTCAGGAGTCAGTAGTTGGGAGTCAGGAGAAATGAAACGATACACCTGTGTCAAGGGAGCTGAGTTATGAAAGTATTGATCATCGGCGGTGGTGGCAGGGAACACGCTCTTGCCTGGAAGATCTCACAAAGTCCTAAAGTCACAAAAATCTATGCTGCTCCGGGAAATGCAGGTATTGCCAGGATCGCAGAGTGTGCGCCTATCAAAGTTGAAGACATCGCCTGTCTTCTGGCATTTGCAAAGTCCAAGGCGGTCGACCTGACCATTGTCGGACCAGAGGGGCCGCTCTCCCAGGGGATAGTCGATCAATTCGAAAAAGCAGGGCTGCGCATATTCGGGCCTAGCGGAAAAGCAGCGGAGATCGAAGGCAGCAAACGATTTTCCAAAGACCTGATGAAGAAGTACCATATCCCCACAGCTGAATACGGTGTATTTACCGACAAATCAAAAGCCGAGGCTTATGTGCGGGAAAAGGGCGCGCCGATCGTTGTGAAGGCCGATGGATTGGCAGCAGGCAAAGGCGTGGTTGTTGCTGAGACCGTGGAAGAGGCGCTCAAGGCGCTCGACCTGATCATGTCTCAGAAGGCCTTTGGCAGCGCAGGAGACCGCGTGGTGATCGAGGAGTGCCTCAGGGGCGAAGAAGCCTCGTTCATGGCGTTTGCCGATGGAAAGACAGTGGTGCCCATGGCGTCATCGCAGGACCATAAACGCGTTTTTGACGGGGACAAAGGCCCCAACACCGGAGGCATGGGGGCCTATTCGCCGGCGCCGATCGTTACAACACAACTTGAACGCAAGGTTATGGATACGATCATGATTCCCACCGTACAGGCCATGGAAAAAGAAAGGCGCTTCTTCAAAGGAATATTGTATGCCGGCCTCATGATCCATAATGGAGAAGCGAAAGTCCTTGAGTTCAACGCGCGGTTCGGAGATCCAGAGACTCAGCCGATCATGGCCCGGCTGGATACCGACCTCATCGATATTATCGAAGCAATCCTTGATGGGAACCTGTCGAAGATCGACATCAAATGGAAACCGGAATCCGCTGTATGCGTGGTTATGGCATCAGGCGGTTACCCTGGCGAGTACGTGAAGGGTAGGGAGATCAAAGGCCTCGATCAGGCCGCATTGAAAAAGAATGTCACCGTATTTCATTCGGGAACATCACTGAAAGAGGGTAAGATCGTGACCGATGGCGGCCGGGTGCTGGGAGTAACGGGTATCGGGCTGAGTGTTGCCGATGCGATAAAGAATGCATACACCGGTGTGCGCGAGATTTCCTTTGAAGGCGCTCATTATAGAAAAGACATCGGAGCCCGGGCGCTGGGGACGGGGACTAATAATTGAATAGTGCAAATTGCAAATTGCAAAATGCAAAATGTAAAGAAGAGAATCCGACGGTTCGCAACGTTACCGCATTTCTGAATAAAACGCTACGGGTTGTAAAGATCAAAGACGCTTCTCTGAACGGGTTGCAGGTGCGTTCTCGTAATGTTAACGCGATTTCCAGAGTCGGCTTTGCCGTCGATGCCTGTCTTTCCACGTTCGAAAAAGCAGCTGCGCTTGATGTGGAACTTCTTATAGTCCACCATGGCATCAAATGGCGACCTCAGAAAGACCGGGACCTTGAAGCCAAACGGGCTGCATTTCTCAAGAAGAAAAACATTGCGCTCTACGGCGTTCATTTACCGCTCGATCTTCACGAGGAATACGGGAACAACATGCAGTTGTGCCGCCTGCTTGATCTTGAACGCACGCGCAAGTTCGGCAGATATCACGGTATCAAGATAGGCTACTCCGGGATGTTCGCTAAGGCAACCAGTGTGCATGCGATTGCATCGAGACTGAACAAAAAGCTGAAAACAACCTGCCGTGTTATGAACTTCGGAAAAGAACGCATACGCTCACTGGGCATCATCTCCGGCGGCGGGGGAAGCATGCTGAAAGATGCTGTCATGGAAAAACTTGACTGCTTTCTGGTGGGTGAGATCGATCTTGCCGTCTACAATGCTGCTAAGGAATACGGCATGAACGTCGTGGTCGCCGGCCATTACGCAACAGAAACGGTCGGTGTGCGCGCTTTGATGCCGCTGGTAAGAGATGCATTTGATGCTGATGTTGTTTTTATTGATGATAGTAAAGACTTGTGATTTCAATTTAAATATTGCACTATTCAGATGAACGAAGGGAGCTGCAATGGGAAAACCAGTTGTCGGTATTTTAATGGGAAGCGATTCGGATCTGCCGATCATGCAGGAAGCAGCACTTATGCTCCAGGAGTTTGGCATTGAATACGAGATGACGATCGCTTCGGCGCACCGGACGCCGAAGAAGGTCCTCGAATACAGTCAGAGCGCTGAGAAGCGCGGGCTGAAGGTGATCATTGCGGGGGCGGGCTGGGCCGCGCATCTCGCGGGTTTTATCGCGTCGCAGACCACGCTGCCGGTAATCGGCGTGCCGATCGACTCCTCACCCCTGAACGGGCTTGATGCGCTATTGGCCACGGCGCAGATGCCGGGAGGCGTGCCTGTGGCGACCATGTCGCTCGGAAAGTCAGGCGCCAAGAATGCGGGCATTTTTGCAGCCCAGATCATCGCCGTGGGAGACGTGAAGATCGCGAACCGTCTCAAAGTATACAAAGTTGAGATGGAACGTGAGGTCGAGGAAAAGGCAAAACGGCTGGTTGCCCTCTCAGCGGTTGTTGCTCATCAGAAGGAACAGAAAGCGCCGAAAGAGGAAATGGAACCGGCAATTGCAGAGGCTGCGCCGGTGAAAAAGAAACCTCGGCGCAGACGCTGGAAAAAGAAGCCCGGTGGATCTACGCCTGCTCCGGAGCAGGCATAGTGAAGACGGACCTCGAGTGCCTGCCCTGTTTCTTCGGACAGGTAACGCGGACCCTTAAGCTTGCCAATGTGAACGGGGACCAGGGCCGCGGCATTACACGCAAGGCTGCTGCGATCATAGAGCAGGCTTCGCTCGATGAGGTCCCGGCAAGGACGACCACGTTTATTCATCGGCTCCTGCGTCAGGAAACCGGCATTGATCCGTATAAAGAGGTAAAGGATTCCTATAACAGAATTGCCCTCGAAATGCTTCCAGCGCTCAGACTAAAAGCGAAAACGGTTTCAGACCCTTTGGAAGGCGGTGCGCGGGCTGCGATCGCGGGAAATGTAATCGATTTCGGTATCTACGAGAGCGTAGACCTCGACCGTTCAATTGAAGAAGCATTCCGGTTGCCGCTGTCATCGTCTGATCTCCGATTGTTTGTCGATGCGGTCAGGGGTGCGCAACGGATACTGTATCTTTGCGATAATGCGGGAGAAATCGTTTTCGACCGGGTGTTGATCGAAACCCTGCGGGACCAGGGGAAGACGGTCACTGCCGTGGTCAAGGGCTCCGCCGTGATCAACGACGCAACGCTTGACGATGCTTTCGCAGCGGGACTTGACGCCTGTGCCATCGTGATCGACAATGGGAACGACGGCATTGGAACTCTTCTTGAAAAGTGCTCTTCTCAATTCACCGCTGCATATCAATCGGCTGATCTGATCATCAGCAAGGGCCAGGCTAATTATGAGACCCTTGTTCAAGAGCAAGATAAGCGAACGTTTTATCTCTTCAAAGTTAAGTGTCCAGTGGTTGCCCGGGCGCTCAACAGGGAAAACGGGGACATTGTGCTCACGGGGAACAAGTGAGGGACGGACGGTTCCTGCATGGTTCACCTAAAACTGAGGAATGCGGCTTCGAATGACTGCTGAAATATTAAAATTCGATCCTGCTAATCCCGAGCGCTCATTCTCCCGTTGCAGGGAGGTGATCCTTTCCGGAGGAGTGATTGCCTATCCGACTGATACCTTTTACGGTCTCGGCGCTGACCCGAGGAACCCTGCTGCGGTGAAGAGGTTGTTCAAAATAAAAGGCCGGCAAACGGATCAGCCGATCCTGCTTCTTCTTCATGATGCTTCCGCAGTAGGAGAATGGACCGATGAGATCACGGTTGTTGCGCAACGTCTCATGCGGGAATATTGGCCAGGACCGCTCACGCTCGTGTTTAAGGCGTGCGCCTCGGTAATCCCCGAATTGACTGCGAGTACCGGTTCGATCGGCTTGCGGGTGCCTGGCAGCGAGTTTGACCGCAATCTGCTCTCCTATTTCGGTATTGCCCTTACGGGTACGAGCGCAAATGTCTCCGGTGGACGGGGCACACGGACCGCCCGGGAAACGGCGGATGCCGTCGGCGGAGCAGTCAATCTGATCATTGATGCCGGGCCGACTGTTGGGGGGGAGCCTTCAACGATCGTGGATGTGAGAACTGAACGGTTGAGCGTGATCCGTGAGGGCGCTATTCCGTCGCGGGAACTACGAACTAAGGTGTAAAATTCTTTTGTGAAGGATGCTGAATGAAAAAAATATTCGTCCTGGATACCAACGTGCTGCTCCATGATCCCAAGGCTATCTTTTCGTTTGAGGACAATGATGTCGTGATCCCCATCGTGGTTATCGAGGAACTGGACAAATTTAAGAAGGGCATCGATGAAATAGGCAGGAACGCGCGCCAGGTGTCGCGCATTCTCGATGAATACCGGTTGAAAGGAAAACTTTCTCAGGGTGTGCCGCTTGAGGGCGGCGGTAGTCTTCGCGTGGAGCTCAATCATCAGTCGCCTCAGCAACTTCCGAGCGAATTCATCGCGGCCAAAGCGGACAACCGGATACTTGCAACCGCCCTTAACCTGAAGCATGATGACCTCCCGGTGATTCTGGTGACCAAGGACACGAACCTGCGCATCAAGGCTGATGCTTTTGGGCTCATTGCAGAGGATTATGAAACCGACACGATCACACTTGATGAGCTATACTCTGGTGAGACCGAAATCGAGGTCGGCCCCGGGGCGATCGATGAATTTTATGCAAATGGGGAAATGACCGCGCCCGAGCCCAAGCCGTTTCCGAACCAGTTCGTTCTGCTCAAGAACAGCGCCAATCCGTCACAGACCGCGCTTTCGCGCTATCAGCTGCAAAAACATGCGTTGGTGCCGATCGCTGGTGTCAAACATGGGGTTTGGGGGATCAATTCACGGAACAAACAGCAGCAATTTGCTCTTGACCTGCTCCTGAACGACGATATTCGCCTTGTGACCCTGGTGGGGAAAGCGGGTACGGGCAAGACGCTCCTCGCGCTTGCAGCGGGCCTGGAGAAGACCATTGAAAGTCGGTCATTCCAGCGACTTGTTGTTTCCCGACCGGTGTTTCCCATGGGAAAGGATATCGGGTTCCTGCCGGGTGATATTGAGGAAAAACTCAGGCCCTGGATGCAGCCGATCCGTGACAACCTTGATTTTCTTGTGGGCTCCTCGGGAGGGCCGGGCCGGGTCAAGGGAAAGAAGGACCTCCAAAGTCTATTTGACCTGGGTATGATCGAAGTTGAGCCGCTCACCTACATTCGCGGGCGGAGCATGCCGAACCAGTATCTTATTGTGGACGAGGCGCAGAACCTCACGCCGCATGAGATCAAGACCATTATCACACGGGCGGGAGAAGGGACCAAGATCGTACTGACGGGAGATCCTTACCAGATCGATAATCCTTATATCGACGCGGAGAGCAACGGTTTGACGTTCGTTGTCGAACGATTCAAAGAGGAAGCCATTGCAGGGCATATCACCCTTGTGAAGGGTGAGCGGTCGGACCTCGCGGAGCTTGCAGCAACGCTGCTGTAAACAATGGATCATATAATGCGCTATTATTGAGCTTATGGAACAATACAAAGGAGGGTACACATGGCAAAACAGGTATGTCCAACACCGGGATTTGAAAAGTTGCTGGTAGCTACAGACGGATCTCTTTTCAGCAAGGCCGCCGTTCAGGAGGCGATCAATCTTGCTTCCGCATGTTCAAGCACGTTGTATGTATTGCTTGTCATCGAAATGAGCGCAGAGGCTGAGTTCTGGGATGCGAAATATTCTGAAAAACTTGAAAAAGAGATGAAGAAATACCTTGATGCCATCAAGGCAACTGCTGCCAAGGCAGGGGTGAAGTGCGAGATCATCATGCATGAGGGTGAAGAACCGTACAAGTTTATTGTTGCAGAAGCGGTAAAACGGAAGATCAGCACGATCGTGATGGGCAGCCACGGACGCACCGGACTCAGCAGACTCATGATGGGCAGCGTCACCAACCGCGTGATCGGACATGCACCCTGCAAGGTGCTTGTTGTCCCCGCGAAAGGGAAAAAATAGACGTTGTCAATGAATCAGTTGCGCTTCAACAGGGCATGCCGATTGGCGTGCCCTGTTTTTTTGCATCCATCATACTGCTGTTGTCAGCGGATATGATACAGGTCATAACCGACCATTCTTCTTTCGGGTAAAATAGTATCATCAATGCGATCAAGGAGGAATAACATGACTGACCATATGACAGAAGGGTGTCCATCCTGTTCATCTATTAAACCCGCTCCGCCAATGGATGCTGATGATGTAAGGTTGACGCACTGGCCGATCCAGATCAAGCTTGTGGGAACCATTGCGCCGTTTCTGCAGGACGCCGACCTCCTGGTGGCGGCGGATTGCACTGCATTTGCCACACCCGGGTTCCACGAGAAATTTCTTAAGAACAGAAAAGTAGTGATCGGTTGCCCGAAACTCGATGACGCAACGTATTATCTTGCAAAATTCACCGAACTTTTCACCAGCACTCCGCTGAAGAAAGTGACCTGTCTCAGGATGGAAGTGCCCTGCTGCGGCGGTATGACGGCGGTGCTGAAAGAGGCGATCACGCGGTCCGGGAAGAAAATTCCTTTTGACGAGATCATAGTCGGGGTCAAAGGCGATGTGCTGAAGGAAACGACCATCTTTGGTTGAAGTGCGCTTCACTTCAGCATCGCCTGACATCCGCTTTATTCGCGTCCTGAACCGAATTAGCTGCCGTGTAAAATTCATTTGAGTACCGGGGGCCACTGTGATACACTTCTCCTCATTATTACCACGTGATCTGAGGGGGAGTGTATGTTCTGTCCGCACTGCGGCAAAGAAACAGCTGAAAACCAGGCGTATTGTCAGTCCTGCGGAGGCAGGATTGACGAATCCGATTTACCGCATGAATTCAATGTAACCGTACGGAGAATGACTCCGTGGGAAGAGCGGGAAACCATCGGAATCGTTAGCGGATTGCTTAAGACCGTGCAGAGTGCAGCTGTTCATCCCGGAGAATTTTTCAAGAAAATGCAGGTGAACGGCGGATTGACCGACCCCTTGCTGTTCGGTCTGATCATCGGGATGATTGGGGTGACCTTTCAGTATGTTTGGCAGATACTTCTGCAAAATCCGATGCAGCGCATGATGACAGCGGAGATGCAGGGTATGGCTGCTTTTGATATGTTGCAGGGTTTTGGGATAGCCATTCTTGCAGTTCTCGCACCAATTATGGTTATCGTGGGAATCTTCGTTCTGGCGGGTTGTCTCCATGTGGTTTTGATGATGGTAAAAGGTGCGCATGCCGGATTCGAAGCTACCTTCCGGGTTGTGGCGTACAGCAGCAGTCCCTATCTCCTGACGATCATCCCGTTTTGCGGTGGTATTGTCGCCCTCGTGTGGATGGTGCTGCTGGCGATCATCGGGCTCAGGGAGGCACATGGAACATCGGGCAACAGAGCCGCATTTGCCGTACTTTTCCCGTTCATTTTCTGCTGCGGCCTGCTGGTCCTTCTGGTCGTGCTGTTCTTCGGCGCTTTGTTCGCAACGTTCGGTGCCTTGATGAGTCATTAGACGCGGGACGGGTTATGCGGATCCTCTTAAAGAAGCGGTTGTTCGGCCAGTTCGAGTTCGGTTTGATGTACGGCGGCATCGTTCTGCTCCTGCTGCTCGCAGCGCGTTTTCTTCCCTTGCTGGAATTATCGCCACACTGCATCTTCAAGTCGTTCACCGGGTTGCCCTGCCCCACCTGCGGTGTTACTCGTTCCCTTGTATTCCTTTCGAACGGGTGGTTGTTGCGCTCATTTGCCATGAATCCGCTGTTTTTTGTCTGCTGTTGTCTCTTCCTGTTCGTATTCCTGTATCGCCTCGTCATTGTTGCTTTTCGTCTCCCCGGATTTGTCGTCGCTATCGAGGAAAACGAGAAGGATTGGGCCCGGTTGACGGCCATTGTGCTGGTGGTAGTGAACTGGATATATCTTCTTGCCGCGCACTCCTGAAAATATCGGAAATTCCCCTGATTTAATAATAATATTTACATTTCGCCTATAGTATGATAATATAACAAGCTTTTAATTAAAATCAAACTTATTCAGCGGTTACGGAGGAACAGCGTGGGTCGAGTGGTGATTGGCGTGGACCTCGGCGGGACGAATTTGCGCGCTGCGCTTCTTAATTCCGACGGAGAGATCCTTGACAAACAAATGGAAGCCACGCATGCCTCGGACGGCTGGAAAAAAGTCATTGCCCGGATGGTTGCAAACATTGCTCAACAGCGCGAGATCGCCGTCAAACGTGGACTGATCGTATCGGCGGTCGGTGTGGGAGCGCCCGGTGTTATCCAGATGGATAGAGGCATTGTGGTCAAATCTCCCAATTTCCCCGACTGGAACAACCTCCCTCTCAGGGATGAACTGGAGAAGGCGCTGGGAATCCCCGTGGAGATCGAGAACGATGCAAATGTAGCGGCTCTTGGTGAGCAATGGCTCGGAGCAGGCCGCGGCATAGACAGCATGATACTGCTGACACTCGGGACAGGCGTAGGCGGTGGGATTGTGCTGAACAGCAGGGTTTGGCAGGGCGCCGATGGAATGGCGGGTGAGATCGGGCATATGACACTGATCCCCGATGGACGTCAATGTGCATGCGGCAACACGGGTTGCCTCGAAATGTACGCGTCGGCCCGCGGTATTGTGCGGAGCTATCAGGAAACCGCCGGGAAGAACCTGCCGGACATCACCTCGATGCAGGTCTATCAGGCTGCGCGCGAAGGGGATGCAGCAGCAAAAAAAGTAATGAAGGACATGGGCCGTCTGCTCGGCATTGGTATCGCGAACCTGATCAATATTTTCAATCCGCAGATGATCGTGCTCGGGGGACGCGTCAAGGACGCATGGGACCTTTTCATCGGAGCTACGCATGAAGAAATCATGCGGCGGGCTTTTCAGGTTCCTGCAGAGCGGACAAAGATTGTTCCCTCGCAGCTGGGCGATGACGCCGGCATGGTGGGTGCGGCGGCGATGGCATTTCAGAAAATGAGAAAGAGGGGCTGAGTTCTGAAGCGGAGTGTGCGGTGAAGGGTTATTCGGGAAACGCGGGTTACGTTGTGTAAACGAGCCCCAACACCATTCGCTTCAGAGGTATCATTTGTAAGACTATGGCGAGTTCGAATATCAGGAATTTTTGCATTATTGCGCATATCGACCACGGAAAATCCACCCTTGCAGACAGGATTCTTGAATTTACCGGGGCACTCTCCGACAGGGAAATGTCAGCCGCGGGCAGCAATCAGGTGCTTGACGATATGGATCTTGAGCGGGAACGCGGCATTACGATCAAGGCCCATGCGGTGCGTCTCCAGTATACGGCGTCCGACGGACAGAACTATATTCTGAACCTGATCGACACTCCCGGTCATGTGGATTTTACATATGAGGTCTCGCGCAGCATGGCCGCCTGCGAAGGCGCGCTTCTTGTGGTGGACGCATCGCAGGGTGTGGAAGCACAGACCCTTGCCAACGCATACCTCGCTATTGACCACAATCTCGAGATGATCCCGGTGATCAACAAAATCGATCTGCCGAGCGCCGATATTGAAGAGGTAAAGCGCCAGATCGAGGATCTCGTCGGTCTCGATGCAGCGGGGGCAATTCCCGCCAGCGCCAAGGCGGGGATCGGCACCCGGGAGATCCTGGAATCGATCGTGAAAAATATTCCAGCCCCAACCGGTAATCCTGAAGCGCCGCTGAAGGCATTGCTGTTCGACTCCTGGTATGACACCTACCAGGGCGTGGTCATCCTGGTGCGCGTGATCGACGGCGTCGTTCGCCCGAAGCAGAAGATCAGACTCTACTCGAATTCAGCGGTCTATGAGGTTCAGTCAGTCGGGATCTTTACCCCCAAGATGCAGCCGACAACGGAATTGTCGCCAGGTGAAGTTGGATGCATTATCGCAGGCATTAAACGGGTTTCCGATGCCAAGATCGGCGACACGGTCATGGATAATGATCGTCTTGCCGAGGCACCGCTTCCCGGATATAAAGATGTGAAGCCGATGGTCTTCGCGGGTATATATCCCGTGGACAGCGACAGCTATGCGGACCTGCGCGACGCACTCGAAAAGCTGCGTTTAAACGATTCATCGTTCACCTATGAACCGGAAACCTCGCTTGCGCTGGGGTTTGGTTTTCGTTGCGGTTTTCTGGGTCTGCTACACATGGACATCATCAAGGAGCGGCTTGAGCGCGAATTCAAACTCGACCTTATTCCCACGGCGCCGACCGTGGTCTATCGGGTGACCAGGAACGACGGTGAGGTCGTGATGGTGGATAATCCGGCAAAGTTTCCTCATGTCCAGGAAATTCAACGGATCGAGGAACCCATGATCGTGGCCTCGCTCATCACGCCAGAACAGTATGTGGGAGCGCTTATTGCCCTGTGTCAGGAGCGGCGAGGAATCCAACGGGATATTACGTATATTACCAAGGACCGTGTGCGCCTTACCTATGACCTTCCCTTGAATGAGATCGTTATGGATTTCTATGACAAACTGAAATCTCTAACCAAAGGGTATGCATCGCTTGACTATGAACTGTCCGGATATCTGGAGTCCGATCTTGTCAAGCTTGACATGCTCATGAATGGGGAACCGGTTGACGCTTTGTCGCTTATCACGCACCGGGACAAGGCCGCGATCCGCGGCAGGCAGCTATCCGAAAAGCTTAAAGAAGTGATTCCGCGGCAGATGTATGAAGTTATCATCCAGGCCGCGATCGGCGCCAAGATCGTTGCCCGCGAGACGGTCAGGGCCCTTCGCAAGGACGTGACGGCCAAATGCTACGGCGGAGACATCACCCGCAAACGAAAGCTGCTTGAAAAGCAAAAGGAAGGAAAAAAACGAATGAAACAGGTCGGGAGCGTCGAGTTGCCGCAAGAGGCCTTCCTTGCTGTTTTGAAGGTGGGAGAGTAATCCGGACCTGACAGGTTCTCAATAAATTTCATTGTGCAGTATTTGGAGGCAGGATGTCTGAAGCTCAATCGGAACATAAACAAAAGAAGTCTTTTTATAAAGAATGGATAGAGCCCTTTTTAATCGCTGCGGTCGTTGCGTTATTCATCAGACAGTTCGTGGTGGAAGCGTTTAAAATACCCTCCGGTTCCATGATCCCCACGCTGGCGATCGGCGACCACCTGCTCGTGAATAAATTTGTGTACGGCCCCAGGATTCCCTTTACCGATTCCCGGATATTTACGTGGAACCTACCGAAGCGCGGCGAGATTATTGTTTTTAAATATCCGGAAAATGAAGACAAAAATTTCATCAAGCGCGTCATTGGTCTTCCGGGTGATAAAATACAGATCACGAACGGCAAGCTTTTCATCAACGACCAACCCGTTCCTGTTGTCGATCTGGGATCGTTTGATGAACGGGAGCAGGGCACCGGTTCGTCGTACTTCAATAAGCCGAAAAAACTGGAGGAACAACTCGGAACGCTTCGGCACCAGATATTGTATCTGCACGATCAGTCGAATTATAATTACGGTCCAGTCCTGGTTCCCAAGGAATCCGTGTTCGTCATGGGGGACAATCGCGACAACAGCCAGGACAGCCGGGTATGGGGCTTTGTCCATCATAGTAAAATACTCGGAAGAGCGCTGATCATCTATTGGTCATGGGACGGCGACGGCCGGTGGGTACGGTGGGAACGCATAGGAAATCTGATCAGGTAGTTGGCCAGCGAAAGCCGGGCAGGGAGGCATGACAGAATGGAGAATAATCAGCGCGGTGGAAGCAGGTTCACTGTTTATATTTGGCTGTTGCTTTTGTTCCTGGTAGTTCATGTGGCTCTCAAGCTGGTGCCCCTGTACATGGATTATACGCGAATGAAGGATACGATGACCACCAAAGCCGGTGTGGCCCAGGTGCTGAAAGATGAGGAAATACTAAAAGATCTTGTCAGCAAGGCAAAAGAACTTGATCTCCCCCTTGGTCCCGAGGATTTTCATATGTACCGGGACGAAGAACGTCGCATGATGAGCATCAGTGCTGAATGGGACGTGGAAATCCACTTCCTGTTCGGCGCCTATGCAAGGACCTTTCATTTCGAGCCGAAGGTTGATGAAAGCTTCATGACTCTGGTCCGATAATGCCAACGCTGCGCTGATTTGACAATTACAGACCGGTAGAGTACTATGATTTCGCAATGATACATGAGGACGGTGCGCTAGGTGATACGCAGCATGACAGGATATGGACGAAGCGAAGCGGGCGGGCCCGAACGTCACGTTACGCTTGAGGTCCGGTCGGTGAACAACCGCTATCTCGACGTTCAGGTGAAAATGCCCCGGGAACTTGCGGTCCATGAGTCGCGTGTTAAAAAGACTGTGCAGGAACGCTTCAGCAGGGGCCGGTTCGATGTGTTCATTACCCGCAACGGCGACCGGGAACTGTCCGGAAAGCTCATGCTTGATGCTGCTTTCGCCGAACAATATATAACCATTCTCCGGGACTTGAAAGATCGTTTCGGGCTTGCAGGGGATGTTGATCTCTCTCAGGTGGCGGGGGTCCCGGGGGTCATCAGGGTGGGTGGGGTTGATGAAGATGTGGATGCCCTGTGGCAGTCAATTTCAGAAGGTCTTTCCCGGTGTCTTGACGACCTGGATACGATGCGCAGCCAGGAGGGGGCGGCCTTATCAAGAGACATGACGATGCGGCTCGATAAAATTGAAGGCATGCAGCGTGCCATCAGTTCCCTCGCGCCGGCATCCATTGAGAACGCCCGGAAAAGAATGGCTGATACGCTCGCAAGGCTCATGAATGATCAGCCCGATCCCGCACGCCTGGCGCAGGAAATCGCCTTCCTGGCGGAGCGAACGGACATTACCGAAGAATTGACCCGTCTCAGCAGCCACATGGCGCAGTTTCGCGCGTTGCTTACGAATTCCAGAAACGAGGCGATCGGCAGAAAACTTGATTTTCTGCTGCAGGAAATGGGGCGAGAAGCGAATACGATCGCTTCCAAGGCAATGGACGCAGACATCTCCTTCGATGTTGTGAACATCAAGGCTGAACTGGAGAAAATCAGGGAGCAGGCTCAGAACATAGAGTGATCGTATCACATGATAGCGAACCTTGTAAATATCGGATACGGCAACATGGTAATGGCGACCAAGGTCGTCGCAGTCCTTACACCGGAGTCCGCGCCCATGAGGCGGCTTAAAGATGAGGCAAAAGAACGCAAAATGCTGATCGATGCGACGCAGGGCAGAAAGACCCGGTCCATCATTATCACTGATAGCGATCATGTCATCCTTTCAGCGGTCCAGGTTGAGACCCTGATGCAGAGGTTCGCCGGCAGGGGAGACGCATGAAAAAGACGGAAGGGATTGTGTTCGTTGTTTCGGCGCCATCGGGAGCGGGCAAAACGAGTCTGTGCAGGGCGATCACCGACTCCCTGGAAAACCTCACGCATTCGGTTTCCACCACAACCCGGAAACCACGGCCGGGTGAAATAGACGGCAGAGACTATTTTTTCGTCACCGAGGAGCGGTTCCGAAGTATGATCCAGTCCGGCGATTTTGCCGAGTGGGCTGAAGTGCATTCCAATATGTACGGGACATCGAGACGCGTGCTCGACGACATGGTGACCAGGGGGATCGATGTGATCCTTGACATCGACACCCAGGGGGCCCGTCAGATCAAGGCCAAATTCGACAAGGCGGTGTATCTGTTCATTATGCCGCCGTCGCTGGAGATTCTTGAAGAGCGACTTCGCAACCGCAAGTCCGATCATGAAGAAGAGATTAAAAAGCGGATGCTGAGGGCGAAAGATGAAATCCGTGATTATACGATGTATGATTATCTCATCGTGAACAGGGATTTCGACCGCGCACTTACGGAGCTGCGATCGATCATTATTGCCGAGCGGTGTCGCACACGTCTGGTAGAAGGTTCATGGATCAAAGAGCTTTTATAAAAAATAAAAACGCAACCTGGAGGTGAACGATGTTGAACAAAGCTGCTGAAGATATTATTTCCTTGCCGATCGAGCTGAATGACAAGATTTCCGATACAAAGTTTCGTCTGGTGCATATCGCATCGCAGCGGGTCCGTCAGCTTTCAGCCGGCGCGCCGTTGCTCGTATCCTCTCGGTCGATCAAGGACACGACCATTGCTCTCGAAGAGAGCATTCTGGGAAAATTCCAGATCATCGTTGGCGAAGACGCCAAGCGGGCCAAGGAAGAGTTCCGAAAGCGTGAGGAACGGGCCAAGCTCGAAGAGCAGCTTTCGGCGAAGGAAGAGGAAATCCGCAAGGAACTGAGCGCCTATCTTTCTGAAACGCAGGAAGAGGAAGGGGCCGGAGAAGCCAAAGAAGAGGATGTTGCCGCGGAAGAGCCGATCGAGGACGATGTCGAAGAGACAGAGGAATCTGGAGAGTAGGCCCGTGACTCACGCAGACACACTGTCCGGGCGGAGGATTCTGCTGGGGGTAACGGGCAGTATCGCTGCGTATAAATCCATTGACCTTTTGCGCAGACTTCAGGAGCGAGGCGCAGAGGTTCGCGTGGCGATGACCAGGAACGCTGCGCGCTTTGTATCGCCATTGACCTTCGAGACATTAAGCCACCGTCAGGTGTTGTGCGATGAGTTCTCCGGCGGCACCCAGCCCGAGATCGGACACATATCAATCACCGATAATCTGGATCTTGCCCTGATCGCTCCGGCTACCGCCAACATCATCGGCAAAGCAGCGGCAGGCATTGCGGATGATGCCCTGTCCACTGCTCTCCTGGCCCTTGAGTGTCCTTTGCTGATGGCACCTTCCATGAACGATCGCATGTATCGCAGTCTTGCCGTACAGAGCAATATCCGTATTCTTCAAAGCAGGGGAGTAAGATTCCTTGAGCCTGAAACAGGAAAACTCGCTTGTGGTACGATCGGGCAGGGCAGGCTTGCGGATATGGAGAGTATCCTTCATAGTCTTGCTTCGATCTTCTCAAAAAAAGATCTTACCGGTGTCAGTCTGCTGATAACCGCCGGACCCACCCGGGAACCCATCGATGCGGTCCGTTTTATCAGCAATCCCTCGACAGGGAAAATGGGTTATGCCCTCGCGACAGTTGCACGGGACAGAGGCGCGAACGTTCTTCTGGTGACGGGTCCCGTGCACATCACTCCTCCCCGCGGTGTGCGCATCATAAACGTCACTACCGCTGAAGAAATGCGTCGTGTTGTCCGGGAAAACGTGGCAGAGGCCCACGTCGTGATCATGTCCGCAGCAGTTTCTGATTTCAAACCGGTTATTTCCTCAGATCGAAAAATCAAGAAAGAGTCCGCTTCACTTGCATTGCAATTGGAGCGGACAACGGATATTTTGCAGGAACTTGGCAGTTCTGCAGGCAGGGGCAAGCGCATCCTTGTCGGTTTTGCCGCTGAAACGGACGATGTTCTACAGCATGCTACTAAGAAATTGCAGGAAAAAAATCTCGATATAATCGTAGCGAACGACCTGACGCAAACCGGGTCAGGATTCGGTTCTGATAACAATTCGGTAACAATTCTGGAAAAAACAGGCGGAAAAACGGAAATCCCCCTCAAACCGAAAGAGGAAATCGCCGCTGTCATCCTTGATAAAATCGTAGAACTCAAGGCAAATAAAGGGTTTTTACCTTGACTTTTGCACCCTTTTTTTGGTAAACTTTTTCATTGGATTCCCGTTAATGAAGCTAATAAAACATGGATAAAGACGCCTCCGAAATACAAAAATTAAAGGATCGTATCTCTAAAGACCCCAAGTCGAAACTCTTTGTACCTCTCGCCGAGGAATACAAAAAAGTCGGTGACATGGAGATGGCGATTACTGTTCTTTCGGAGGGACTGAACAACAATCCTGGATATCTGACCGCAAAATCACTCCTGGGCCGGCTGCTTCTGGAAAAGGGAGATCTGGCTGGGGCCCAGAAGGAACTGAGCGAAGTCGTCAAAGCAATTCCCGACAATCTGATGGCGCAAAGAAAATTGGGTGATATCTATGCGCATCAGAGTAATTTAACTGATGCTCTGAAGCATTACAAAATGGCTCAATCGCTAAACCCCAAAGACGAAGATATTGCTTCCCTGATTTCGCATATCGAATCCGGACGTGACATATCCCAGAAAATACCCCCACTGGCAACAGGAACAGTCCAGAAACCGATTGTGAAAACGGAGCCTGCCTCTGTTTCTCCCTCTGTTGTTGCGGCTGTTGCAGCGGCTGTTGCAGCACCTGTTGCTGCGGCTGTTTCCGCTCCTGTTACTCCACCTGATCCTATACCTGCTGATGTTCCTATCCCAACGCAAGAACTTCCAGCGGCCGCACCTGATGCATTATCCGACTCAGCTGTTCTCCGGACACTTGTGGACAGTCCCGCCGATGTTGAAGAGGCAGAAGAGGTCTTCATTGTTGAACCGTTGGAGTCGGAAATAATTGCTGAAGCACCTGTTGCCGAACCCCTTGTTCCGGCAGCGGCCGAAGCTAACCCAGAGCTGTCTGAATCTACGACGCTTGTTGAGCAGGCACATGATCCCGATTTGGATCAGGAGCCATCTGCAACAGGTTTTGATTTTCTTTCTGAAACAGACACTGAATCGGTTCTCTCATCCGATTCCGGTTCTTCCCATGAGGAAACGGCAGCTGCGGAGTCCCCCTTTGACGCTATGGGAGGTTTTGAAGTCGAGCCCCAGACTTTTTCCCCGGCCGAAGCTGCATCGCCGCCCATGGCTGAACCAGTCGGCAATGATTCCGTAGAAGAGACACCAAAGGACGCTGATGATTTTTCCACGGACACGCTGGCGGAGTTGTACATCTCGCAGGGTTTTTTTGAAAAAGCAATCGATATCTACGAGCGAATGCTGTCGGAGAACCCCCATAGCCAGGGACTGAAAGAGAAGTTAAAACGTGTGCGGTCTTCTTTGGCTGAACAATCTGCGGCTTCGGCAGCGCCACCCGACGAAATCATACCTGTTGAACTGTCTGAAGAGATGCCGCACCTGGATGCAGTCGCTGAAGCAGTGCCGGATTCCGAGGTCTTTCCGGAAACGGAAGCGACTGAATATGTGCCTCCGCCGTCAGAAGCGGAGCAGGAATCAGCGGAAGAATTATTGCTCCAAATGGCTCAGGAGCCGGTTGCCCGGGAGTATGTGCCGCCGCCGAGCGACGAAGCAATAGCGGCGGAACCCGTGGAACAGGACGAAACACCGGCCATGACAATCGAGGGTGCGCTTGATCAGGCTCCGTCATTGTCAGAAGATTTTTCAGAAGGAATGTCATTTGATGCTGAGTTCAAACCTGTGGAATATGTGCCTCAGAATGCCGAACCGGCCCAGATAGCGGAAGAAACGTTGCAAACCGTACCCAAGGCATCAGCAGCCGGTCGAAAAGAGACCATTGACCGACTGGAAAACTGGCTCAATAACATAATGAAGGAGAAATAACGTATGTCCTTTTCCGATGTCCTGAAAGGTTTGGTTGATGGAACGGAAGGGGCGCTTGGTGCCCTTGTGGTCGGGCTCGACGGCATTCCTGTGGATGAATACTCGGTTAAATCCGATCTGGACATCCAGTCGATGACCGTGGAGTATTCGGCGCTTATCAAGGAAATAGAAAAAGGATCTCAGGCCACACAACTGGGTTCTACCAAGGAAGTCACGGTTATTGCGGACAGGGCAATGATCATGCTCCGTCGGCTTAATGATGATTATTTCCTGGTCCTGATCCTGCATCCGGAGGGAAACTTCGGCAAGGGACGGTTCCTCCTCAGAATGTCCGTATCCAAGCTGCTGAAAGAGTTCTGAAGTAAATCAATTGATTCTCTATCATGCACGATTCTGAAACTGCCTCAGGCAGTTTTTTATTTTCTATGGGGGGAACATGAAAATTCTCGTGATCCACGGACCTAACCTGAACCTCCTCGGGAAACGGGAACCGGATATCTATGGCACGGTCACCCTCGCGAACATCAACGAACAGCTCTCAACTCTGGCAAGGGAACTCGGTGTTGAGGTTTCGTTCTTTCAGTCGAACCATGAAGGGGAATTAGTACAGCGCATCCAGGACGCAATGGGGACCTGTCAGGCGATCGTGATCAACCCCGGCGCCTACACGCATACCAGCGTGGCGTTGCGAGATGCCCTGTCGGCAACCGGTATCCCTGCTGTGGAAGCGCATATCTCGAATATTCATCGGAGAGAGGATTTTCGCAAACATTCATATATTGCCGGCGTGGCAGTCGGGCAAATATCAGGTTTTGGTGTGAACAGCTATCTTCTCGCACTGCGGGCCGCTGCGGCCATTGCAAAAGACGGTGGGAACTAGTGACATCGATAAGGGCTTATAGCCGGAGAATTACCGGGCTCAGGCATCTTCTGTCGGACCAGGGTGTCGATGCGCTGCTGGTGATAAAACGCGAAGATGTCCGTTACCTTACGGGGTTTTCCGGTTCTGCAGGTGTCGTGCTGATCAATGCTCGCAAGGTTTGCCTGATCACGGATTTTCGGTACCAGGTGCAGGCACGACGCGAGACGTCGGGGATTCAGGTTCTGATCCAGAAAAAAGACCAGGTGTCAGCCATCGCAGATACGGTGGTTCGATACGACATGGACACGGTGTGGTTTGAAGAGTCCGCGCTTACCGTTGAGGGGCTGAAGAAGCTGAAGAAGCAGGGGCTGAAGCTTAAAGGTTGCGGGGACCTTATCGGGGGCCTTCGCGAGCGCAAAGACGCCGCGGAACTAGCTTCCATCCGACGGGCTGTTCAGCGGGCGGAAGATTCGTTTCGGAAGCTTACGAAACAAATAAAAGCCGGTGTTACCGAGAGGGAGCTCGCTTTTCGGCTCGAATATCTGATGCGGGAGCAGGGAGCGCGCAAAGCGGCGTTTGATACGATCGTCGCTTCGGGTCCAAACGGAGCCATGCCGCATGCATCCATAACAGACCGTCGGATCAGGAAAGGCGATCTCGTGACGTTCGACTTCGGTGCGGAAGCTGATGGTTACTACAGCGACATGACCCGGACCGTGTGCATCGGCAGTCCGACTCCGCGTCAGCGCCGGCTGTATGATCTTGTTCTTTCAGCACAACAAGCGGCAGTATCCCGTGTTCTTCCCGGCGTGACCTGCAAATCCATCGATGATGCCGCGCGGAGCGTCATTGAAAAGGCCGGTTTTGGCAAGGAATTCGGCCATGGCACCGGTCATGGCATCGGTCTTATGGTGCATGAAAGGCCGTCTGTTTCCCGATTGTCCAAAGACCGGGTAACGGAAGGGATGGTTTTTACTGTTGAGCCGGGCATCTATATCGACGGATGGGGAGGGATACGCATCGAAGACATGGTCCTTGCTGAGAAGGGCGGTGTTAACATGCTGACCTCGTTGCCGAGAGATTTGTCCATTTTGTCATAAGATGTATCCAGACGGGATCCATAACGTTTGAAAATATTGCATCAGAGAAACATCAGTTGTTGATGAATAAAAGGGAGGAAGTACAACGTGCCGGTATCTACAACAGAGTTCAGAAACGGATTAAAAATAGAGATTGATGGCGAGCCCTATGTTATCGTGGAATTTCAGCATGTGAAGCCGGGTAAGGGCGGGGCATTCGTGAGGACCAAGTTCAAGAGCCTCAAATCGGGGAACGTAACCGATAAAACATTCAGGGCGGGTGAAAAAGTCGATGTTCCCGACCTTGAGGAAAAGACCATGCAGTATCTGTATTCAGCAGACAAGGACCGCGTATTCATGGACACCGTCTCCTACGAACAGGTATCCATGAACGAAAAGCAGCTCGGCGACAGCATCAATTATCTCAAAGAGAATATGGAAATCAAGGTCCTCTATCATAAGGGGCAGCCCATCAACATTGACGTGCCCATGTTCGTGGAACTCGCGATCGCCAAGACCGACCCGGGTGTCCGGGGTGATACGGCCAGCGGTGGTTCAAAGCCCGCCACCCTCGAAACCGGTGCGGTGGTGAAAGTCCCGTTCTATCTGAATGAAGGGGACATCATCAAAGTTGATACACGCACGGCCACCTTCATCGAGCGGGTCAAACAATAGCGTTACTATTCGGCGCGGAACGCGAATGATCAAAAGGAGTAATCATGAACCTTAAGGAAATAAAAGAACTGATAGAGATGCTGAAAGACACCGACATCTCTGAAGTGGAAATAGAACGGTCCGGGGTGAAGGTGCGTCTGAAAAAAGGTGGAGATGTCACGTATCATGCCGCCATGCCTCGCATGGAATATCCGCCCGCCGCGATCGTTGCCCCGGCTGTATCGGGAAAAGAAAAACCCGCGGCTGAGAGGGCTTCGGAACCCGCGAAGACCGATCAGATAAAAGTGGCGTCGCCGATTGTCGGCACCTTTTATCGATCAAGTTCGCCGGACAAGCCGTCCTATGTCGAAGTGGGCGATGTCGTCAAAAAGGGCCAGGCCCTGTGCATCATCGAAGCAATGAAGCTGATGAACGAGATCGAGTCCGAGGCAGCGGGAAAGATCGTCCAGGTCCTCGTGGAGAACGGCCAGCCTGTGGAATACGGACAGCCGCTTTTTATCATTGAGCCGGTGTAATGCGATCCCGCAAACAAACGGAATACTATCAGCATTGAGGTGAATTAGTGTTCAAGAAAATTCTCATAGCGAACCGCGGAGAGATCGCACTTCGGGTCATACGCGCGTGCAAGGAGCTGGGCATCAAGACCGTGGCGGTCCATTCCACGGCCGATGCTAATTCGCTCCACGTCCGCTTCGCCGACCAGAGCGTTTGCATCGGTCCGCCGAAGAGCGCAGACAGCTACCTGAATGTGCCGAGCATCATCAGCGCGGCGGAAATAACCGATGCCGAAGCGATCCACCCTGGATATGGTTTCCTCGCGGAAAACGCGAGTTTTGCCGAAGTTTGCAACTCCGCGGGCATCCGCTTTATCGGGCCGAGCCCCGAGAGCATCAAAAATATGGGTGATAAAGCAAAGGCGCGCGAAACAGCGCAGAAAGCCGGCGTCCCGGTCCTGCCCGGCAGTGACGGCGTGGTAACCGAGGAGAGTAGCGCCATCGAGATCGCCCGCGAACTCGGGTTTCCGGTTATCGTCAAAGCTGCGGCGGGCGGCGGCGGCAAGGGCATGCGCGTGGTCATGGAGGAAGCGGATTTCGCCAATGCCTTTATCATGGCCCAGACCGAAGCACTGGCGGCGTTCAGCAATGCGGACGTCTATATTGAAAAATACATTCTTCAGCCACGTCATATCGAGATACAGCTAATGGCCGATGAAAAAGGGAATGTGGTGTATCTCGGCGAACGCGAATGCTCGATCCAGCGCAGACACCAAAAACTCATCGAAGAGGCCCCTTCGGTGACCGTTGATGCGGCGCTCAGAAAACAGATGGGGGAAATGGCGGTGGCCATCGCCCGCAATGTGAAGTACCGCAATGCCGGCACCATAGAATTTCTTATGGACGAAGACAGGAAGTTTTATTTCATGGAAATGAACACCCGGATCCAGGTCGAGCACCCCGTGACTGAAATGGTAACGGGCATCGACCTCGTCAAAGAACAGATACGTGTTGCAGCCGGCCTGCCGCTCTCCTTCACCCAGGAGCAGATACGGATCAAGGGGCATAGTATGGAATGCAGGATCAATGCGGAAGACCCGGAGAAGTTCACTCCCTCCCCAGGTACCATTACCGCATTTAATCCTCCCGGCGGTCTGGGGGTTCGTGTTGAAACGGCCGCGTATACGCAGTATGTCATCCCTCCCTATTATGATTCCATGATCGCAAAGCTGATCGTCCATGCCGATACGAGGGCTGATGCGATCATGAGGATGAAGCGCGCACTTGACGAGTTCATCGTCGAAGGCGTGAAAACGACCATCCCGATGCATAAGAAGATCCTGAATGACCCGGATTTCCAGTCAGGAAACATCTCCACAAAATTCATGGAGAGATACAATACTCCCGCCCCGGAAAAATAAGCTAAGCGGGCTCTGCCTGATCCTTGATCAGGAGCTGCTTCCCGGAGGGGCTGAACGTGCTATGATAAGCGCCCTTGCGGCTGGCGCCGGATTTTTTCAATATCGCAGCAAACAGGGGTCGCGAAAAGATATTTTTCAAGCAGCATCGGTTCTGGTAAGGATCTCCCGGGATGCTGGCGCGCTTTTTATCGTCAATGATCATGCGGACATTGCCGTTGCCGTGGATGCGGATGGCGTGCATCTTGGTCAGGATGACCTCCCCATAGCGTACGCACGAAAACTGCTCGGTAGTACGAAGCTCATCGGCATATCAACGCATAGTCCGGAGCAGGCGCAGGAAGCCGAGACTTCGGGAGCGGATTATATAGGTTTTGGACCGATATTTACGACAGCGACCAAGGACGCCGGCCCGACGCAGGGGCTGGAACGGATCGCTGCTGTCAAACGAGCAACGTCGCTGCCGCTGATTGCGATCGGCGGCATTACCCGGGACAATGTCCGGAGCGTATTGTCCGCTGGAGCCGACGGCGTTGCGATTATATCGGCAATACTGAACACGCCGGACATCGCAGCATCAACCGAGTACATGATGCGAAGTATGCGCTTTACCTAATGACCCAATCGTTGTTTTCAGGAGGAGCATGATGGCACGATTATGCAAAGTTATTTTTGTAGTGGCGGTCCTGGCGCTCTCACTTGTCGCCTGCACCAAACAGGATGATACCGTTATCAGGATCGGTGCGGCAGGACCCATGACGGGCGACCAGAGCAAAATGGGAATGGACCTGAAAAATGCCGTGGAACTCGCTGTTGCCGAGTGGAACGAGAAGGGCGGCGTGCTCGGGAAAAAGATCGTTCTTCTTGCGGGCGATGATCAGGCGGATCCCAAACAAGCGGTGTCCGTTGCCAACAAATTTATCAACCAGAAAGCGGTCGCAATCGTCGGACATTGGAACTCCAGTTGCTCCATCCCCGCCTCAAAGAATTATAATGACGCGAATATCGTCATGGTGACGCCGGCAACAACAAACCCGTATCTTACGGTACAAGGCTTTAAAAAGGTCTTTCGCGTCTGCGGGACCGACGACCAGCAGGGCAGGATCGCGGCAGAATATGTGATTAAATCGCTCCATCCGAGCAAAATTGCGATCATTCACGACAAAACAGCGTATGGCCAGGGCCTGGCTGATTATTTCAAAAAGGCTTTGGGAGACAAGGTCCAGATCGTATACTACGGCGGCATCATCCAGCACGATCCTGATTACAAGGCAGTGCTGACAACCATCAAGGAAAAAAAGCCGGATCTTTATTATTTCGGCGGGATCTATCCTGAGGCAGGCCGGCTTGTACGGCAGGCTCAGGAGGTTGGAATGAACATCCCCATGGTGACCGGGGATGGCGTGTTTGACCCAACGTTCATTAATATCGCGGGCAAGGCGGCGGACGGAACGTATGTCACGTTTGGAAAGGAACCCGCGGGGCTGTCTTCGGCAAAGGCTTTTTTGGAGAAGTATAAAGCCAAATATGGAGAATCCGGGCCCTACTCCATCTATGCGTACGATGCGGCGAACATCATCCTGTCCGCCATAGAAAAAACGAATTCGACGGACGGGGCCAAAGTGGCCGATTATATATCCAAGACGACCTTCAGGGGAGCGTTCGGAGATATCTCCTTTGATAAGAACGGCGACGTGACGCAGGCGCCCTATGTGGTCTGGCAGGTGAAGGACGGCAAGTTCCAGCAGATACCGTAGCGATCAAGCGACATGTTTACTCAACAACTCATCAACGGTCTGGCCCTGGGCGCTGTCTATGCCCTTATTGCGCTCGGGTACACCATGGTTTACGGCATCCTGCAGCTCATTAACTTCGCGCATGGCGAAGTATACATGATCGGCGCCTATCTCGGCATCATCGTTCTCGGTATGCTTACCGCATCGGGCGTGACCGCCTACAGCCTTACCTTTTCACTGCTGCTTACGGTCCTTATCTCCATGGCATTCTGCGCCTTGTATGGCGCGGCGATAGAGCGCGTAGCGTATCGTCCCCTTCGCAAAGCATCCAAACTTGCTCCTCTCATCAGCGCGGTGGGCATGTCGATCATTCTGCAGAATTTCATGATGCTTGCCCAAGGAAAGGAGTATAAGAACCTGCCGCCGGTCCTTCCTTCGATCGGATTGAATATCCTGGGCGCAAATGTTTCCCCGGCGCAGATCTTTATCCTGAGCTCATCGGTCCTGATCATGATCGTGCTGCATTTGTTCGTTTCGCGGACCAGGCTGGGGAAGGCAATGCGGGCAACCTCACAGGACCGGGTCATGGCCGGCCTCGTGGGCATCAACATCAACCAGGTCATCTCCATAACCTTCATGATCGGATCTGCGCTCGCTGCCGTGGCCGGGGTGATGGCCACCCTGTACTATGGTGTGGTGCATTTTTTTATGGGATATCTCGCAGGGATCAAGGCGTTTACCGCCGCGGTCCTCGGAGGGATCGGGAGCATCCCCGGGGCAATGCTCGGCGGCTTCATGCTCGGACTTATCGAGAACTTCGGCGCCAGCTATATCTCCAGTGTGTACAAAGATGCGTTTGCTTTTATCGTGCTGATCCTGACATTGCTCATCCGTCCTGCGGGACTTCTCGGAGAGAAGTCTGTGGACAAAGTATGATTTCGTAATGCTGGCCAATAAAATACTATTTGTCATTCTGAGCGGAGCGAAGAATCTGGTTTGTCAAAACAATGAAGACCCTATCCTGAGCCTACTGCGAGACCCTTCGCTTCACTCAGGGTGACAGTGCTAAGGGTTCACGTGCTAGCTACCGATAAGTAGGTTAATTATTATTCCGGAGGTTATTATGTCTGATCTGAAGAAAATGTATAAAACAATAATGGCGGATAACTTCCCGCCGGAAATGACCATCACGTTTGGTGATCAGAAACTTGTTTACCGCAAACGTTCATGGAAACTTCTTGATGAGGGGACCGGTGAACTGGTGGAAAAGGGCTTGCGGTATGGAGAGAACCCAGACCAGCAGGCAGCCATGTATCAACTCGTCCAGGGAAATCTGACTTTGGCGGGCGCAAAGTTCATTGAGCCGGGAAACAGTCTGGTCAGCGGCATTACCGAAGAACAGATGCTCCAGGCTGGCAAGCATCCGGGAAAGACGAATTTTACGGATCTCGATAATGCACTCAATATTTTAAAGTTCCTCATGGACCGTCCTGCCGCAGCTATCATGAAACACAACAACCCCTGCGGTGTGGCTCACGGAGCGACAGTGGCTGATGCGTACACTCGTGCGAACATGGCAGACCGGATCGCAGCTTTTGGCGGCTGTCTTGTGGTCAATCGGGCTTTGGATAAAGCAACCGCGGAAATGGCGAATGCGAACTATCTTGAAGTAGTCGCGGCTCCTGATTACGAGGCTGGCGCGATGGAGATCCTGTCCAAACGAAAGAACCTTCGCATCATAAAACTGGAGAAGATAGCGGACCTTCAAAAATATCGTGATATGTCGTTCGTTGAATTCAAAGCACTCGTTGACGGCGGCATCATCGTCCAGCAGTCCCAGAAGAATGCGATCCGCAGGAAAGAGGATTTCCAGGAAGCGAAAACTGTCTCCAAAGGCAAGGAATACAAGATCGAGCGGAAGCCCACGGCCGCGGAATATGATGATATGCTCTTCGGTTGGAATGTGGAGCAGGGGATCACGTCAAATTCTGTTATCTACGTGAAGGATGGGGTGACTGTCGGAATCGGCACCGGCGAGCAGGACCGCGTTGGCGTTGCGGAGATCGCGATATTCAAGGCATATACAAAATATGCTGATGCGCTCTGCTTTAAGAAACACGGCATTCCGTATAAAGACTTCGAGCTTGAAGCGAGCCAGGGGAAACGGGACAAAGCCGCGCTCAAAGAGATCGATGCGCAGACAGCAAAAGACAAAGGCGGCCTTATCGGGTCCACCATGGTATCGGATGCCTTCTTCCCGTTCAGGGATGGTGTGGATGTTGGGATTAAAGAAGGGGTGTCGGCGATCGTGCAGCCGGGTGGTTCAGACAGGGATTTCGATGCGATTACTGCATGCAATGAAGCTAATCCGGAAGTGACTATGGTCTTTACCGGGCAGAGGGTGTTTAAACATTAATAAGGATAAGGCAGAACCAACGGCTTTTTCTTTTGCCACGGATGTACGCGGATTGACACGGATAGTGAGGCAAGTCTATTTTGCCGGTTCAGTCTCGCGGCCGGAACCAGCAGCAGGTCTTCCAACAGGTTCAACACGCCGGTAACTCGCCGCAAGCCGAGTCGATGTTGACCGGTTGGTTGGCATCATCTTCTTAAATAGAAGCTACCACGGTAAAGTGTCTGCTCACTTATGCAAGTTCATCGCAATAGCTTTTTGCATGTTCGTAAATGTTATGGAACGTCAAAAAACCAAAGATCATTAAACACGTCGCTATAATAACCGGTACCACCGCCGAACAGCCAGAAATTGCCGTTCTTGTCTGTCCATGATACAAAATTGTTTCGTGGTTGCGGAATGTTCGAGGCGGAAGCTGTACTTTGAGTGCCATAGACACCCGGCTGATCAACAGTATCTGGTCCGCCTATCCAAGTCCAGTTCGTGCCGTCAAATTTCCAAAGATCACTGAGATAACCAGAGTTTCCCTGAGAATCGAGACCATACCCACCAAACAACCAGAAGTTGCCACTGTTATCCACTACTCCGGGAGCCGCCCTTCTTGCTCCGGGGCTATTTGAAGTGGAAGCTGTCGTCTTTGTTCCGTATACGCCGGACTGACTCACAGTATTTGATCCGCTAACCCAGGTCCAGTTCGTGCCGTCAAATTTCCAAAGATCATTGAGAGCGCCGCCGTTACCGGCAGAGTCGTAACCTGTTCCGCCGAACAACCAAAGGTTACCGCTCTGATCCATCCATGCAATCGAATCATAGCGTGCGCCAGGGGTATTTGAGGCTGCAGCAATCCACTTTGTACCGTAATTACCATTCTGATTTGCACTGTTCGATCCACTCACCCATGTCCAGTGCGTGCCATCGAATTTCCAGAGATCGTTAAATTCAACTGAGGGATCAAACGGGCTTGGATTATACGCACCACCAAAGAGCCACAGGCCGCCATTACTGTCGGTCCACGAAGTCGCGCGAGAGCGGGCACCGGGAACATTTGAAGGAGAAACAGTGCCCCTCGTCCCGTAAACACTTGCCTGCTTAACCGTATTGGCACCTCTCATCCAAGTCCAATTTGTGCCGTCAAACTTCCAAAGATCATTCAGGTCCGCCTGGTTACCGAGAGAATCGAGCCCATTCCCGCCATACAACCAGAAGTTGCCATTTTTGTCGCACCACGAGACTGCAGCGGCGCGATCTCCAGGAACATTCGAGGCGGAAGCGATGCCCATTGTCCCATAAATACCTGCGTGCCAACCCGTATCGAATCCGCTTACCCAGGTCCAATTGGTACCATCGAATTTCCAAAGATCGTTTAGTACTCCTCCGCCTGTAGCCTCGTATCCACTGCCGCCGAACAGCCAGAGATTCCCGTTGGTGTCAGTGCATGCAGTTGCAAGTTCGCGCGCTCCGGGAAAATTGGAAGCTGAATCAAGGCCTTTTGTGCCATAGACGCCTGACTGATTAATTGTGTTCGATCCGCCTACCCAAGTCCAAGTCAGAGGGACGCTCGAAGCTGTTAGAACTGTCACGGAAACAGTATACTGCGTAATTGAGCCATCCGCCGCGTTTACAGTATAAATTACGGGATTTGTGAAATCGTTCACTGTCGTCCCGCTCACTTGTACGGTTCCGCCCACCGTCACGCTCACACCGGTTGTTGTAAATATGGCTATAAGACCGGTAACATTCGTGCCAAAGGGGAGGGATAGGGTGACAGTTTTAGCTGATTCAATGATAGAGCCGTGTATGCCGAGGACGGAAAACGATGTTATCGCTTTCGCAGAATTTAAAGCTATTGAAACGGTTACCGTATAATTTGTTGTTGATCCGTCTGCCGCTGTCACGCTATAGACCACAGGACTTGTGAAGTTGTTTGCTGTTGTTCCGCTCACTTGTACGGCTCCGCTCACATTTACGATTGTTCCCGTTGTCGTAAACGTAGCAGTAAGAGCGGTGACATCTGTGCCATGCGGAACGGATAGGATGATAGTTTTAGTTGATACATTGATTGTGCCCGGTATGCCAAGGATCGAAAACGATGTCATCGTTTTCGACGAGTCTAAAGCTACTGTGACGGTTACCGTATAATTTGCTGTTGATCCATCCGCGGCTGTCACGCTATAGACCACTGAACTTGTGAAGTTGTTTGCTGTTGCTCCACTCGCCTGTAGGGCTCCGCCCACCTTCACGGATGCACCCGACGTTGTAAACGAAGCGATAAGACCCTTAACGTCTGTTCCGTAGGGTACTGTGATGACTATCGTTTTGTCGCTCTCGTTAATATTGCTGACTGCTGGCGGATTTGAGAAAAAATATTCTGTAATAGCCTTTGACGACGTAGAGGTATCTGCTGTGGAACTATTAGTAGAGCTGCCACATGAGGCCAAACCCAAAGAAATGGCCAAATAAATCATAGCCCACACGATGCCCTTCTTCATTTGCACAGCCTCCTTGTAGGTATTAAACGACTCGCGGCCTCTTGTACCGCAGGTTTACGGAGCGATACTCTCCGGAGACAACAAGTAATTAGTCCTTCGGAATACAGTAGCATAGAACGGACAACTCGGTCAATGAGTATATGAAAAACGCTGACGTAAATTATTGATGTCGAGTCGCTTGTGCAAAAAGACTTGAGAACGTATTCGGGACGTTGATGCATTTAGTGCAAAACGCTTAAAATCTTTAGAAATATCTTTTCAACGTTACATATACTGCAAAGATAGTTGTCACCCGCCGCTGTTTTAATCAGTTCACTCCATATCAGAACATGCTGTGCAAATTCATTACACTTATCACCGAAGGGGTATAAATAGTAAGTACTAATCATACGTATAGAGTGGGGTACGCTATGTCATCTCATGTATTAAAGAAACTCATATTATTGTTGAAGAAGATATTTGCAAAGAAATGGAATCACTGGTATCTCGACTAACCCTGGTTTGGCGCAGAAAAGTATTGACCAAATGGGTATCATTTAGTAATATCATTGTGACATCATATTATGCATTCGGAGGTTGCTCATGAAGACTATTTCCATTCGCGGTATTGATACAGAAACAGACCGCGTAATCAAATCACGGGCGCAGCAGGATAACCTTAGCGTGAATCAGTGGATTCTTCAGGCCTTGAAGAAAGTGGCTGGTACGGGTAGAGAACCGCGTTTCAAGAAGTATCACGACCTGGACCATCTCGCCGGTACCTGGAGCAGGGAAGAAACAAGGGAATTTTGCAAAACCATGAGCATGTTCGAGAAGATCGATGGGGAGATATGGAAGTGAGGCGGATCGCGATTGACACGAACGTTTATGTTGCTTTCAAAAACAATGACGCGGATGTTATAGACGCTTTCAGTAATTGCGATCTTATCGGTGTGGATATAACGGTCATTGCCGAGCTTATCACCGGTTTTTCCCTTGGGCATAGGGAAAAAAGGAATCGTGAAGAACTGGAAGCGTTTTTGGATGCCCCTCGCGTAGAGGTTCTATCGCATGATCTTACTACTGTAGAATTTTACGCCATGATCGTAAAAAAACTGAAGAAGAAAGGCAAACCCATTCCAACCAACGATATATGGATAGCGGCTAACGCGTTAAAACACGGGCTTGCGCTCTATTCCTTTGACGGTCATTTTCAGGAGATTGACGGCCTCTTATTGCTGAAAACGGTTGCTGACACGAAGAGACGGGAATAACAGCTGATTACGAATTACGCGAAACAAACGCTTGCTTGCCAATTGAACGTCATTATTTTATCTATTCCCCATCGATATTATTCGGAATATATCGGGGACATCCTATAGTCCCCCTGTCAAGTCAAAATAAAAAATGAAGCAAAATAATATGATAGAAATTGCTTCTATCTCTGGACGCACAGCACTCGCGAGTGTCAACACACTCGATGCGGCGTTTTTTCGACGGTTCTCGCAGTTATTGCGAACTTGCTATCTGAGCGTTATATCTATCCGGCGTGCCGTGGCCGCCAAGCATCCCTTATCCAGCTCGTAGGTCGGGTAGAGCGTTATTGCGAAACCCGACGTTTAATGAATGCGGTTGTTTGAGGAGAGCACATAATACGAAAAAGTGTCGGGTTTCGCTTTGCTTTACCCGACCTACCTCTTTCCGGCAGGTACGCTAACTCACTTCTTTATTGTTTCGTTCTTCTCCGTCTGATTGTGATACATAAGATATCTCGACGTCTCATAGTAACCCAGAGCAAGTTCCGTCATCCGCTTTGCCTGTTCCGGATAATTCCCGGTAACATCCTGCACCTGCCCCTGATTCACTAGAAACAAGGTTGACCTTCCGTTAATTTCAGCAATAAGATAAAAGTTCCCCTGCACCAGCCCGATACTCGGCCTGCTTCCCCATGCGGAAAAGGTAAAGGCGCTGGCCGTGCCTTTGTAAGCAGGGTCGAAGAGATCGCGACCGAGCTTATCATTCATGGGTGACCGGCCAAGATATGCTGCTATCGTGGGCAGCAGATCCAGCTCGCTGGCTACCTGGTTGTTAATTTGTCCACGGATGCCCAAATCAGGGGCATACAGAAGAAGCGGCACATGGAATGCACTCAGGGAGATTTCGCCGAGTTTGCTGTCCATGTCCAGGATGCCGTCATTTAAGCCATGATCTCCCATGAGAAGGAAGATGGTGTTCTTGAAATAGGGCTCGTTCCGGGCAGCCTCAAAATACGTGCATAAACTGTAGTCCAGATATCTGAGGCTGTTGAAGGCATTGCTTGATGGGAAGCCATTCTTCTTGAGCTGGTTCGCATCGACTTCGATTGGCCTGAAACTGCCTTCTTGCTTTGGGAAATTATACGGACGGTGATGGCCCGAGGTCTGGATCAGGGCGAAAAAAGGCTGCTTGCTTTTTGTCTTCAGAAGTTCATTCGTTTCCCTGAACAGGTCAACATCGGAAATGCCCCACGTGTCCTTTGCTTTTGATTTGAAAGAACTCTGGCTGTAGGTTTGAAGCTCATCGATATTGCTTGCCAGGAATCCTCCCAAGTTGCCCCAACTCGGATCTCCCCCGACAAAGTAGTACTTTTCATATCCTGCGAAAGAGTTCAAGATCGTCTTCTGGTTGATAAGGTCCGGCTGCGACGCGGAGACGTCAAGGTTCACATCAGGGATGCCGAACAGCGCGGAAAAGATCGACCTCGGGGTGTTTTGAACCGGGACATAATAATTGGTGAACATCATCCCGTTCTTTGCAAGGCCGTCAAAGCAGGGCGTTGCAGGGAGGGGATTGCCGAGGGCGCCGACTTTGTACGCGGCAAAGGATTCAAGAAGAATGATCACCACATTCGGCTGACCAATCACCCTGGCGCGTGGAACGATCTTTCTTTGGAGCGAAAAACCGGATGTATCCTTATTTTTAACGCCAAGATGGTCCGCAAGAAAGGGATAGTACTTTCGCGTAAGGTCAAGGTCGAAGTTCTTCTGGTGCTGGCCCAGGGTGTCGATAAAATAAAGGATCGGGTTGAGCGCAACCTGGTTCACGAACATATCACGGCTGAAAAAGGCTTCGGACCACACAAGCGGCCGGCGGCCGATCTTCCCAAAGGCTCCAAGGAGTAAAAGAAACACCAACAGCACATACCATAAGGACGCTTGCTTCCTACCAGGACGGCTGCTCGCGGGTTGCCCATCAAGAATCAGCGAAGCCGATTTGTTCAGGAAGTAGTAGAGACCTGCCATGGAGGCTGCGATCAGGAGTCCGAGCCAAACAACAGGATACGAGGTTATGACCATGTGCGCCGAGATCCACGGATTGTCGAGGAACACGAGAAGGGAGCCGTTCAAACGGGTCCGCAAATAGCTGTAGGTACCGAAATCAACGAAATACAGAACGAGAATGAAAGCATATGCAAGGACCAGATACCCGATCCAGAGCTTCCGGCCGAATCCAGCTTTCGCAAGATCAATCCCCCGGACCCAGGAGAACAACAGGATTGACAGGCACAGGACAGCGGCAAGACGCGCGTCGAATTTAAATCCGAGATACATCGCATGCAAAACAGGCAGGGAAATAGTGGAGGTCGCTTCAGGACGGAAGTAGAGATAAAAACATATCCTCAGGAAGCTGAGTAGCGCGACGGTGAACAGGAACACGCTGGACAGGAAGACAATGCGGCCGGGTATTTTCCAAGTTTGTTTCATGCGGCATTATACAAATTCATCCTGATCAATGCAATACCTGCGGCCGAACAATCAATAGCATAATCAGTTTGGAAATAAAGGCAAAAGTGTGATATAAACGTAATTACGTTAAGCAGCGGTAAGAAATACCTGCTTCGCACCGGGAGGTCATATTCATGAAAGTCATAGCATTTAACGGCAGCGCACGCAAAGAGGGGAACACGTCCATCCTCCTAAATCTCGTTCTTGGCGAGCTCAAGGCTGAGGGCATTGAGATGGAGATGTATTCACTCGCTGGCAAGCCGATCCAGGGTTGCATTGCATGTTTCAAATGTTTCGAGAAAAAAGATATGCGCTGTGCCGTGGAAAAGGACATCATCAACGAATGCATCCGGAAGATGGCTGAAGCGGACGGCATTCTGCTCGGCTCGCCGACTTATTTTGCCGATGTGTCCGCAGGCATGAAGGCGTTGATCGAGCGGTGCGGCATGGTCGGGCGGGCGAACAACAATTTGTATAAACGCAAGGTCGGCGCGGCTGTTGTGGCGGTACGGCGCGCGGGCGCCATTCATGTGTTCAACTCGCTCAACTATTTCTTTTCGATCAACGAGATGATCATCCCGGGTTCGAGCTACTGGAACATCGGCATCGGGCGGCAGCCGGGAGAGGTGAGCAATGATGCGGAAGGTGTGCAGACGATGAAGGAGCTCGGCAAAAACATGGCGTGGCTGATGAAGAAGATAAAAGAATGATGATTTCGTATAAAGTCGAAAGATGTCCAGTCCGTCAGTCTGAGCGCAGCGAAGAATCTCGTCTTTTCATGCCGTTGCCAGACCCTTCGCGTCGCTCAGGGAGACGCTGTTTGACTTTTAACGCGTGCGTCAAGCATTAGTTTTCCAGCTTAATCGGGTTGGGAGGTATGCAATGTCAGAAGAAGAAAAAGGGGCTCTTGGGCCGGAATCCGACGCCGGTGAATACATTGCCATTGATTATAAGGCTCTTGGGGCCAAGATCAGGCAGGTCCGTGGTACGACCACGCAGGCTGATTTCGCCAAGCTATTCGGCATAACGCGGGCTGATGTCAGCAAGATCGAACGGGGCGAAAACCGGCCCACCGCCGAGCTGCTGTATAATATTTGCTTGAAGCATCACCTCAGTCTTGAGTGGATGTTGTCCGGTCATGAACCGTCTGCACAGGAAGAATTGTTTAAGCCGGAGATCGTAAAGACGGATCCAGCACTTGTTCCGGAGAATCCGGTTGAAGCATGCGCAACGCCGATCCTTGAATTGACCGATATCGTGGAATGGTTCCGTCTGCATCCGGAAGACCTGCTTCTTGTTAATAAGATGATACAAGGTAAGAAACTTTTGCTGGAGGCGTTGAAGGAGCTGGAAAAGTAAAAATACGTATCAGGGAGGGATCTCATGCATGACCTGTTCGCGATGGTGGTGACGTTCTGGCTCGGCATTTCGGTTGTAGTTTGTATTGTTCTCATCTTGAAGTCGGTAGTCATCGTTGGCGGCGTCGAGATTGCCGTGGTGGAACGGCGGTATTTCGGGAAAAAGATGCAGCAGGGCAGAGTGATCGCACTTGAAGAGGAGATCGGCATTCAGGCGCGAACCCTGGGGCCTGGCCTGCACTTCCTGATACCATTTCTGTATTCCTCACGGAAGCTTCCCTTCACGACGATTGCCGAGGACCAGGTCGGCATTCTCGAATCCATTGACGGCGATCCGGTGCCGCCGGGCAAGATTTTTGCCAAGGTTGTTCGGGGCCACAATTCCTTCCAGGATGGGGAAACGTTCCTGAAGAACAACGGCCAGAAAGGTCCCCAGATAGAGATCCTTCCTCCGGGCACGTATCGCATCAATCCCGTTCTGTTTAAAGTGCGTAAAGAAGCGGTCATCAGCATTGACAAGGGGAAAATCGGGCTGGTTTCTTCTGTGGACGGAGAGCCGATCGTTTCAGGCCGGCTGCTTGCAAAAAAAGTCGACGGCCACGCGAATTATGAGAACGGCGAAGCTTTCTTGAACAAGGGCGGCCAGAAAGGCCCGCAGATCGATATTCTTCTGCCGGGTACGTACCGCATTAACACCGATCTGTTCCATGTCGAGATCCAGGACGCGACAGTCATTCCCGCAAACAAGGTCGGTTTAGTGACCGCTTTGGACGGCGAACCGCTGCCTGAAGCGGAGTATGTGGCCAAGACGGTGACCGGCCACAGCGATTATCAGGACGCCTCCAAATTCCTTCAGGCAGGCGGCCAGCGTGGTCCGCAGTTCGATGTGCTCAAACCCGGCACGTACTACGTAAATCCGATGATGCTGAAAATTGAGCTCGATGACGTTGCGATCGTGGAACGCGGCCAGGTCGCGGTCGTGGTATCGAACGTGGGTGACGAGCCTATACAGATTCGGACCCTGGTCGCTGACGCTGCGAAACAGGAGCATGTTGACAGCGACAGCGATGCATACCGGGCCATTGAAAAGCGGTTCTCCGTGGGAATTGAGCGCTACGTGGTGCCGAAAGGCTACCGCGGCATACAGCAGGAGGTTGCCGGGCCGGGCATATATTACCTGAACCGCAGAGCGTTCATCGTCTATATTATCGATACCACGAACATCACGATCGATTGGGACGATTCCAAGGAAACGCGCTTTGATCCTCTTAAAGTTGTATCCCGCGACGGTTTCGAGATCAGCGTGTCAGTGAAAGTGGTGATCCGTGTTCGACCGGATCAGGCCCCGTACTTGGTCGCGAAGATCGGATCGATCGAGAACCTGATCCTGCATGTGATCCATCCCATGATCGACTCAAGCTTCCGCAACCAGGCGTCATCCACGTCGGCAATGAACTTCATGCAGGACCGGCAGGAAGAGCAGCGCAAAGCCGAGGACCGCGCACGGGCGGAGCTCGAAAAGTATCATGTGGAATGCGTTTCTGTCCTCATCTGCCAGATCAATTTGCCGCAGGACCTGATGGACACGCAGACCAAAAAGATCATTGCCCAGCAGCAGCAGGCCATGTATCAGGACCAGCAGAAGGCGGAACAGGCCAGGATCGCGATGGAGAAGACCAAGTCCGAGGCTGAGCAGCAGAAGAACCTTGTTGAGGCAGAGATCGGGGTGAAGATCGCGGAGCAGAACAAGGAAAAGACCATCCGGTTCGCTGAAGGCGAGGCGGAGGGAATCAGGCTGCGGGCTGAAGGTGAAGCTAAAGGAATTCGGGCCAAAGGTGAGGCGGAAGGCGCCAAGATCCTCGCCATTGGCGAATCAACGGCCAAGTCCTATGAACTGCAGAATAAAGCAGTCGGTCAGCAGGGTGTAACCGCGATCGAGATCGCCAAACAGATCGCGCTCGGCAATGTGAAAGTCACGCCTGATTTTCTTGTCCAGGGAGACGGGAACCTCGGCGGTTTGCTGGCGGCCTTTTTAACCAGCAAAATATCAGGAGTTCCTCCGGTAGTTCATGCAAGACCGGCAGCGGAGGTCAAACCCGCAGAAACGGTAAAATAGTAATGTTCACTGAAATAATGCTAATGAAAGGACGGGGACGATTGTCCCCGCCTTTTGTGAATATGGGGAAAACACCATGGACAGTGCGGCATCATTAATTTGGGGCCTGTTGTTCGGCTCGATAGGCATGGGCTACTTCGTATATGGGAAGAGACAGCAGCGGGGCATTGCGCTCGTATCCGGCATTGCGCTGATGGTTTTCCCCTATTTTGTCACGGGGTGGTTCTTGATTGTCCTGATCGGTCTCGTGCTGATGGCACTGCCTTTTTTTATAAGATACTAGGTCAGGAAACGGCAACCATCAGATTCATCGCCTTCTGCTATACTATCGATAACGTCTGAAATCTGAGCATCACTTTTTTGTAACTGCAGGTAGGGTTGAAGGTAATGACATTAACTGACATGCGTTCATCAAAAAAGAGGACAAATGTCTGACGCGGTGTATAAAGACCCAACCACGGGTGAAAATAAACAAGAACGCAGAAATTTATGCTCGGGGTGTGGATGCCGCTTTTCAGTAAAGGAACCATCAGCCCGTGACCTTGTTTGGATAGGGCACTACGCAACGCCATTTGGATTATTTTGCGATAAGTGTTATGAACCGCAAAAGAATACCCGCAGCTCTTCCTGAAGTCGTTGAACTTCATCACGACCTTTTCATCCTCCTGCCCTATCATCTTGACTTATCCAAGGTAATCATGTTATAAAATAATTCATATAAGCTAAGCATCCAGGCAAGGGAATCCCGTGAGACTCGGGAGCGGACCCGCCGCTGTAATCCTGGCCGTGTCGAAAGACAGGGCCGTTGCCTTTACCGAAGAACGCCACTGGCCGTGCAGCACGGCTGGGAAGGCAGGTAGAGGTGGGAGAGCCAGAATACCTGTCAGGATGTGTTCTCGCACAATCTTCGGCGCTAAGATCATGTGTGGGTTAATATCACTACTATTAATCCCCCGTCTTTTCCAAAGGCTGGGGATTTTGTTTTTGTAGTCCGAGGAACAAAAAAGCGGAAAGGGGTGAGATTCCCCTGCTGTCGCGCAACTGTGATGGAAACGAAAGCCGATAGTGCCACTGCTCTGACAGGCGGGAAGGCAGGCGAGTAGGTTGTCCTAAGCCAGGAGACGTCTTGTTCCAATCTTCGCGTTCAAGGAGAAATCATGGTTATTATACTATATTCTTTGTTGTTGTAGATGCTGGGATGATCCTGGTAGTCAGGCATGTTAAGCCGCACCTAATAATCCCAAGGAGAAAATCTATGACGACACAGATAGAGATTGCACGCAAAGGGCTCATTACCTCACAGATGGAGATCGTTGCTGCTGCGGAGGATGTATCAACTGAGTATGTACGAACCATGGTTGCAGAGGGAAAGATTGTTATTCCCGGGAACAGTATCGGGAACCCAAAGGCAGTGGGAATCGGCAAGGGGTTGCGCACGAAGGTGAATGCTTCGATCGGCACGTCGTCGGACATCGTCGATTATGCCGCTGAGGTCAGGAAAGCGAAAATAGCGGAAGCCGCGGGCGCAGACACGCTCATGGAACTTTCCGTGGGGGGTGACCTGGACCGTGTACGGCGCGAGGTGCTTGCGGCCGTCGATCTTCCTGTCGGCAACGTCCCCTTGTACCAGGCCTTTTGCGAGGCAGGCAGGAAGTACGGCGACCCGAACAAACTCGACGAAGAGATGTTGTTCGACCTGATAGAACAGCAGTGCGCGGACGGCATCGCCTTTATGGCCATTCACTGCGGCATCAACCTCTATACCATCGAGCGTTTGCGAAAGCAGGGATACCGCTACGGCGGTCTGGTGAGCAAGGGCGGCGTCAGCATGGTTGCCTGGATGCTCGCCAACAAGAAAGAGAATCCGCTCTACGAGAAATTCGATCGCGTTGTCTCGATCCTGAAAAAATACGATGTTGTGCTTTCCCTTGGCAACGGTCTCAGGGCGGGCGCGATCCACGATTCCTCGGACCGGGCGCAAATCCAGGAGCTGCTCATTAACTGCGAGCTTGCGGAACTCGGCAGGGAGATGGGCTGCCAGATGCTGGTTGAAGGGCCGGGGCACGTGCCTCTGGACGAGATCGAGGGAAACATTCAGCTCCAGAAGCGGATGAGCAACGGGGCTCCGTATTACATGCTCGGCCCCATTTCCACGGACGTGGCGCCGGGGTTCGACCACATCACTGCGGCCATCGGTGCGGCGCAGTCGAGCCGCTTCGGTGCCGACCTGATCTGCTATATCACTCCTGCGGAACATCTGGCGCTCCCGAATGAGGACGATGTGCGCCAGGGCGTGCAGGCCGCGAAGATTGCCGCGTATATCGGCGATATGAACAAGTATCCTGAAAAGGGGAGGGTGCGCGACAAGGAGATGAGCAAGGCGAGGCGAGATTTAGATTGGGAAAGACAGTTCGCACTTGCGCTTTATCCGGAAGAGGCAAGGGCGATCCGGAAAAGCCGGATGCCGGAGCAGGAGGATTCCTGCACCATGTGCGGCAGCTTCTGCGCGGCAAAAGGGGCTGCAAAGCTCTTTTCTGAAGTTCTGCATCTGAGTGGTAAATTATAAGAGGATCGTTTTGCCTCCCCATTCATACGAATGGGGAGGTTTTTGATTTTGTGGAAAAGAGTGAACTAAGTCGGATTATGTGATACATTATAAGAGAATTTCGTACGAAGCCCCTTTGCTTCACATGGAACGCCGGAAGGCTGGGTCTTTTTAAGTCGCACAGTTGCTGCTTTAAATATAAAAATATGCGATATTGTCAATTTGACAATCCAGTAATAATAGACTTTTTATCCATTGCGACCAATAATCTCGCAACGAGATTATGCTCTGACTGGGTAAAACGGTTTTGCATTCTTATTCTCTGCACGTTCGCACTGCTTGGCTGTTGCACCAGGCAGTGGAATGCGCATATCAATGATCAGTACGATATCTCATCGCGCACTGTTGAGGGGACGCCTTCGGAGCGCTTTACATCTGATGCATTTGGCATATACGATGTGGGCCTGTATGTCGGGATGAAGGAACTGAAAGGAGAGAGTTATCACTATTATTTATTTGCCAATACCATTGATGATACCAAAAATGATGTTTTGGAAATCATGATCCCCCAATCAGGATCAAAGAACAAACCGATCCTGCGCACGACCAATCATTATTCCATTAACAAATCAGATATGCACGCAACTCATCCGGCCTACATCAGGTACGGGAATAGTGATAAAAACACCCTGCGATTGTTTATGAATCCAAAATTCATTGATTTGCGGCAGTCCCTGGAAAAGGATATGCCTCATAAAAGAGCGTTTCCGACAGAGTATCCTTCACTGCTGGACATCAATATCCTCGGCAAAGAGAACATGACCGTCCAGTATGGACAACGGCTCAATCCTCATAAAACCAGGCTGGATGATCTGGCGGAGTTGGAATCGAATCAATATGTCAATGTGTTCGTGTGTCCGGATACTCCCAGCTACCCTGACCTTCGTGGTTATTTTCGGTCTCAACAAAACGCTCGGAATTGCGATGTGTGGTCCTGGTCGGATGTGAAAAAAGCTGAATATCAAAAAGAATATATACGTAGGAAAGTGTTGGAGGCTGAACGCTATTTAGGCTATCTCTTGACGATCCCCGCCGATGTGCTGACGTTTCCTTTTCAAGTTGCATTAGATTATTTTAATGACAACGCAGATCAATAGTCAGTCTTGACTTATTCGATGTTATCGTGTTATAAAATGACTCACATAAGCTAAGCATCCAGGCAAGGGAATCCCGTGTGAATCGGGAGCGGACCCGCCGCTGTAATCCTGGCCCGGTCGAAAGACAGGGCCTGAGCCTTTACCGAAGAACGCCACTGGCCATGCAGCACGGCTGGGAAGGTTGGTAGAGGTGGGAGAGCCAGAAGACCTGTCAGGATGTGTTCTCGCACAGTCTTCGGCGCTAAGATAATGTGTGGGTTAATATCACTCTATTAATCCCCAGTCTTTTCCATAGGCTGGGGATTTTTAATTTTTGCAGGAGTAAAATTGGCCAAGGCACTTATGATACAGGGGACAGGTTCCGGCGCAGGCAAGAGCCTCATCGCTGCCGCGCTCTGCAGGATTTTTCGCGACCAGGGGATCAATGTCGCGCCGTTCAAGTCGCAGAACATGGCGCTTAATTCCGCTATCACGGTTGAAGGCGGCGAGATCGGGCGGGCGCAGGCGCTTCAGGCGCGTGCAGCACGGCTTCTCCCCACGAATGACATGAACCCCATTCTGTTAAAAGTTTCCGGTGAATCAGGATCGCAGGTCATTATTCACGGCAAGGTCTACGCCAACATGAAAGCGCAGGAATATTATGCGTTCAGGGACGAGGCATGGAAATCAGTGGCAGCATCCTACAAAAGACTCTCCCGCAAGCATGATCTGATCGTCATTGAAGGCGCAGGAAGCCCGGCCGAGATCAACCTGATGGACGTGGACATTGTGAACATGGCAATGGCGAGGCATGCAAAAGCTCCGGTGCTGCTGGTGGGGGACATTGACAAAGGAGGCGTTTTCGCTTCGCTTTATGGCACGGTCAAGCTGCTCGGCAGGGACAGCAGGTTCATTAAGGGATTTGTGATCAACAAGTTTCGGGGAGACCGGGCCATTCTTGAACCGGGGCTCGATATGATCCGCGATCGGACGGGCAAACCGGTGCTCGGCGTTCTTCCTTATATCCATGATATCGGGCTGCCGGAAGAGGATGGGTTGGCGCTGGGGAAGAAGTCAGAAGTCAGAAGTCAGAAGTCAGAAGGAAGAACGATAAAAATAGTTGTGGTGCGACTGAAATTTATTTCCAACTTCACAGACTTTGATCCACTGGCATTGGAACCTGATGTAGAGGTCGTGTATTCAGAAAATCACGCTGAGATCGAGAACGCCGACCTTGTTATTGTCCCGGGATCGAAGAACACGGTCAAGGACCTTTTACTGCTGAAAGAAAAGCATCTCGACGCCAGTATACGAAAGGCCTATGAAAAGGGTTCGCAGATCATTGGTATCTGCGGAGGATACCAGATGCTCGGCAGAAGGATCGACGATCCGCATGGCGCTGAAAGTCATCATACGCACGTTGACGGCATCGGGCTCTTGAACATAGAAACCTTGTTCGCAAAAGATAAAACAACGTGCCTTGTAGAAGCGGAGATGGAGAGCAGTTCGGAGTTTGGAGTTCGGAGTGCGGAGTGGAACAGTACGGAGATTCTCAAGGGTTATGAAATTCACATGGGAGAAAGCACAGGAGACATCGGATTGTTCCGCTTAAAGAGGATTTCCCAACTCCCAACTCCCAGCTCCGAACTGATTCATGACGGTTCCATGAACAAGAACTGCTGGGGAACGTATATCCATGGAATATTTGATAACGACTCTTTCAGACGGGGGATCATCAACCAGGTAAGAAAAGCGAAAGGACTGACTTCGCTTGATACATCGGTAAATTTCAGTGAATCTCAGGATAAGGCTCTGGATCGGCTGGCAGCAGTGGTGAGGGAACATCTTGATATGGGATTTATCCAGAGGTTGATCGCATGATAAACAGTGCTCTTGATCTGATGCGTGATTCTGCCGTGATACGGGAACACGGTGGCAACGTGTACCAGGCTTCCGCGGAGACCGGTATCCCACTTGACCGGATCATTGATTTCAGCGCTTCCATTAATCCACTTGGAGTGCCGGAAACTGTCGTGCAGGTGATCCGGGAAGGCATCAAGTATCTACCGCATTATCCTGAGCCCTTTGCGGAGCAGCTCACTATGCAACTCGGCAGGCATCTGGACATCGACCCAGGCATGATCCTCTGCGGCAACGGCAGCACCGAACTTATCTATCTTGTTGTGCGTGCATTGGCGCCCCGGAAAGTGCTTATTCCAGCGCCGACCTTTTCGGAATACGAACGAGCATGCAACGTTCAGCGCGGAACAACCTGTGTGCCGTATGTGTTGTCGCCTGAAGATAACTTTGACTTGGATGTAAACAGGTTCATTTCTGCAATGGAAGGCTGCGATATGGCGTTCCTTTGCAATCCGAATAATCCGACCGGCAGGCTGCTGACACGGGATGCGGTGATTACACTGGCGGACGCGGCGGAGCGGTTGAACTGCTATCTAGTTGTCGATGAAGCTTTTATCGATTTCACAAACGAACCTGGCATGGTTCGCGATGTCATGAACTATTCCCATTTGATTGTTCTGAGGTCACTCACGAAGTTCTATGCGCTTTCAGGTCTGCGGATCGGGTATGGGGTGTTTCCGGCGTCGCTGATGGGCCTTATGAAAAAGCATAAAGAACCCTGGACGATCAACTTACTTGCTCAGCAAGCGGGGATCGCTGCAATCAATGATACGGTGTATCAGCGGAAAACGATCTCCAGTATTGCTGAGGGAAAGCGATTTGTGGAACAGGGGTTGTCGACGTTGGGAATAGAATATTTGCCATCCGCAGTCAATTATTATCTGCTGAGGAGTGGTCAGGCGCAGGAGATCGTCGAATCTTTTCGGAAGAAGGGTATCCTCGTACGCAGCTGTTCCAATTTCGCAGGACTCGATGATTCGTATCTCCGTATTGCGGTCCGGTCACTTGAAGATAACGCGGTATTGCTGAAGGAGCTTGCACGGACATGCGCGGCATAGTCATCGCAGGTACACACAGTGGATGCGGCAAGACAACCGTGACCCTTGGTATCCTCGCGGCGCTGAAGAAAAAAGGACTGCTGGTCCAGCCATTTAAAACAGGCCCGGATTTTATTGATGCGGGTCTTCACGGGATCGTGACGGGAAGACCGTCGCGTAACCTCGATCAGTGGATGTGCGGCAAGGAATATGTGAGAGAGTGTTTTTCATGGCATGCAGCATCTGTTGACATCGCAGTGATCGAAGGTGTAATGGGGATGTACGATGGTGATTTCAGCACGGCGAGTCTGGCGGATCTTCTGCAGCTTCCGGTCATCCTGGTGATCGATGCCTACGGCATGGCGGAGAGCGCAGGGGCGGTCGTCAACGGATTTGTTGATTTCGGATTGCGGATTGCGGATTGCGAAGTGATATTTGCTGGTGTGGTTTTCAACCGGGTCGCTTCGGAGAGCCATTACAAAAGATTGAAAGACAGCGTCCATGATGTGCCAGTGCTGGGGTATCTTCCGAGGGAATTGGACTTCGAGATCCCGCATCGCCATCTTGGTCTGACGACCGCTGAGGAAGATCCTCTTGCAGCCGAAAACATGGAGAAACTTGCTGATACGGTCTTGAAGCATATTGACATAGAAGGATTACTAAAAAGCGCTGAATGCCATGTCATATCCCCTCCCTTTCAAGGGGAGGGGCAGGGTGGGGATGGGTTTACGATTCAAAAGACGCACAGCATGATGTCAACCCACCCTCACCCCGGCCCTCTCCCTGAAGGAGAGTGTGAAAGAAAAATTCGTATTGCCGTCGCCTATGATAAAGCTTTCAGCTTCTATTACGAAGACAACCTGGATCTACTTCGAGATGCAGGCGCGGAGATCGTCAGGTTCAGCCCTCTTATTGATCAGACTATTCCCGACGTTGACGCGGTCTACATCGGCGGCGGATATCCCGAGATCCATGCCGAGGCATTGTCCCGCAATCGGTCCATGCTGAGTTCGATCCACGCATGGGCCGATGCCGGGAAACCGCTCTATGCCGAGTGCGGTGGGCTTATGTATTTGTCGAAAGGCATCCGTGATTTTGACAATACATTCTTTGGCATGGCGGGCGTGTTTCCCTTCGAAACACGGATGATGAAGAAACCGCGTCTTGGCTATAGAGAGATCGTGTTGAACAATGACTGCATCCTCGGGAGCAAGGGTGACAAATACCGGGGCCACGAGTTTCATTATTCAGAAATAATCGACGCTCCGGCAGGCGGCGCATATACGATGATTGACAGCCGGAGCAATGTTCTTCCGATAGAAGGCTTTCAAAAGAACAATACGCTGGCAAGCTATATCCATATTCACTTTGGCAGCAATGAAAAACGGGCAAGGCTTTTTGTTGACGGATTCTTAAAACGTTAAAGCATATATATATTTAGCGGTTCGGCGCGTTTGGGAAACGCGCCCTACGAATGATATGCATAGTAGGGACTGTTCCCCGAACGGTCTGCACATCTTCGAACCGTTTTGAAATACAATGCTAGCACCTGCATCAAAGGAGATCGACACGCATGAAGGAAAGCATATTGATGCTCGGCCATGGCAGTCCAAAGCAAGGCGCAAATAATCTGGAGCGCGTGGCAGAGATGCTACACAACATGCTGCATGTTGGATGCAAGGAAGACTGCGTTAAGGTTGCCTATCTCCAGTTTGCTGAGCCCGGTATCATGGAAACCATCAAGAACTGCGTGGGAAAAGGCGCAAAGAAGATTATTCTGCATCCCTTTTTCCTTAGCTCCGGCATGCACGTGACCAAGGATATTCCCGAGATGATCGACGAGGCGCGAAAACTGTATCCCGACGTTAAATTCATTTATACCGAACCTCTCGGTATCCACGAGAAACTGGCGCACATCGTGTTGGAGCGTATCAGCGCTGCAGAAGAGCTGGCGCCCGCAGCCATAGAGAAGAGGAGCTTTGATATTCTTTCTGCAGAGGCTGATCTGAGCAGTATTCCCGCAGACCGCTTGCCGATCGTGCAGCGCGTTATCCATGCCACTGCTGATTTCGATTTCAAGAATACGCTGACCTTTCATCCGGACGCAATTGCCAAAGGGCTTAAGGCGATCAAAGCTGGCAAGGATATCCTGACGGACGTAGAGATGGTGAAAACCGGGATCAACAAGAAATGGCTTTCCCAATGGGGAGGGAAGGTTGTTTGCAGGATTCAGGATACCGGGGCGCAGGGTTTGGGGCAGTCAGGAGTCAATAGTTCGGAGTCGGGAGTAAAGACAAAGGCGGAAATCGGGATCGAGACTGCGTTACAAGAGAATCCTAATATCGGCATCATCGCGATTGGTAATGCGCCCACAGCGCTTATCAAAACCATAGAGCTCTTGAAAAACACTGAACTCCGAACTCATAACTCCGAACTGCTTGTCATCGGTGTGCCGGTAGGGTTTGTAAAGGCCGTAGAATCCAAAGCGTTGCTTGCTGAACAGAAATTCCCTTTCATCACAGCTTTAGGAAGAAAAGGCGGCACGCCAGCGGCTGTTGCGATCGCGAATGCTCTTTTAAAAATGGCGAAAGGAGGTGATTGATATGAGAAGCGGGACCGGATCAGGCATAGAATAAAATGTAAACACCGGGAATGACGAAGCGGAAAGGGGTGAAACGCCCCTGCTGTCACGCAGCCGTAAAGGGAACGAAAACCCAGGAATAAAGCCACTGTCATGGCGCCACCATGATGGGAAGGCGGGTAAGTAGGCAGCCCTGAGCCGGAAGACCTCTCATTTCCAAAACCTCGAATGAAGGAGAATGATATGATAAGAAAAATGAGTACTATGGAAATAGTAAAAATAAGAGGCTGGCTTCCTGTCGCGCTATTGTTCGCATCGTTGCTGTTCGCCCGGAATGCCTATGCCATGCATATCTCCGAAGGCATATTGCCGGTTAACTGGGCTGCGCTCTGGTTCGGCGTTGCAGCGCCGTTTGTCGGATATGGTTTATACCGCTTGAAGAAGATGGCTGCGGACGACCTTTCGTTCAAGCCGCTCGTCGGCCTGATGGCGGCGGTGGTGTTTATCATCTCTTGCATGCCCATACCGGTGCCGACAGCAGGTACGTGTTCTCACCCCTGCGGAACAGGCATATCAGGGATACTCCTGGGGCCTGCCATAAGCACCCTTGTGGCTGCCGTGGCGCTCCTGATACAAGCGCTCTTTCTCGCCCACGGGGGGCTGAGCACCCTTGGAGCGAATATCATATCCATGGGGATCATGGGTTCTTTTACAGGATTTCTTACGTTCAGAGGACTGAGAGTGTTCAAGGCTAATCTTTGGATCGCTGGTTTCATGGCCGGGCTCTTTGCTGATTGGGCGACCTACCTCGCCACCTCGGCTGAACTTGCTTCAGGCATAAGGGGCGACTCGCCTTTTCTGCCGATTTTCACTAAGATCCTTATTGCTTTTATCCCGACACAATTGCCGCTGGGAATCCTCGAAGGGGCGATGACGGCTGGTATGGTCGTTCTTCTTTATAAGAAGAGGCCTGATTTGCTCGTAAAGATGAAGGTCATCAAGGCAGAGGAGGTGGGGGCATGAGAAGACAGAAGACAGAAGTCAGAAGTCAGAAGTCAAAAAAAACAAATCAGAAAAGTAAGTATTTAGTAAAAATCATTTTAGTCTGTATTCTGTCCTCTGTGCTCCACTCTCTGGCTGCCTTTGGCAGCGAGAAATGGCCTGGTGTTGATGAGTCGGTAGTTGAAAAATACGCCAAAGAGCACGGCAGGGAGGCGCACGAACCGTTGATCAATACGGACCAAGGTGACCTTTTGCTTTTTGTATTTCTTATTGCGGGAACGGTAGGGGGTTTTATCGCAGGATACTCCTGGCGGATACTTATGGTCGAAAAGGCACCGATTACCACAATAGAAAATAAGATAACTGGGTGACTTCAGGTGGATGCGTGAATTGCTTTATAAGGTAGTCCGCGCATTCACCATTTTGCAATATAAGGAAAACTGAATGCATGTTTTGACGGAATATTCTAAACACGAGCATATGCTTACCCAAGTCGATGCGAGGGTCAAACTCTTTGCTACCCTGACCGTTCTCATTATGGTATTGAGCTATCGCGGATTTGTCTTCCCTTCGTTCGTGACGCTTTCCTGCCTCTTCCTTTTCGTCAGGATGCGGATTCCGCTCAGGGCCGTGGTCCTGAGATATTCGGAGCCCTTGTTCATTGCTGCAGTCGTAGTTCTGCTGAAATGCTTCTTTTCGGGAAAAGATGCGCTTTTTTCCGGAAGCATCATGGGGCTCAAAGTTGTCGGCCATAAAGACGGGCTCATCGAGGGGCTGCTTATCGGCAGCAGGATCATAGGCGCCGTATCCGTGGTCGCACTCCTGGGATTTGCCACGCCTTTTACGGAATTCATGGCAGGCCTTTCCTGGTTCAGAGTGCCGAAGGGGTTCATTGAGATCCTGATGTTCGCTTATCGGTATATCTTCGTGCTGTTCGAGGACGCGCAGGTCATCTACCAGGCCCAGAAAAACCGCCTTGGCTATTCGACCGTAAAGCGCGGATTGAGCTCCTTTGGAACGCTGGCCGGCACCCTGACGATCAAGGCCTTTGATCATAGCCAGAGCACGACCGTGGCCATGGTACAGCGGGGGTATGACGGCGACATGCCGATGCTCTTGCACAGGCCTTTTAAATCAACGGAGATCGCCGCATCAACGCTGGTTCTTCTGATCATGGGAGTCGTATGGACGATATGACAAGGGGGCAGGGGTCAGGGGTCAGGGTTCAGAATAGCGCGGATATTCGCTTGTCGGTTGCTATCGACACCTTTGTCTATGCCGACGGAACGCAGGCCCTGGGCAGCATTAAGCTTGAGGTGCATCAGGGTGAATTTATCGGGATCCTCGGATCGAACGGCTCGGGCAAAACAACGCTTCTCAAGGTCATGGACGGACTGGTGAAGGAGTATAAAGGAACGGTACTTCTTGACGGCGCTGATGTGCGAAAGCTCTCGCCAAAGAATATTTACCAGAAGGTCGGGCTGGTATTCCAGAATCCCGACGAACAGCTCTTTGCTCCGACGGTGTTCGAGGATGTGGCCTTCGGACCCCAGAACATGGGTTTTAATCAGGAGGAGATCGTTCGACGCGTGCACAGCGCCCTGAATGCCGTGGACATGGACGGCTTCGCTAAAAAGTCGATTCATAACCTCAGCTTTGGCCAAAGGAAACGGATCTGCATTGCCGGGCTTCTGGCCATGGGGCATGAGATATTGCTGCTCGATGAACCGACCGCGGGCCTCGACCCCATGGGCGAATATAAGATGATGAACCTGCTCACCAAACTGAACCGGGAGCAGGGCGTGACCATTGTCATGGCGACCCACAGCGTGGACCTGGTGCCGTTGTTTCTCGACCGGTTGTATATCCTGAGCAAAGGCAGGATTGTGCGCAGCGGTCCTCCGGCTGAAGTGTTCACAGCGCCTGAGGAAATGGCACAGGTAAAACTCAGGCTTCCCCATATCGCGGAGCTGATCTACCGGCTTAAGAACGAAGATGGCGTGCCATTTGAGAAGATCCCGCTCACCGTTGGTGAAGCGCGCCGGGAGATCATCAACGCCATGAAGGGCCATCATGCATAAAGGCTACATTCAGGTTTACACCGGCAATGGAAAGGGCAAGACCACTGCTGCGTTGGGGCTTGCTGTCAGGGCTGCAGGGGCCGGGCTTAAGACCTTCATTGCGCAATTTATTAAAGAGATGAAGTGCAGCGAACATGATCTGCTCGAAGAGCTCAGCAACAGAATAACCGTGAAGCAGTACGGTAAAGGGCTCATCATGGGCAGAACACCGTCTCGTGCGGATATCAGTGCGGCAAAAGAAGGATATGAGGACGTCAAAAACATTCTTCTTTCGCATGAGTACGACGTGGTGATCCTTGACGAAGCGAATGTGGCTGCGCATCTGGGTTTGATCACGGTACAGGAGCTTCTGGACCTTATGGCACTAAAACCGAAAGACGTCGAACTTGTGATCACCGGCCGATATGCGGACCAGAAGGTCATGGATGCGGCGGACCTGGTGACGGAGATGCGCGAGATCAAGCATTACCATGAACAGGGAGTACAGGCGCGGCGTGGAATCGAAAAGTAAAAAGCTTCGGTCCGGGTACACCACCGGCGCATGCGCGGCTGCGGCGGCGAAGGCGGCAACATGCTTGCTATTACGGAATACCCCCTCACTCCTCGATAACACCATTCGAGGACAGGCTTCGCCCTCTCCTGAAAGGGGTGAGGGAGTTTTTCATCCTCTCCCCAGCGAGGGAGAGGAACGAGGTGAGGGGGCCGTCTTCCTTCAAAGGGTAGAAATACCATTTCCGGATGGGAGCAGGGTAGCGTTCAAGATTCAAGAAGCAGGATTAAGGCTGCAGGATAAAGCAGCGTATGCGTCAGTTATTAAGGATGCGGGAGATGATCCTGATATCACGAACAATGCGGAGATCGTGGCAACCGTTCGGAGTTCGGAGTTTGGAGCTCGGAGCGCGGAGATCATTATCAAAGGCGGCAAGGGCGTGGGGACAGTTACCAAGCCGGGTCTTGCCATACTTGTTGGTGAACCGGCGATCAACCCTGTACCGCGCAGGATGATCCGGGAAGCGGTGAATGAAGCAGTCAGGGAATGCGGAACATCTGTTCCCGGTTTCGAAGTGACGATCTCGGTTCCCTCTGGGGAAGAGCTTGCGAAGAAGACCCTGAACCATCGCCTCGGCATCATAGGCGGCATCTCGATCCTCGGAACAACGGGAATAGTCCGGCCGCTCTCCGAAGCTGCATGGACAGCGACCATTACTGCTTCATTTGATGTGGCGAAAGCGATCGGCTTGACCGAGGTCGTGCTGTCCACTGGCAGGACATCTGAGAAAGCACATCAGCAAAAGTACGGCCTGCCTGTGGAGGCCTATGCCATGATGGGCGATTACACGGAATTCTCGCTGCGTGACGCAGCGAAACACGGTTTCAGCAAGGTGCATCTTGCTGCCCAGTGGGCCAAGATGATCAAGATCGCCATGGCAACGCCCCAAACTCATGTGCGCCACGGCGCACTGGAGGCGGAGGCTGCGAGAGATTTTCTGATACAACTCGGAATAGACCTGCCGAAAGATGCATTGTATAATACGTCGCGGGAGATATTTGAGTACCTTACCAAGCACACCCTCTCCTTCAGGGAGAGGGATGGGGTGAGGGTGGGCCATCAGCAGATTACGAGTAACCCATCCCCACCCAACCTCCCCTTGAAGGGGAGGAGTATGGAAGCGCACTCAGCGCTCTCATTGGTTTGTTCCGCAGCGCGAAGTTATTGCATGAAAGAGACAGGGGGCGTCCCCGTCTCGATCCATCTCGTGTCCTACGAAGGAGACATCGTTGCTGAAAGCGAATAAACTCCATCTCATCGGGATCGGCTACCGGCCGCTCGGAAAACACGCGCAGGAGATCGTAAAGAAGGCTGATGTTCTTCTCGCATCCTCGCGACTGCATGAGGTTTTTAAACGCTATGCTGAATACGAAGCGGTCAAAGAACGCATTACGGTCATCAATAAAGTTCCTGAGACGATTGCGTTCATCCGGAATGAACTCCAAACTCCGAACCCAAAACCCCGAACTGTTGTTCTCCTCGCCTCCGGCGATCCCTTGTTCTTCGGCATTGGCAGGAGGATGATCGAGGAGTTCGGAAAAGAACGGGTAGCGATCATTCCCGATCTTTCGAGCGTGCAGGAGGCTTTTGCGCGGATCAACATGCCCTGGGACGACGCGTTTCTCATAAGCCTGCACGGTGGCCCTGATATTGCGAAGCGTCGCAAGTTGCCGTATGAGGTAAAGCACATTCCGATGCTTCTTGAAAACCACGGGAAACTCGGCATCCTGACAGACCGCGAAAGCAATCCGGCGGTGATTGCAAATATCTTGATGACCCATCCCCACCCTGTCCCTCCCCTTGAAGAGGAGGGTACTATTATTCTGCATGTATGTGAACATCTTGGTTACCCTGATGAACGCATCTGGACAGGGACGATCAAAGACGCGGCAGCCATGACGTTTGCAGACCCGAATGTGGTGATTATACAGAAGTCAGAAAATAGAAGTCAGAAGTCAGAAATGAAATTCGGGTTGCGTGAAGAGGATATTGAGCACGAGCGTGGGCTGATCACCAAGGACGAAGTACGGGCGGTAACGATCCATAAACTTCGATTGCCTCAAACTGGAGTATTTTGGGATATTGGGGCTGGTTCCGGTTCCATCTCGCTTGAAGCAGCACGGCTTTGTCCGGGTTTACGCATCATTGCAATTGAAAAAGAACAGGAACGGATCAAAGCGATAAAAGCCAATATGGTCCGGTACAATGCAAGCAACGTGGAAGTTTTGACCGGTTCAGCGCCTGATGCGCTTCTGGAACTTCCAGCGCCGGATCGTGTATTTATCGGCGGCAGCGGAGGGAACGTGGCTGATATCGTGAAGCTTGTTGCGGATAAAATGACAGCAGGCATCATGGTGATCAATGCCGTGACCCTGGATACGCTCAATGATTCTCTGGCAAGCCTGGAAAAGAATGGCTTCACTGTCGAGGTCTCGGAGGTATCAGTATCCAGATCAAAGATCGTTGGAGGCAAGCGGCTTATGAACGCGTTGAATCCTGTGTTTATTGTAAAGGGCGAGAAGGCGGAAAATAGCGCAGCTGGCAAATAGGGTGCAATGTGAAAACGTAACTTGCAAAATGAGCCATTTTATTTCTACGATGTCGTGTTGGCCGCGTATCTCCTGGGAATTGAGAAGGAGGGGCATGAAGTGGATCCGGTTATTGGTATCGACCCTGAGTTAGTGCCCATCGAGATCAAGAGCGGAACGACCATTACCGCTGATTATTTCAAGGAACTCCGCTACTTCAGTAGGGAATTTCCGTCCGCGCCCGCTGGGGCGCTGGTTTACGCTGGCGGCGAAAATCAGGAACGGAGCGAGGCGACGGTTTGCCCTGTTCGGGATATGGCGCGATTGATGAAGAAGTTGGAACAACGAGGCGGGTTGTGAGAGGTGATGGAAGGATTGGCAACTTGTACCGCACGGATATGGTGCGAGCCGTTCGGGGTAAGGGTCCCTACGGCTATAATAATGGTTCTGTAGGGCGCGTTCCCCGAACGCGCCGCACCTAACGGGTCTAAGGTTTCTATGGGAAAATATTGCATTATATGCCATCGCGAGCGTCCCAATGAAGCGTTCGGCGGACTGGGTCACAGCCCTGGCATTTGTAAGAAATGCGGCAGAATACCGAAAGCCGAGCAACAGCGCATACAGGATGAAGATTTTCTTCACCACGCTCTGGAACAGAGGAATATATCGCCAAAGAACGTGGAATGCTTCAACGAGATGCACCTGCGCTATTCCGATGAACTCGGACAAAAGGCAGCGGCAATGGCAGAACTCGGCTTGGTCCATCCGCGGAAGAAGAAGCGATATGGCTTTCTTTATCATAACAAACGGGAGCTGTTTGATCGGATGGTCCGTCTCAACCTCATTGAGGAATGGGTGATGGAAGATATTGAGACTGAAGAAGATGGGATGATCGAGGCAGTCGATTCTCTGACAGAGGAAGCGGAAAATGACGCGTTATTTTATAAAGAGTACGTAAGAGACGAGGCTATTCCTTTTTGACAATATGTTTATTGCGGCGAGCATGAAATAGGAAAAGGTATAGTGTGGTCCGTTTGGGAAATGGAACCTAAGATCTGGGAGAAAGCATGTCAAAAAACAGAGGCAGAATTGCGGGGTACTTGTTTGCAGGTGTTCCGTTACTCGTAACCTTATCGTTAGTAGGAAAACTTATTTTTGAGAATGTCACCGATCAACTCTCATTGATTGGGTTTCTTGCCTTTTCTGTGTTTGAATTAATTTGGCTATCCTTCCCATACATAGTGATGCTACAGTTCTTTAAAAAGCAGATTATCCCGGTTCAGAAGATTTACTTAGATTATATTGCAATATGCATAGTATCTGCCACTGGCCTACTCATGTTTATGGACATTCGATTTGTCCATCCTGATCCGCAAGGACCAATTGCAATCCAAATAATTCCGATAATTCAATTTGGAATTTATGGTTTATTGAGTATCGTCATAAATAAAGTTAGGCGTGTGCCCGTCGGCAGCAACACAAGTGATAAGTCAATCTGTCAAAAATGTGGCATGGCCCTGTCTGATGCCGTCTCTAAATATTGTCCAAAGTGTGGAGCAAAGATTAGCTAACTCAATTAAAGTTGAGCAGTATCCGACGCGACGATCTCAGCCATCGCGTCAATAACGTCTAGAAGCCAAGATGAGAAGCCGTACTCGGAGAAATCGCTTTACGCAAAAACATTTGGTGTGGTTTTTGATGGTTTGGTTAAAATCGTGGAACAAGTTGGATCACGGATATAGTGCGGACCGTTCGGGGAACGGTCCCTACGATAGTAATAATGGTGCTGTAGGGCGCGTTCCCCGAACGCGCCGCACCGATCCCTTACGATGGAACTAAGATGAATCAATTTCCACAACGGAAACCAACTCACCTGACAGCGTTTGATTATAAAGGTCCTGATATTGTTTGCTTCATCACGGTTTGCGCACATGACAAACAACCGTTATTTGACAACCATGATCTTGCAATAATGGTCATTAATGAAATCCAGCACCGCAGAGAACTCGGTGAAATTAAGGTTTATAGCCACTGTCTGATGCCTGACCATTTGCATGTTCTCTTATCGTTTGGAACGAAGTACGACAAAACCCTGCAAAACTGGGTTTCCGCGTTCAAGCGGTTCACGTCGCGCGAAGCGAAGGTTGCCAACGGCATCAGTCCATTGTGGCAACGGAATTTCCATGATCATGTAATCCGTGGCTGGAGTCATTCTCCGAACGGACCGAATGAATTGCTTGAGAAGGCGCAATACATTTTAAACAATCCCGTGAGGAAGATGATGGTTTCCTCGTGGACGGAATATCCGTATTGCGGGATCATGGATGAATTGCCGTTGTGATGTGTGGTTCGTTTGGATAGGCATAGTGCGGACCGTTCGGGGAACGGTCCCTACAATTAATAATGAGTCCTGTAGGGCGCGTTCCCCGAACGCGCCGCACCATGGTTAGGAGAAACATGATCGGTAAATTACATGTTGTAGGCATCGGGCCCGGAGACCCGGAACTCATGACGCTGAAGTCGGTCAGAATCCTGAATGAGACGCAGTGTATTTTTGTCCCGAAAGGCCGCGAAGAGGGGACCAGTCTTGCGCTCTCGATAGTACGCAAGGCCCTCTCGCTTGAAGGGAAAGATATTGTTGAGCTGCATTTCCCGATGATGAAAACTTCCCCTCACCCAGGCCCTCTCCCCAGCGGGGAGAGAGTGGTATCTCCGGCAGAGGAACTCGAAGCCAAATGGAATGAGGCTGTTCATGCCATCGTTGCCGTGCTGGAGCAAGGGAATGATGCTGCCTTCATAACCATTGGCGATCCCGGAATCTACAGTACGTTCTTTTATCTGTATGATAAACTGCTTGAGCGCATGCCCTCACTTGCTATCGAAATAATCCCCGGCATATCGTCGATCAACGCTGCTGCTGCGCGGGCTGGAATGTATCTCGGACTTGGCAATGAGCGGATAGCGATTCTGCCGGCAAATTATCTGGACAGCCTTGAGAAAACGCTCGTGGAATTCGACACGGTAGTGCTCATGAAGGTCAGCAAGGTATTCACGACGGTCCGGGATATGCTGAACAGGATGAATCGTATAGCTCAGGCAACCTATGTGGTGCGGGCGGGCATGGACGATGAACGGGTGTACAAGGATATCAGCCAGGTGCGCGAGGAAGACTTGAATTATTTCTCTCTGATGATCGTGAGGAAACGATGAAAGCAATGATCTCTTTCGTAGGCGCTGGACCGGGCGATCCGGAACTTATAACGTTAAAAGGAAGACGACTTCTCGATACCGCTGACGTGGTGATCTATGCGGGAAGTCTGGTGAACCCCGCACTTCTTGACGGCATCAAGGCCGAGATCTTTGATTCAGCGAACATGGATCTTGACCAGATCATCGCCATCATGAAAATGACTGTGGATGCGAATAAATCGGTGGTAAGGCTCCACACAGGAGACACCTCGTTCTTTAGCGCCATATCGGAACAGATCGAGCGGCTGCGTTTATTGAATATCCCCTACGAGGTTATTCCCGGTGTATCGTCTGCCATGGCAGGCGCGGCTATTCTGGGACAGGAGTTGACCATCCCCGAGATCAGTCAGACCGTCATCTTCACGAGAATGGAAGGGCGGACACCGGTCCCGGCATTGGAGCGGCTTGGCTCGCTCGCGTCTCATCGTGCCACCATGGCGATCTTCCTCAGCGTTGGCATGATCGAGAAGGTGCGGGATGAATTGCTGCAGGGATATCCTGCGGATACTCCTGTGGTGATCATTCAGAAAGCGACGTGGCCGGACCAGAAGGTGTTGCGCGGTGTGTTACAGGAGATTGTCTCCCTGGTGAAAGACGCTGGCGTCACGAAGACCGCGCTCATCTATGTGGGAGAATCGCTCCGTGCGTCCGAGGTTTCTTTGGGGAAAGAATCAAAGCTGTATGACAAGAATTTTAAACATGAGTACCGGAAGTGAATCGATTGCGGATTTCGGATTGCGAATTGCGGAATGAAAAAAGCGGCGATCATCTATATAACTGACAATGGTCTTCGGCTTGCGGAGCGGCTGAAGGTCTGGTCACCTGGTGCGGAGATTGTCAGGTTCGCTTCCGGGGTTATCGGGGACCTGTGGGCCGGGCATGATGCTCTCGTTTTTATTATGGCCTCGGGTATCGTTGTTCGGACAATTGCACCGTTGCTTAAAGATAAAAAGACCGATCCTGCTGTGGTCGTGCTTGATGAGGCCGGGAAATTCTCTGTTAGTCTTGTGAGTGGCCATCTCGGAGGCGCAAATGAACTGGCCCGGGAGATCGCGCGGTTTTTGGGAGGCGAGGCAGTCATCACCACAGCGTCGGATGTAAATGGGTTGCCGTCCATCGATCTTTGGGCAAGGGGCAGTGATCTAACCATAGAAAACTGGGATGCGCTTCCGATCGTTTCAACGCGATATGTTAATAACGGTGGGCTGCGCATCTATTGTGATCAGACGTTAAAACTTCCTGAAGAGTTTCTCCGGGTGGCCGATCCGCGATTCGCAGACGTCATTGTCACGAACCAGCTCGATGTATACAAAGAAGCTCCCCAATGCGGTATTATCGGCGAAGCATGTGCAACTGGCGCGTGTAAGGTAAAAGGCCAGGTCTATCTGCGGCCCCATGACCTCGTCATTGGCATCGGGTGTAACAGCGCTACATCAGAGGATGAGATCGAGACAGCGGTGCGGACGACGTTAGAGGAGCAGAATCTTTCTTTTCAGTCAATCACCGGCATTGCAACTATCGACATCAAGGCGGAAGAGCCGGGTCTCAAAGCCTTCTGCACAGGGCATAAATTCCCGTTGCGTACCTACAGGGCCGATGAACTGAACCGGATCGAAGGATTGGATCGTTCTGAAATGGTATTCAAGGCAACGGGCGCACACGCGGTGGCTGAGCCTGCTGCACTGCTTGCCGCCGGCAATGCGACAGAACTGCTGGTGCGGAAGCAAAAGAAGGGGAACGTGACCATCGCGGTAGCAAAGGCAGGAAGGGAGAAATAAAAGATTGGATACAGGAAAAATATTCGTTGTCGGCACAGGGCCGGGCAGTTTGGAGCATATCACACCAGCAGCGCGGAAGGCGGTCGAGCAGGCAGATGTTATCGTCGGATACGGCACCTACCTTGACCTTATCAAAGAGCTGCTTCAGGGTAAGGATGTCGTTTCGACCGGGATGACCCAGGAGGTTGACCGATGCCGGAAAGCGGTAGAACTCGCGAAGGACGGCAAGGTCGTGGCAATGATCTGCGGCGGCGACCCCGGAGTCTATGCCATGGCAGGGTTGGTGTTCGAGATACTTCGGAGTCAGGAGTCAGGAGTCATGAGTCAGGAGTTAAAACAAGCGGAAAGCTCCAATCTCCGAACTCCAAACTCTGAACTGATCGTCGAGGTCATCCCCGGCATTTCAGCGCTGAATGCGGCGGCTTCTCGGCTGGGCGCTCCGTTAATGCATGACTTCGCGTGCATCAGCCTGTCCGACCGGTTGACTCCCTGGGATATGATCGAAAAGCGTCTTGATGCGGCTTCCTTCGCGGACTTTGTCATCGTTCTCTATAACCCACGGAGCAAGGGGAGGGCGGGCCATATCAACGCGGCCCGGGAAATTGTTCTGAAACACCGAAAAGCGTCAACAATCGTCGGGATTGTTAAGGGCGCTATGCGCGACAATGAGACGGTCATGGTCACGGACCTGGAACACATGCGGGACAGCGACATCGATATGCAGACCACCGTGATCATCGGGAATTCGAATACCTTTGCGTGGAACAACCTGATGATAACGCCCAGGGGATATGAAAAGAAATTCAACATTTAATATTCAAGATTCAAACTTGCGGAGCGCCGCGCTTCTCTGGGACGAGTCGTTTCTCTGGGGGGTGATGGCATATAAGGCGCTTGAAGCGTGCGGCTTGCCTTTTGACCTGATCAGGGCCGAAGACGTACAACAGGGGCGATTGAACGATTATGTCATGCTGTTCGTTCCCGGGGGATGGGCGTCCAATAAGATGAAGGCACTCGGGGAAGCCGGTGTTGAGTCCATTAAACGCTTTGTTCATGGCGGCGGCGCGTATGTTGGTTTCTGCGGCGGTGCGGGGCTTGCCACCATGGACGGCATCGGTCTCCTGCAGGTGAAAAGACGGCCGACAAAAGATCGTGTCCCGAGCTTCAGCGGAAGGATCAGTCTTAAAGTGAATAACCATCCTCTCTGGAAGGATGTTGCTGCAGACTCAGCACTCAGCACTCAAAACTCAAAACTTGTTTTCCACGCCTGGTGGCCGTCGCAGTTCATTGTCGATGAAAGCGTGTCGGTGCTTGCTACCTATGACAAAGCTATGCCGGATTCGTTCAGCTCAGATGTGAATGTCGGGGATGCGGGTGCAGCAGGTCATTGGCCGGAGCTTGAGCGATTATACAAGATCAATCTCGATCCGAAGCGGCTGATAGGTGAACCGGCTGTTATTGAAGGGATGTACGGCAAGGGAAGGGTAGTTCTGTCGCTCGTTCATTTCGATACTCCGGACGATGTGCAGGGTGCGGAGATGCTGCGGAATATCTGGCGTTTCTTTGGTTGTGATCGGACCGGGAGAAGCATCAATGCCCGTGCGAACAAGGGCGAACAGCCCACCCTGCCTGTTTATGAGCCCCTCCTCAAGGATATGGAGGCAGCAGTGAACAGCCTGATCGAACTCGGGCAAAGGAATTTTCTCTGGTTTTGGCGAAACCCGCTTCTTCTGCAGTGGCGGCGCGGAGTGCGGGGCCTCGAGTACTGCGCTCTTGCCGTCATGGTAAAGGAACTTGCTGAAGAGCTCAGAAGTCAGAAGCCAGAGGTCAGAAGTCAGAATACTGGGGAAGCGTTAGAACGCATCAGAGGGTTGCTGATGCCGTTTATAGGCAAGGCTGAGTACTTGCTCATGCGTGAACGGTTTGCCATGCAACATGCCCACATCACCTATGATCAATGCGAAGATCCCGCAACTCAGGCCCTCAGAGAAGAACTCTTCTCCCGATCAAAGAGTCACGGAGGTCTGTTTAAAGAGCTTATCGACGAGCTCGACCGGCTGCTGTATGACGCGAAGGCGCTGCAATGCGGAACGATACGCGCTGAGACAGGAAAAAACGTATGACGATCACCTGTCCGATCTGTAAAAAATCCGCCCCCTGGGATGGCAATCCCTTTCGCCCGTTCTGCTCCGAGCGCTGCAAATTGCTGGACCTGGGAAAATGGGCTTCCGAGGAATACCGGGTGGCTGGTGAAAAGAAGTCTCCTGTTGAGCAGGAAAATGCCGGGGAAAATAATGGCGAAAGAGAGTAGATAATTTTTAGAAAATATATTACAATGGGAAAATTGATCGGTTGTCTGTTCAGCTCTTCCTGGTCCGGTTGCACAGTTTCGGAAACGCACGCTGCTCATAAATTCGGGAGGCACGCAGATTATGGAAGTCCGGTGTGGCGGCTGCAACAAGCTCTTCCGTGTCTCGGATGACAAAATTACCGGGTCCGGTATCAAGTTCCCCTGCACGAAGTGCGGTGAATATGTAAAGATCACCCGTGAGGAATTTGACACCTACACCTTGTCCCAATCAACCGTCTCCGCACTCGATATGTTCGTACCGAAGCCGCCAAAGACTGCCAAGACCGAGCCACAGCCCGCACCGGTTGCAATGGATGCGCCTGCTCAGGAAGAGGCCCCCGTCCCGGTCGAGATGAAGGCTCCCGACCAATCGCTTGAAGAACCTGCTGCTGCTGAAGCAGCCTCGGAAGAACTATCTGTGGACGATGTATTCAACTCCACGGAGTTTACTTCACTCCTGCGTCCGACCGATGATGACCTGACGGAATCCACGGAGGTATCGTCTGCGGCGGGATCCGGAGCCGCAGTATCCGAACCTGCGCCCGCGGTGTCAGTAGCGGCGCCGAAGAAGGAATCCAGGTTCGAACAGGAACTCAAATCCGCATCAGCGCCGGCAAAGTCAGCGCCGCTGAAAAGCGAACCGGCGCGCCCCGTTGTGTCAGCCGCAAGAAAAATCGATGCACCGACTCCGTCCGCACCGGCGTTTTCGGAAAGAAAGTACCTCATTCCCGCACTTGCGCTTGTCGGTGTTATCGTCATAGCCATTGGCGCGTTCTTTTTTATGAAAGACGATACGCCCAAGCCCGTGGAAAAGCTCGCTGTTGCACCGGTGCAAGACGTAAAAGAAATCCCGGTGCCCGAGGGGCTGCAGGTCATGCGGGCTTCCGGCGCCATGGACCCTAGCGGCGACTTGATCATCTCCGGGGTTATCGAGAACACTTCCGACAAGGTGCACACGGTCTGGCACGTGGTTGCGGATGTGTATGACGCAAACAGCGCGGTCTTGACCCAGGCGAAGATGCTGAATGGTAGACAGATCTATACCGATCGCGATTACGAGGTTCTGGCAAAGCGCGGCGTCAATGTAAAGGACCTGAAAGCAAGGCGCTCTCAGGAATTGGGCATAACAATCCTGCCGAAAAGCTCGGTGAATTTCGAACTGCGCATCATGGACCCACCGACGGGTATTGCGAGCTTTAACGCGCTGCTTAAACCTTTTAATCCGGCGCTTCTTCAGCAGCAGCCGTGATCGTTTTCATTCGCATTCAGTCCGCATGAACGCATTTGTTATCGCCGCGGCGTTTGTCCTTGACCGGATCTTCGGGGATCCGCAATGGCTTCCCCATCCTGTCAGGGCAATGGGCTGGATGATCAGAAAGTCTGAAATGATCCTCAGGCCGGTCACCCGGGGGGCCTGGACGGAAAAGATCGCGGGTGTCCTGCTGGTGTTCATGGTTGTTGTTCCTGTCTACGTCGTGTCCTTGTACTTCATCTCCCATATCGTATCCTTCAGCGTTGTTCTTGGAACCGTGCTGGCGACACTTGCGGCGTATACGACCCTTGCGGCGCGGAGTCTTGCGGACGCGGCACGCGGCGTTCTCGCGCATCTTGACGCAGGCGATCTTGTGCGTGCACGAGCCGAACTTTCAATGATCGTCGGCAGGGATACGGCGGATCTTGATGAACCGGAGATTGTGCGAGCGGTGATCGAGACAGTGGCCGAGAACGCTTCGGACGGAGTGATCGCTCCGATCTTCTATCTTGCCCTCGGCGGGCCTGCCCTGGCCCTTGCGTACAAAGCGGTGAATACCCTCGACTCCATGGTTGGTTATAAAAACGATCGATATCTGCATTTCGGATGGGCGGCGGCAAAATTTGACGATATAGCGAACTATCTGCCGGCACGGATCTCGGCTGCGCTGATCTCCCTTGCCGCGGGTGTTTATTTTGTATTCGCGTCCGGTTATCGCAGTGCCCGGTCCGCTGTCAGGAATTCCTGGCGGATCACGCTGCGGGACGGGAAAAACCATCCGAGTCCGAACAGCGGCTTTCCTGAGTCGGCCATGGCCGGCGCCCTCGGTATCCGTCTCGGCGGACCGAGCACCTATGGGGGCAGGCTGAGCATCAAACCGTTTATCGGCGATATGCAGGGCAAATTGGACAAAAAACTTATTGAAAACTCCGTCCAGTTAATGTATTGTGCTACTTCGTTTGCCGTTCTCGGATCGATAGTCATTCGTTCCATTGTATGAGGCAAAAAAAATCTTGACAAAAACCGTGACTATGCTATAAAAACGAAATTTTTGCGGCCTTAAAGGCCAGGAGGAAACAAGATGAGCAGTATTAACAAGAACTATCTCTTTACTTCGGAATCGGTTACCGAAGGGCATCCAGACAAAATAGCCGATCAGATCTCGGACGCGGTACTTGATGCGCTGCTTGAACAGGACCCCATGAGTCGTGTGGCGTGCGAAACGCTTCTGACCACTGGACTCGCCATGGTGGCGGGAGAGATCACAACCAAGGGGTATGTTGAGATCCCCGACATCGTCCGTCAGACCATCAAGGACATCGGCTATACCCGGGCAAAGTACGGGTTCGATTCCGAGACCTGCGCGGTCATCACCTCGGTCCACTCGCAGTCACCTGACATTGCCATGGGTGTGGACACCGGCGGCGCCGGCGACCAGGGGCTCATGTTCGGCTATGCCTGCGACGAGACGCCGGAACTCATGCCCATGACCATCATGCTGGCGCATAAGCTTACCCGCCGCCTTTCAGAAGTGCGCAAGAAGGAGATCCTTCCTTATCTCAGGCCCGACGGCAAGTCCCAGGTGACCATCGAATACAGGGACGGAAAACCCTACCGGCTCCATACGATCGTCGTTTCTTCCCAGCACAGTCCCGATGTGACGCTCAAACAACTGCGCAAGGAAATTATCGAGAAGGTTATCCTTCCGGTGCTTCCGAAGAAGCTTCTTGATGAAAAAACCATCATCTATCACATCAACCCCACGGGCAGGTTCGTTACCGGCGGTCCCATGGGGGACACGGGTCTCACGGGTCGCAAGATCATCGTTGACACCTACGGCGGAGTGGGAAGCCATGGCGGCGGATGCTTCTCGGGCAAGGACCCGACGAAGGTCGACCGTTCGGCATCCTACATGGCCCGGTACGTTGCAAAGAACATCGTGGCAGCCGGGCTCTGTACCGAAGTCGAGGTCCAGCTTGCCTATGCTATCGGCGTTCCCGAGCCGGTTTCCATCCATGTCGATGATTTCGGCACCGGCAAGATCCACCATGACAGACTTGTTCAGATCATCAGGAAGAACTTCGACATGACGCCCAAGGGCATCGTAAAGACCTTGAACCTCAGGCGGCCTATCTACAAGAAGACCGCGGCGTACGGCCATTTCGGCAGGACCGAGCCTGAGTTCACCTGGGAGAAGACGGACAAAGCCGCGAAACTCAAAAAGGACGCGGGAGTGAAGTAATTGCGGATTGCGGAATTCGGATTGCGGATTAAAAACCTAAATCTATTCTGCATACTATAAGAATTATGGAGGGGGCAGCCCTAAGTGGCTGCCCTCAACATTCCACCCCGTCGAGGGGCGCTGCAGCAGTCACCGCAAGGTGGGTCTGTCAGGCTCGATGGGGTTATTCAACATGCAGCAACGGCGCCCTTTCATTAACCTGAATGGAGGGCTTTATGTCTACTAACGACTACGTCATCGCCGACATCAAACTGGCCTCATGGGGCCGCAAAGAAATCGCCATCGCCGAAACCGAAATGCCCGGTCTGATGGCCATCCGCGCAGAATTCGCCAAAACGCAACCGCTGAAAGGCGCGCGCATCACCGGCAGCCTGCACATGACCATCCAGACCGCCGTTCTGATCGAGACGCTGAAGGCGCTTGGTGCGGAAGTGCGCTGGGCTTCATGCAACATTTTCTCGACCCAGGATCACGCCGCCGCTGCAATCGCCGCGGGCGGCACCCCGGTGTTCGCGGTCAAAGGCGAATCGTTGACCGACTACTGGGATTATACCCACCGCATCTTTGAATGGGCGGATGGCGGTTTGACCAACATGATCCTGGACGACGGCGGCGACGCAACACTGCTGCTGCACATCGGCGCACGCGCTGAAAAGGACGCATCGGTGATCGCCAAGCCGACGTCCGAAGAAGAAACCATCCTGTTCGCTTCGATCAAGGCCAAGCTGGCAATTGACAAGACCTGGTATTCCAAGCGTCTTGGTGCCGTGAAGGGTGTGACCGAGGAAACCACCACCGGCGTGCATCGTTTGTACCAGATGCATGAGCGCGGCGAACTGAAATTCCCGGGCATCAACGTGAACGATTCCGTCACCAAGTCCAAGTTCGATAATCTATACGGCTGCCGCGAATCGCTGGTGGACGGCATCAAGCGCGCTACCGATGTGATGATCGCGGGCAAGGTTGCGCTTATCTGCGGCTACGGCGATGTGGGTAAAGGATCGGCGCAGGCCATGCGCGCTTTGTCCGCCCAGGTCTGGGTGACCGAGGTCGACCCGATCTGCGCGTTGCAAGCAGCGATGGAAGGCTTCCGCGTGGTCACCATGGAATACGCCGCCGACAAGGCCGACATTTTTGTGACCTGCACCGGCAACTTCCACGTGATCACCCATGACCATATGAAGAAGATGAAGAATAACGCCATCGTGTGCAACATCGGCCACTTCGACAACGAGATCGACGTCGCCTCGCTCGAGAAATACACGTGGGAAGAGATCAAGCCGCAGGTCGATCATATTATTTTCCCCGACAACAAGCGTATCATCCTGCTGGCCAAGGGGCGCCTGGTGAACCTGGGTTGCGCCACCGGCCATCCATCCTACGTGATGAGCTCTTCTTTTGCCAATCAGACCATTGCGCAGATCGAGCTGTGGACGGAAGCGAAGAAGGGATCCAATAAGTATCCGATCGGTGTGTATACGCTGCCCAAGCACCTCGATGAAAAAGTCGCACGTTTGCAACTGAAGACGCTGAACGCGCAACTGTCCGAACTGACCGACCAGCAGGCCGCGTATATCAACGTGCCGAAGCAAGGACCGTACAAGTCGGAGCATTACCGCTACTAAGCGGGCTGGCATCACCGTAACTATGAAGAGGCGCACGCTTATTGATTTTCTGGTTCCCGGTCTGGTTCTGGTCATCATGACCTTGCTGCTGGGGCTCACAAAAGCGGACCTCTGGATCGAAAGTTTTTTTTACAAGCCAGGTAGCGGTTGGGTGTATGCGCATGACCAGCCCTGGAAAGTGCTCTATCGTTACGGAGCTCTTCCAGGGTTGATGATCGGTGTGTCCGCACTCATCACGTACCTGGCAAGTTTTTTTTACGACCGGATTCATCGCTATCGTAAGATGGCACTCTATTTCCTTCTCCTCCTGGCACTGGGGCCGGGACTCGTTATTCCTGTTTTTAAATCTTTCTGGGGGCGCCCGCGCCCGCGCCAAATGGAGTCATTCGGCGGCGCCCGCACATATCAACCGGTATGGCAAAAAGGCGTTGCCGGCGAAGGGAGATCATTCCCCTCGGGGCATGCATCGATAGCTTTCTACGTTATGGCTCCTTTTTTTGTGCTGCGACGTAGTTTTCGTAAATGGGCGCTGGTATCTCTTGCGCTGGGTCTGTTCTATGGAGCCCTCATGGGAATCGCACGAATGGTCCAGGGGGGACATTTCATGAGTGATGTTCTCTGGTCAGGTGGATTTGTCTATCTTATGGGATTGCTACTATTCTACGTACTGCATATGGACGAAGAAAGGCAACACGCCGAGGATGTAACAGGCACCTGAGGCAGGGAGAAACGCGGCAAATTCTACTTCACCGTTCTCTCAACAGTCTTCATCTTGTGTTCTCAGCGCATTTCATCCCATGAAAAATTATCTTAAAATCATTGCAGCCATGCTTATCTGGAGCACCTGGGGCCCGATGGTGCGCTGGCTTGACCTCCCTCCTGCTGTTGTGCTTTTTTATACCTCACTCATCGCCAGTTTCACGGTCCCTTTGGTTCTGCGAATCCGGGCAGAATTAAGTCTCGCAGGAGTACGTGATGCATGGTGGCTCTTTGCTCTTCTCGCCTTTGCATCTGTTGCCAACAATATTACCTATTTTTATGCGCTTGCGCATACCACGATATCAAACGCTGTCTTTACGCATTACACCGCGCCCATTTTTGTTGCTGTGCTCGCTCCGTTCATGATCTCGGAACGTCTTCAGAAAGTCACGATCTTTTCCCTCCCCATTGCCCTCATGGGCATGACACTGATCGTTTGGTCGGGAAACGGGTTGAGGCTGGGCGGAGCAGACACACCGGGGATTATTGCCGGCACGGTGTCAGGCCTCGCTTATGCTTTTATCATTATCTTTTCCAGAAAACTGGGCCAGTTGTCATTCCACTATAAGGCGGTTGTGCTCCTGCCCTGGATCACCACGATCGTCACGGCACCGGCGGCATTGCTCATGGACTATCATATCGGCCTCCGTGTCACCGTTCTTCTTCTGATCACCGGGGTATTTCATTCTACACTGGCTCCGCTTCTCTACTACAGCGCGCTTTGTCAGGTGATCGCGCAGCACGCCGCCATCCTCGGCTATATGGAGCCCCTTGCCGCGATTCCCATGGCATATTTTCTTCTGGCTGAAACCCCATCCCTCTTCGCCCTACTTGGTGGAATCCTGATCCTGTTCTCCGGATATATGGTGGTTCATTCCCGACTCTCACAAAAGTGATGAAAATCTTCCGCTTCAGCGAGCCTTGCGGATAGCTTCTCGATAGTGCTGTTGTTATCACTTTATTGGTTCCTCCTGATCTAAATCCTTTAAATCCGCAATTTGCACTGGTGATCGCATCATAATCGGAAATATTGATTTATTTAAGATATAATAGTTACCAGATACCGTTAAATTGCAATGATACGCATAAGAAAAGGAGAAATACGATGACCAGATTCTTGACCGTGGCTTTTATGATGTTAGGAGTATATCTGATTGGAACGGCTGCAGTTGCGGAAATAAAGTCAAGTGAGGCTGAGTTCAAGGAACATTGTGCCATGTGCCATCCGGATGGGGGGAATATCATGAATCCACAAAAGACCTTGAGCAAGAAAGACCGCAGTTTGCATAAGATCGTGACTGAAGCGGATATTATAAAGATCATGAGAAATCCAGGACCGGGCATGACCAGGTTCGATGAGAAGACCGTTTCGGATAAGGAAGCTAAAACTATTGCCGACTACATCATAAAGACGTTCAAATGAAATTCAGGGAAATGATACCAGGAATTCTTAATTGAAAGTTTACAAGATATCAATTTGAAAAATGATACAAAAAGTAACATTCCGCCATTGACAACGAGAAAGCCTTACGATATTGTTTAAGTATTGTAATTACCGTTCAAAATTGGATGTGCGAAACTTCGTTCTTTAATAGCTCAGGCTATCTCGAATATGTTTTTGTCTATTCTTTTTAAGGAGGGTGCTTATGAGTAAGAAAGATGAAGTAAGCAAGCAATTTCTAGAGGCCTTAGAGTTCCGTGGTATCAATCGAAGAGATTTCTTAAAGTACTGCGGTGCGACTGCAGCTCTCCTGGGCCTATCCGAAGGGTATGGACCCAAGATAGCGGCAGCCCTCGAAAAAGCCACCACCCGTCAGCCTGTTGTTTGGCTCAATTTCGCTTCTGACTCCGGATGCACCGAAGCCTTCATTAAAGCAACCTACCCCAGTCCCGCAGAAGTTATTCTCGATATCCTCAGTGTCGATTACAATGAGACGATCATGGCCGCCGCGGGAAAGCAGGCGGAAGAACTTCTCGAAAAATCGAAAAAAACCGGCGGCTATATCCTGATCGTCGAAGGCGGCATCCCGACCAAAAAGGGGCATGGCATGATCGGGAACAAGGAAATGCTCGATGTATTCAAGGAAATGGCGGGCCCGGCTGTTGCGGTGCTGGCCATCGGCAGCTGTGCAACCACAGGTGGTGTTCCGGCAGCGAAACCGAATCCATCCCAGATCATCGGGACTTCAGAGGCCCTGAAAAAGCTCGGCATCAGCAAACCGCTCGTCAATCTGGATCTGTGTCCGGTGAACCCTGAATATCTTGTCGGTGTTGTCGTCAACTACCTCCTGCTTGGGAAAATCCCCGAACTAGACCAGCACGGTCGGCCGAAAATGTTCTATGGCCAGACGATCCACGATAACTGCGAACGAAGGGCGCATTTCGATGCCGGACGATTTGTGGAAAAATTTGGTTCCGCTGAAGAAGGGCTTGGATACTGCCTCTACAAGATGGGATGCAAGGGACCGATGACCTGGTCCGCATGTCCGAAGATACAGTACAACGCCCGAACAAGCTGGTGTATCAAGGCGGGCGGTCCATGCATTGGTTGCGCAGAGCCGGGATGGACAGACAAGTTCGCGGGTTTCTATGAACGACTGCCTGGCGTTACCATTCCAGGTATTGGTGGCGTTGAGAAGGGCGCGGATTCGATCGGCACGGTAGCAGCCGTTGCAACAGCGGCGGGAATTGCCATACATGCAGTAGCCACAGCGGCATCGGGCAGGACCAAGGACAAAGATGAAAAAGACGGAGGTAAAAAATAATGGCCAGAATTACGATAGACCCGATGACAAGGATCGAAGGACATCTGAGGATCGATGTCGAGATCGAGGGCGGTCAGGTCAAGGACGCCTGGACCACCGGTACGCTCTTCCGGGGTTTTGAGATCATTCTGCAGGGCAGGGACCCGCGTGATGCCTGGCACATTACGCAGAGGATCTGCGGGGTATGCCCCACCTCCCATGGACACACGTCGTCGATGAGCATGGACGATGCGTTCAAGGTACGGCCGCCGGACAACGGCCGCATAATCAGAAATATCATCGAAGGCGCGCAGTTCGTGCATTCCCATATCCTGTGGTTCTATCATTTGAACGCGCTCGACTATGTTGACGTAGTATCGGCGCTCAAAGCGCAGCCAAAGGAAGCCTCGCTAAAAAAGGTGCAGGCAAAATTGAAATCGTTTGTGGAGTCGGGCCAGCTCGGCCCCTTTGCGAACGCATACTGGGGCCATCCGGAATATAAACTGTCGCCGGAGGTGAACCTCATCGCTGTTGCCCACTATCTTGAAGCGCTCGAAATGCAGGCAAAGGCGGCCCAGGTCAGCGCGCTCTTCGGCGGCAGGATGCCGATGACCATGACGAGCCCTCCGGGAGGCGTGACCCACGTTCCGTCAGTCGACGATCTAAAAAATTATCTTTTCCGTGTGAAGGAGCTTCAGGCCTGGATCGACAACGTATTCATTAATGACCTCCTGGCGATTGCGCCCTCCTACCTGTACGCCGCCGGCGTTGGGAAGGGACACGGGAACTTCCTGTCCTGGGGTGTATTCGAGGATGCTTCCTTTGATCCGAAAAAACGTCTTTTGCCGCGGGGCGCTATTTTTGCGGCTGACTTCCCGAAGGTGCATGATGCGGTGCCAGGGGATGTTACCGAGGATACGTCGCATGGGTGGTACAAGAACTCCAAACCGCTCAATCCGGCTGTCGGCGTTACTGAACCTGAGTATACCGGCTACGATTCCAATAAGAAATATACCTGGGCCAAAGCCCCGCGTCTTCAAAACAAGCCTATGGAGGTTGGTGCTCTTGCGCGTATGCTGGTCGCCTATGCATCGGGTCAGCCAACCGCGAAGAAGCTTATCGATGATACGCTGAAAGCGATCGGACATCCGGGACAGCCGCAGGTCCTCCTCGGCATCGTCGGGAGGATAGCCGCCCGAACCCTGGAATGCAAAATGGTGGCGGACGCAATGCTGCAGTGGGGGATGGATCTCATCGAGAACATCAAAAAAGGGAACACTGCCGTGTATAACGACTACACTATTCCCGATAAGGCGCAGGGTATCGGACTGTGGGAGGCGCCGCGCGGGGCGCTGGGACATTGGATCGACGTGGACGGAAAGAAGATCAAAAACTATCAGTGCGTGGTCCCGACTACCTGGAACGTTTGCCCCCGTGACGATAATGGGGTGCGCGGGCCGATCGAGGAGGCCCTGGTGGGAACCAAGGTGGCGAACGCCGAAAAACCGCTCGAGATACTGCGCGTGGTTCATTCATTCGACCCATGCCTCGCGTGCACGGTGCATGTGATCCATCCCGAGTCTAACCGCATCATGGACTTCAAAGTGAGTTAAGGGAGGCTACGATGGAAAAGGTCAAAGTAAAAGAGTGGAGCCTCGGATATATCATCGAGCACTGGACCCGCGTGGTATCCATCGGCGTGCTCATATTCACGGGGCTCTATATTCACTGGCCATTCATGGCCGGAGGTCCTGAGAGCTTTTTGATGGCATGGATGCGGTTCTTCCATTTTGTCGCTTCCTACGCGCTTGTTTTGGGTCTGGTGGTACGCATTTACATGGCGTTTCGGTCGACTTTCGACAGCGACTGGAGGGATTTCGGCATCATCAGGAACCTGAAAAACATTCCTGATGTGCTTGGCTATTATCTGTTCATCAAGGGCACGCATAAGGAGTACCGCAAGTATAACCCTCTGCAGGCGCTGTCCTATCTGGCCATCGGTTTCATGATCATCTTCACCGCATTAACCGGCGGGGCCATGTATCATGGCAGGGTATTCGGGCTCATCGCGGCGCCGGACAGCTTCCAGTGGGTGAATATGTTCCTGGGTGGAGAATCCATCACGCGGACGCTGCATTACTTCGCGATGTGGTTTTTCATCATATTCGTCGGCATCCACGTCTATATGGCACTCATGATCACCCTTGTTAACAAGGACAGTACGATGAGTTCAATCTTTACCGGTTATAAAATGAAGCAGCAGAACAAATGATTGAATCAAAAGATACGAGGGGAGGCGTGCAAGCGCCTCCCCAAAAAGTTCTGATCCTGGGTGTCGGCAATCTACTCCTCAAAGACGATGGTTTCGGAGTTCATCTCGTTCACGCCCTCAAAGATACGGAATTCCCCAGCAACGTAACTGTTCTTGAAGCAGGAACGGTCAGCCACCAGCTGATCCCGCTTCTGCATGAGATCGACCACCTCATTATCGTCGACGTGGTCGAAGCGGGAGATGTGCCGGGGTCGCTGTTCCGTTTTTCTCCGGATGACATGACCTACACGAGAGAGCAGCAGGTGTCGCTCCATCAGATCAGCCTGATCGATGTCCTGCACATGGCCGCCTTGACAGGCACCAGGCCGAACACCATTATTATCGGTGTCCAGCCCAAGGATGTCTCCACCTGGTCGCTTGAGCTGAGTGATGAGCTCACCGCGGTCATCCCGAGAGTGAAGGAACTCATCAATGCAGAACTCGTGAAAATCGGCGTGCAATAGTGCTGACCGTGCCGAGAAAATTTGCGGCATCAGACGCGAGCGATACGACCTTTCACCCCGGACTTGACAGACAGCACCTGTTGTGCGATAACTACATGCCATGCAACCAGTTGGGCATACCAATAATATGATCGGATTTGTTTTATGTGTCTCGCAATTCCCTCGAGAATCATCACGATAGATAACCTGATGGCAACCATAGATGTATTCGGGGCGAGAAAAGAAGTAAGCCTCATGCTTATGCCCGATGAACTTCAGGTGGGGGACTATGTTCTGGTTCATGCCGGGTTTGCAATCCAAAAAATCGCAAAGGACGTTTTTGAATCGGGAAAATCCATGCACGAAACCGCTCTTGCAATCAGCATCCTCGATATCGTAGTTCAAAAATGCAGCGAGGCCGGCGGAAACGTTGTAGATTCCGTTCGCCTCAGGATCGGCAAGGCAGCTGGCGTGCTGCCCGATGCGCTGCTGTTTGCATTTGATGCCGCCAAGCTCGATACGGTTGCGGCTCATGCGCAGCTCGAGATAGAAGCGGTCCCCGTGGGCGGCACATGCAACGAATGCAAAAAAGAATTTACCATCACCGGCGATGCTCAGTTCGTTTTTGCTTGCCCGCTCTGCAACGCAAAATCCTTTGAAATACATAGCGGGCGGGAGATGGAGATCATTGACATGGAGATCAGCTGATGAAGGTCAAGGTCGTCACCCGTATTCTCGAAGCGAATGATCGAATTGCCGAGGAGAACCGCAAGCGGTTCGATGAGGCGGGGGTCTATGTCGTCAACCTCATGGGTGCGCCCGGCGCGGGCAAGACCTCGCTTCTTGAACAGACGATAAAGAAGCTCAAACCGCTGCTTCGGCTCGGTGTTATCGAAGGGGACATTGTGGGGAGCGACGATGCGGAGCGGATCAGCGCTCTCAACGTGCCGGTTGTTCAGATCAACACCGGTGGAGCTTGTCATCTCGATGCGAACATGATCAGCGAAGTGCTGGATGACATGCCGCTCAGGGACCTCGACCTGCTTATCATCGAGAATGTCGGCAACCTTGTGTGCCCGGCTGAATTCAGAGTCGGCGAAGACATGAAAATGATGGTCCTTTCCGTTGCCGAAGGGCATGACAAACCACTTAAATATCCACTCATGTTCAGAGAGTCATCAGCGCTCGTTTTGAATAAGGTCGATCTTCTGCCTTACATGAATACGGACATCAACAAGATGCGGAACGACTCTTTGGCGCTTAATCCAAAACTGAAGATCTTTGAAGTTTCCTGCACCTCGGGAGCGGGAATCGACCAGTGGGCTCAATGGCTGAACGGGCTCAGATCCTAGTCAAAGGCATTGTTCAGGGGGTCGGCTTCAGGCCCTTTGTTTTTAACCTTGCCGAGACCCACGAGCTCAAGGGTTTCGTGACCAACACGCATGATGGTGTGTTGATCGATGTTGAAGGATCCAGAATCCAGGAATTCATCCAGCAATTGCGTACCACAGCTCCGCCGCTTTCGCAGATCACAGATCTTGACGTAACACCTCTTCCCCTCCACGGGTACCCGGATTTCACTATTCACCAGAGCCAGGAACAGACCGATGGCCGTTTGTTCACGCTCGTTTCTCCCGACGTATCGCTGTGTGAAAATTGTTTGCGCGAAATGCTCGACCCGGCAGACCGGCGTTTCCTCTATCCCTTCATCAATTGTACGAACTGCGGTCCTCGTTATTCCATTACGCGTTCAATTCCCTACGACCGGCCCAATACGACCATGGCGGATTTTACCATGTGTCCAGCATGTAAAAAAGAATATGATGACCCGCGCAACCGGAGATTTCATGCTCAACCGAATGCATGCCCGGCATGCGGTCCAACAGTTGAATTCAGAGTTCGTGGTTCTGAGTTCGGAGTTCGGAATGATGAGGCACTACGTGAGGCGATTACCTTGCTGCGGAAGGGTGGAATTGTTGCAATCAAAGGCTTGGGCGGCTTTCACCTAGCATGCGATGCATCCAATGATAGGGCGGTCCGCAGATTACGGGAGAATAAGCGAAAGAGCAACAAACCCTTTGCGGTTATGTCTTCGTCGATAGAGGATATTGGCCGCTATTGCGAGATCTCTCCGGAAGAACGAGACCTGCTCACTTCCGTGCGAAGACCGGTGGTGTTGCTACAAAAAAAAGCTGGAAGTAATTTATCAGAAGCGGTTTCGCCGAACAACCGCTATGTAGGCGTTATGCTTCCTTATACACCTCTTCACCAGCTCTTGTTCTCACAACCTATCGCATTGGGAAGTATTGTTACGCAATCCCATTTTAATGCACTGGTCATGACGAGCGGCAACCTTTCCGAGGAACCGATCGTGCGGGACAACAATGAGGCAGTCAAGAAACTATCAGGGATGGTTGATGGGTTCCTGTTCCATAACCGGGATATCTTCATGCGTGTGGATGACTCGGTTATTCGTATTGCGGATTGCCGGTTGCGGATTGCGGAACAAACGTCTAAAGCGGTTTCTATAGGTAGTAAAAATTCCGAATTCCGAAATCCGCAATCCGAAATAAGTTTTATCCGCCGTTCCCGGGGCTATGCTCCTGACCCGATAGAACTGCATGACGATGGGCCTGAAGTCCTCGGCTGTGGCGCTGATCTCAAAAACACATTTACGCTGACAAAAGGCAAGTTTGCGATCCCGAGCCAGCATATAGGCGACATGGAAAATTATGAGACAGTAACCTTTTATGAAGAATGTTTGGCAAATCTCAAAACCGTGTACCGCGCTGATCCGAAAGTCATTGTTCACGATCTTCATCCGGGATATATGTCGACGAGATGGGCGAAGGAGCTTGGGTCAAGGGTCAAGGGGCAGGGCGACGAAAACTCCAGACCCCGAACTCCAACCTCCGAGCTTGCGTTGTACGGCATCCAGCACCATTACGCCCATATCGGCTCAGTTATGGCTGAACACGGTCTGGACCGAAAGGTAATTGGCGTTGCCTTTGACGGCACAGGGTTTGGCATTGATGGCAATCTGTGGGGAGGAGAGTTTCTTTTAGCCGACTGCGACGGTTTCGAACGAGTTGGCCAAATAAGATACGTTCCGCTCCCTGGCGGAGATGCTGCCATTCGTGATCCATGGAAGACCGCGGTCAGTTATATAGCAGCAGGCAACGGTGAGAATACGGAAAAGATACTCAGTGATATCGGCTTCACTCAGAAATACGGCAAGCAGACGATTGATCAGGTGCTTTCTGTTGCGAGATCCCGTGAACTTTCTCCACTATCGTCCGGGGCTGGACGTTTATTTGATGCGGTATCGGCTCTTGTGGGGGTTTGCGACCATAACACCTTTGAAGGTGAGGCTGCGATAGCGCTGGAATCATTGGCCAGGACGGGGAATGACGACCAGTACGTGGTTGAGTTGAAACAGGAAAGCAGCTATACTGTCGTGGATTTTACTGCGACCATCTCAGGGATCATTCGCGATATGGGGCGGAGCATTACGAGAGAAATAATATCCACGAAGTTCCATAATACGATCGCAGGGATAATTCTAAACGTAGTACGGAAAATAAAGCTACAATCCGGGATTACGGAAGTCGCTTTAAGCGGCGGCACATTTCAGAACCTTTATCTTCTGAATCGAACGATCAATTTACTTTCTCGCGACGGATTTCAGGCATACACCAATCAAAAGGTCCCCTGCAATGATGCCGGAATTTCCCTCGGGCAGGCGTATCTGGTCAGGCAGAGGCTGAAGAGGGCAGGAGTCGGAGTGAGGAGTTAGGAGGCGGGTGCAAACTATGAAACAGATGCTCGAAGAACTGCATCGACTGGCTGGATCAATCAACCGACCGCTCAAACTCATGGAAGTCTGCGGCACGCATACTGTCGAGATATTCAGGCATGGCATCCGCGATGTCATCCCGAAAAGCATCACACTGCTGAGCGGGCCGGGATGTCCGGTATGTGTCACCTCGGTACGCGATGTTGATGCTGCGATAGCGATCGCAAAAATACCGGGTGTTGCCATGACGACGTTCGGCGATATGATGCGTGTGCCGGGCGGTCGGCAATCGCTGCTTGAAGCACGATCGGAAGGTGCGGATGTTCGCGTCTTGTATTCTCCGCTTGATGCGGTGGCGCTTGCCCAAAAAGAACCGAAAAAAGAGATCGTTTTTTTCGGAACCGGTTTCGAGACGACGTCGCCGCTCATAGCTGCAAGCATTGCTCACGCAGAGCTGGCCGGCCTTACGAATATTACGGTCTATGCCGCGTTCAAACTCGTGCCGCCGGCTTTGACCGCTCTGCTCGACTCACCCGATGTGCAGGTTGATGGATTTATTCTGCCCGGCCACGTCAGCACCATCATCGGCAGCAAACCGTATGAATTCGTAGCGTCAAAATATCGCAAACCGGCGGTCATCACGGGATTCGAGGCAAAAGAGATCATTGAAGGTATTCTGATGATCGTGCGCCAGATCGCGAACAGGACGGCATCAGTCGAAATTCAGTACAAGTCTGTTGTTCGTGAAGAAGGGAATCCGAAGGCGGTGGCTCTTCTTAACAAGTACTTTGAGCCTGCCGAAGCCTATTGGCGCGGTATCGGCGCCATTCCGCTGAGCGGGCTTAAATTGAGGGACCAGTATGCAGCATTCGATGCGCTGAAGAAATTCAATCCGCCGTTGTCAGATGCCACGGAACCTGAACTCTGCTCCTGCGGTGATATTCTGCGGGGGGTAAAGATTCCGACCGAGTGTGCGCTTTTTGGAACGGGGTGTACTCCGGATAACCCGGTGGGGCCGTGCATGGTAAGTACGGAAGGAAGTTGTGCGGCGTATTTTAAGTACGGGCAGTATTAAAAGGCTGTTAAAAAAAGGTGTCATCCTGAACGAAGTGAAGGATCTCAAACCCCTGGACTGGCGAGATTCTTCGCTGCGCTCAGAAAGACGCTTTCAGCGTTTACCGACTTTATGTCAATGCACCATCTGTTGATTGACGAGCTGTACCACAAGAGGAGTAAGTCCGACGCGCTCGTTGTCGACACGTGTCTCGATCCAGTAGGTCCCGGGAACAGAGAAGGTCGTGTTGTTGCGGATCGAGATGTCGCGGTGACGTTGCTTCTCATTGAAAAGGCTGATCTTCGTCTCGGACACCGAGAGGACCTGTTCCTGGTCCGGCGCCAGCAGGCGGATCGTGATCATGAAGTCTCCCTTGCCTCCCGACCATTCGTTCATGATGGCGAATCGGGGGTGAATGGCGGGGAATGCGCTTGAGGAAATGTTCTCGAACAATCCCATCAAACTGTATTTGCCGCCGATTTCCTGACGCACATCGTCGCAAAGCAGGGTGAAATTCAGTGTAGGTTTTATTTTTATGATGGCCATAGGGTAAATTAACATACAACCTGTGGTCCGTCAACGTGTTTTTTCTTGACAATTATTTTCAATCCACGTAATCTTAGCCGCACATTGTATGATAAATCCTGATCAAATAAAGCTGCTGGAGACCCTTCATCCTCTCGAAAACAAGGTTCTTCTTTGTTTTGCCGAAAACGAGTCCTTGCCCGCATCCGAAGTCATGAACAAATCCGGACTTGACGATTCCCGTCTGGATATGGCCTCCGGATGGCTTCAATCCAAGGAAGTTCTGAGCGTGCAGGACCTGTCTGTGACGTCACTGGTCTCGCTCACGGAAACAGGAAGGGAATATGCTGAAAAAGGCACCCCGGAGATGCGGATCATCAACGCGCTCCGTGAGGGGAAACAGTTCACGGTCAAGGATGTGATCCAGTCGTGGGGCATGGATCCGTCAGAAGTGAGTTCCTCCGTAGGCATGTTACGGGAAGCCAAAGTGGTGCAGATTGCCCAGGGCGGCGTTCTTGCTCTTGTGGAAAACGCTGACCTTTCTCCGTATGATTTTCTTTTGGATCTGATCAAAACTGCGGCAGAGAAGGACCAGGCGGACCTGACAACATTTTCCGATGCCCAGCAAACATCGATTCAGGCAAATTTCCATAAACGCGGCAAGTCCAAAGGCATTTTCCGGATTCAAGAAAAGAAAAACCGTTCCTACAGCCTCACCGCAACCGGCAGGGAGTTACTGCGCATGATCCTTGAACGCGGCGCGGTTACTGAAGAAGCTTCCGCGCTTACGCCTGAGATGCTGAAACAGGGGACCTGGAAAAACAAGAAGTTCCGGCCCTATACCATTTCACTTAATCCGCCGCGGCAGAGCATCGGCAGAAAACATCCGTATAAAGAATTTCTCGATTTTGTGAAGTACAAGTTCATCGGCATGGGGTTCGAAGAGATGCGCGGGCCTCTGGTCGAAAACGAGTTCTGGGACATGGATGCGCTTTTCATGCCGCAGTTCCATCCGGCACGGAACATTCACGACGTGTATTTTGTGAAGGAACCATCTGTCTGCAAGGAAATCGAGAAGCCTTTTGCCAAACAGGTGGCTGCCGCGCACCGCGACGGAGGCAAGACCGGATCAACCGGATGGCGCTATGATTTCGACATCGAACGCGCAAAACGGCTGATCCTTCGTAGCCAGGGCACGGCCGTGTCAGCCCGAACGCTCGCCTCCGGCCCGAAGGTGCCGGGTAAATACTTCTCCATTGCGCGATGTTTCAGGTACGATTCCGTGGATGCCACTCACGCGCCTGATTTCTATCAGGTTGAGGGAATTGTTCTTGGCGAAGATATTAATTTCAAGACGCTCCTTGGTTTGCTGAAACTGTTCGGACAGGAAATCGCCAAAGCAGGGGAGTTCCAGTTCCGTCCGGCCTACTTCCCGTTTACCGAACCTTCGGTGGAATTGCATGTGAAACACCCGGAGCTCGGTTGGATGGAGCTGGGTGGGGCAGGGATCTTCCGTCCTGAGGTAACCAAACCGCTTGGCGTGGAAGTCCCGGTGATCGCGTGGGGGCTTGGTCTTGACCGCATGGCCATGGTTGCGCTGGGGATCAAGGACATTCGCGATCTGTTTTCAACAGACCTCGATTTTATTCGAACAAAAAGGATCAAGATAAGCAAACAGGGCTAACGAGGTAGGCTGTTCCTCCTTGCCCGTCCATCCACTATGCCGACAATCGATATTAAAAAACGCGACCTTGATGCGCTGATCAATAAAAAGCTGAGCCTCTCTGTGCTCGAAAAACACCTGATGCTTGCAAAGGCCGAGCTTAAGGAATATGTCGCGGAAACCGATGACCTTAAGGTAGAGCTGTCGGACAGCAACCGGCCCGACCTGTGGTCAGCCGAAGGCGTTGCACGGCAGATCCGCTCGGCTCTGTCCGGCCATGCCGAAGACTATACCTTCTTCAAGCACGGCAGGAAGGCCACGCGCGAAATCCGGGTGGCAAAGGGAATGAAACAGGTCCGGCCGTTCATCGCTGCCTGCACAGCCAGCGGTATCCGCATGAGCGCAGATGTTCTCGCACAGATGATCCAGAGCCAGGACAAGCTCGCTGATATCTTCGGCAGGAAGCGGAGCACGGTCTCAATCGGCATCTACGAGCTTGACAAGATCATATTCCCCGTTGAATACCGGCTTGCCGAACCATCTTCGGTATCGTTCACTCCCCTCGGCATGGAGGAGAAACTTACGCTGGCCCAGATCCTCGAACGCCATCCCAAGGGGATCGAATACGGCGGAATCGTAAAATCTTTTTCCGAGTACCCCGTCCTGACGGACAGCATGGGCCGGGTCCTGTCATTCCCGCCGATCATCAACAGCAGAGAGATCGGAGAGGTGAAAGCCAACACCAGAAGTGTGCTCGTAGAGGTTACGGGAACGGACCTGAGGATGACGGTGCTGACCCTCAATATTCTCGCAACGAACTTCTTCGAGCGGGGCGCGGAGATCGAACCCGTGCTGGTCACCTATCCCTATGAGACCGCGCTTGGCAGACGCGTAACGTTCCCTGTGGACACTTCGGGCAAATTCACCGTGCCGCTCGCTTCTTTTTCCTCGGGTCTCGGAGAAGATGTTTCAGCTGCTGATGTGAAAAAATATCTCGGGTCCTATGGGCATAAGGTATCCGCTTCGCGCGGGAGTGTGACCGTTGTCGTGCCGCCCTATCGCGACGACATCATGCATCCCATGGACCTGGTTGAGGATTATGCGGTCAGCAGAGGGTATGATTCATTCGAACCTGTTATGCCTCAGCAGTCAACAGTTGGATCGCTCACGAAGCTTGAACTACTTTCGGATACTGTCCGTAATTCTCTGGTAGGCTCTGGTTTTCAGGAAATGATGTCGAATATCCTGTGCTCGCGGGAAGAGCTTGATTACGCTTTGTCTGAGGGGGAGAAGCTTGTCGAAGTGGACAACGTGATGTCGCTCGCTTATTCCGTGCTCAGGAACAGGGTCATCCCTTCGCTTCTGAATGTGGAAGCTGCCAGTTCAAAGGCGTTTTATCCGCATCGTATATTTGAAGCCGGCGAAGTTGCGGTACTGGATGTTCAACATACCATGGGCACGCGTACGGACCTGAACCTCGGCGCCCTTATTTCCCACCCCGGGGCCAATTTCTCAGAGATGCATTCTTCGCTCGATATCCTGCTCTACTACCTTGGGATTGATTACCGGCTTGAACCTATGGAACATCCTCTTTTTATTCCGGGACGCTGCGGGAAGGTCATGGCAGGCAGTATAGATCTTGGCGTGATCGGCGAGGTGAGGCCTGAGGTACTCGAACGGAAGCAGATCACCATGCCCTGCGCCGCATTCGAGATCAATCTGGATAAAATTCCCGGCGCGAGATAAGAAGGACGTTGCCATGACCAAGGCGAGCTCATTCGTCAATTAAACTTCCAATGCAAACCCACCTGAAAGATGCTTGTCTTGTATTTCGGAACGTCACCGGCTTTTGATGATTCCTGTAGCTGGGCAGTGAAGGAATATCTAGAAGGAAGATGTTCGATAGTCAATCCGTAGGAAATGATCTGAGTTTCGCCAATATCAAGACTTTTACCGGTTACATCAACAACTTTTCCATCTTTATCCAATGCATATCCCCAAAGTCCGCCACTGTTTCCCTGTTGCAGCGATATCATGCCAAAAGGATCTATGTGAAAACCTCCGGCTTTTAATCCGATATATACCCCCCCTTGCACACCAAGATAATAGGCAAACACCTCGTTACTCCAAGGTTCAGGTAAATACGGTTTCCAAATTGATGTAGATGTGTCCGCGGTGAACGTATCAGATTTGTTAAAATATCCCCCGGTAAGTAGAGGTCCTCCAAAGAAGATTATATTCATATTGCGATTTTTCAGGGCTTGATATTCACCATTAAGACTGTAACCGAAGGTGATCATAAGAATGTCAGTTTTTAATGTTCCCGGGACGAAGGAACCGTTAGAAATGGGTATCTGTGTCTTTTCTGTGACTGTACCGTACATTGGTGTTGCTCTAAAAGCAAAGTTCCACGCGAGAGTATCACTGACTACTCGGCGCGTCACTGTATCATAACTTAAACCGATTATTGCTTGTCCAGTTGCATCAAGCTGAATAAGGGAAAAGCGGGCTTTTTCATCATCTTTGCCGGCACTAAACTCCGGGGCAGCAATTGGAACCGTAATGATGGAATTCACGCCCATTCCTGCATCTGATGCAAACAGGAGAACAGGCGTATTCATACCAGCAAAAAGAACAATTGTTAGTAATATCCATTTGAGCGCATATTTCATTAATTACTCCATAGAACAAATTGCGGATATTGACAGCTTTGATATTTGTAATTCATATATCAGACCTTCCATGCCTGATCATTTCCTGACTTCAAAAACAAAGTCTCCACCTTCATGTCCGGAATTACGAATAATCTTGTATTCGGGTGTTTGTGATGCTCTTCCTGCTACCGATTCTCTGATTTGTCTAATCAGCAGCTCTTCAGCAGTGAACACGCCTTTTTCCGGTTTGGTTAACGCACTGATGAAAGAATCAGCGAAAATGGAATGGCCGCGGCCTCCCGTGTCGCTCACCGGTTCATTGCCTCCGCTTGAAATCAGAACTCTAGCTGCTTTACTTCTCATTTTCGATAGAAAGACATCTCGCGTATCAACTGATTTTAATGCCGGCGCAACGTCACGTGTAAAGGTCCCTGAATAGCAGCTATCTGCCACAACCAATACGTGTTTTACCGACATTCTCTTGAGCTGGTCTGTTAAGCTTTTCGTGTCAATCCAGTTGGTATCATTATCAATTACCGCATCATACGGCAGCCAAAAGGACCCATCTGTCTGTTTGTCCATAATGCCATGTCCGGCATAGTAGATCAGCAAATTATCATCAGGCGTAAGAGTCGCTCTGAGCCTGTTCAACTCTCCCAGAATCCCAGACCGGGTCGCTTTTTCATCTGTAACAAGGTGAATTTGAAAATCATACTTATCATGAAGTATCGAAGCGACATCCTGTGCATCTTTAACTGCAGTGGTTAATCTATCAATGTTTTTATAGCCATTAATTCCTACCACAAGCGCGACATTGCGACCCGATACAGTCTTTGTAGCAATCCATTCAGATTCACTGCTTTTGTTTATCGAAAAAGTTGTGGTCGCAGCAATATTCGCTTTGCTCACCGCTCTAACATTAAACTTATTCAGGCCTTCTGTCAGCTGAAAATCAAAAGTAAAATTGCCTTTCGTATCTAAATTTGCTGACGTTCCGTTAATGGTGACGGACGTGATGCCATCAGGTGAGGATGCAATGCCTTTTACGGTAACTAAGTGATTCTTTGATCTTAGTGAAATTGATCGGGACATTTCAGGAGAAACAATTTCGATGTAGGGGGCTTGCCCCGAGTTGTTAGTTTGTGCCAATTGTTGTGAAAGGATCGGAAGAATTGCCGGCAGTTTTTGATCTAACTGTTTTTCAAGCAATGCAAACAACTCATTTCCTACCTCCGCATGAGAAGACCCGAATGTCCAGAGAGAAGACCAGACGATGGTTTTTTTCCATTCCGCGCGGGTTTCAGTTTCAACGAGTAATTCACCGGTTCTTGCATTGTGAAACTTAATCTTCACATACGCATTGCCGCCTCCTCGCGCGTACGCTGTGGGTATTCCTATCAGGGCAGGAAGGCAGAAGGGATTAATGAAGACAGAAGGATATGGAGCGCCGCCCATCGCAAATTCATAGATTTCACCCGTCGCGATGATATCAGCATCCACTTGTCCTGGCCAAGTATCTGCAGTGTATTGTTTGTGAACCCTGGTTAATCGTCTTGGAATATCAGATCCGGAGAGTTTATTGTAAAGCAAATCCGCATTGACAGAAGAGAGATTGCTAAATTTCATTCCTTTAAACCACTCGTATCCGTTTTCCAGGGTACTATCAGCAAAATCAAATACTGCGATACGAAGATCGCTTCGTTTCACTTTGTCGGTACTCTTTATCGCAAGTGATTCTTTTGCAGAGTTCGGCAATGCTAATTCTGAGGTTCTTATCAACATGCAACCGTTTAAAAACAGCGTCTGCGTTATAATAATTACGACTAGCATTACAATATTTCTCATCCGAGCACCTATTTGCATTTACTTTCTCCGGATTTACAGGTCTGGTGAATAAGCATTTGGATGACGACATAAATGCGTAATCACTCCGTCACAATGCAGAGTTACGACGGTTTCTATGCATGTGATGTCAATTAGCGCAATTTATCAAAAACAAAATCACCGCTTTCATGGCCGGAATTGCGTATTACTTTTGATTCAGGCGTCTGTTCAGCTCTCCCTGCGACGACTTCTCGAATATGGCCGGTAAACAATTCTGTGGCTGTGAACTCGGTGCGTTCGGGATTTCGCAGTGCGTGCAAAAACACATCAGTAAAAACAGAATGTCCCTTGCCACCCGAGTCGCTGACAGGTTCGTTCCCGCCGCTTGCAATAAGGATGCGCGAAGGTTTTTCCCGCATTTTGCGAAGGAAGGCAGTACGTGTGTTCCCCGATGTCAGTCCTGATTCGACCGCACGTGTCATCGTCCCTGCATAGCAGCTGTCTGCGATCAGTAGAACTTGACGCGCGCTGATTCGCTTTAGCTCGTCGGAGATGCGCTTGGTGTCAATCCAGTTTGTATCGTCCTGAGGCTCTGCATCCACTGGCAACCAATAGGAGGCATCAGTTTCCTTATCAAGAATCCCGTGACCAGCATAATAAATTATCAGTTTGTCCTCAGGCTTTAAATTGGCTCGCAATGAGTTCATTGCTTTCAAAATACCGTCATGTGTTGCTTTTTCATTGAGAACTAATTGGGGTATAAATCCATATAAGTCCTTCAGAATCTGAGCAACACTCTGTGCATCTCCAGCGGCTGTTTGCAGTCTGTTAATATGTTGATAGTTGTTGATGCCAATGGCAAGAACATAAGCTTTTCCCTGCACGGATCGGGATGATTGGTCATTTCGTGAGGTTGGAGTTTCATTCGCAAGAGAAGTGCTTTCCTGGAGGATAAGAGGCGCAGATGAGGGAGCTGTTTTAAAAGATCCTGCCTGCTTCACAGACGAATTATCAGACAGCTTTAAGTTCACGAGCTTAAACAGATCATGATATTCACTATTGTCCGGTGCTTCGAGGCAAATGTCCTTGAGAATAGCATGAGCTTCCTGATATTTATGCTGTTCAAACAACTGTTGGGCGCTGTGAAATCTGGGTATGTTGGGATCATGCGAGCAGGCTGAAAATAGGACTACGATGAATGCCATTGACAGATATAAAATGCCGCATGTGTTATGTGGTAACCGACGAGGGCTCATTTTCATGCTTGACCTCACAAAGACGAATAATAAAGGATTACCTGCTGACCATACTATTTTGCCGTGTTCAGCGACGTGCTTGCTTCAGAAAACTCAGAAGGCATCTGCTTGCCGCCGGCCTCTACCAGTTTGATCCCGCGCGTTCTGATAGCCGCATCCTTTGCAGTCGATGTTACCTGGTACACACTGCCGCGGGTTTGGACTGCGATATCTCCCAACGGCGAGGTGCTTCCATAAACAATAATGTTCTCTTCACCAAATGGAGGAGAAACTTCAAGTTCGAATTTGTCTTTTCCCGACGGCAGTTCATATATGGTGCCGCCGTTATAATAGTTGTCCGACTGGTAGGGATTCGGCAGTAACTGTATCGTCGCACCAGAAACGTCGCGGTACAACACACGTGCGAAAAAGGGCTTATTCCCCTTGATATAGATCTTGACCTTTTCGCCTAGTTTGTAATTCTTTTTATCAGTCCAGGTTTTTACGGTCAAAGGCGCGGCAGGATCCTCTGCACTCGTTGGGCTCAGTTTTGCCAGTTTCTCCATTGCTGCGGTATCGGGAATAACCTCGGCTTTGATTTTCATCTTCAGGCAATCGCCGGAATTTGAGTCTTTGTACCACTCTTTGGAAAGTTCCTGGATAATCTTCACTTCGGCATGCGTGTATGCAGCGAGAACGTCTTTTTCCAGAATGGAGTTCTTTACCTCCGTCTCACTTTTAATATACGTGGATGTGAATTCAACAGCGTTCTTTTTCGCATCCGTGAGCGCTGCCTGCTCAGTTTGCTTCCGTGATCTGTCATCGCCCATGCAGGCGTTACCTTCTGCTTCTGTGATCATAGATTGTGCAGCCTGGACCGGTTTAATGAGAAGCAAAAGACTGAATACAACCAACATCACGCGTGAGATCATATAAAGAATCTCCTATAACATTAGGTGTACTGCAATTTATTAAATCGAAACTGCAGTTGATATGAGATAGACATGTCAATTCGAGACGCTCTTACTTCTTCTGCCCTTCCTCTGGCGTGATCCTGTCCACATCCTTCGGTATCAAGGCTATTTCGATCCTCCGGTTCTTTGCTTTGTTCTCATCCGTATCATTCACTGAAACTGGACGGTATTCGGAATATCCGCAGGCGCTCAGGAGCTTGGGGTCGATCCCCTTATCCTGCAAATATTTAGCAACCGTAGTGGCGCGCGTTGTTGAAAGCTCCCAATTCGAAGGGAAACGTTCGGCGAGCTTCGGACCGATCGGAACATTATCCGTGTGACCCTCGACGCGAACCTGCTTATCCGTTACTTTCTTCAGGATCTCGGCGACCCGTTCCAGGACTTTTTTGCCGTCTTTCTTGATCTCGGCGCTCCCGGAATCAAAGAGGATCTTTTCAACCAGGTTGACAGACAGCTTGTCCTTGAGCTGGGTAATGGTGATCTCACCCTTTTTGATCTCGCTGTTCATTTCTCCCATGAGGCTGTCATAGGTCTTTTTCATTTCCGTAACGGACTTTTCTTTTTCTTTGAGAGCGTTCGCCTTTTCAAGGTTCAATGCATCTTTTTCCTGAGTAAGGGCTGCGACCTGTTTTTTAAGTGATTCTATCTCGGCATTCTTTGCATTCAACTCGGCTTCCTTGTCAGCCAGTTTTTTGCGCAAATCGGTGACATTCGCGCTGAGCTCATCCTTTTTTGCTTTGAGGAGGTTGCTCAGATTTGCGTTGTCGTCAGTGAGGGCCTTGTTCTGTTTTTTGAGCTCGTCGAGCTCCTTGTTCCGTTCGTCCAAGTTCTTGTTCAGCTTTGCCAGGTCGGCTTCGACAGAAGCTTTTTCAGCTTCTTTCTGCTTGAGTTTGCCGTCAAGTGATGACACGTCCTTCTTAAGGGTGTCTATTTCCGCAAGACTTGCATCGTATTTCTTCGCAGAAACGCATCCGAATAGAGCTAAAACCGAAATGATCGCAACAAGCAGTTTGAATCTTGCCATGGTGATACCTCCTCTAAGATAGAAATTACTACGACAACCTGATCCGATTCGGCCAGGAGTAAATGTTCATGCGGTCGCCTCGCGCAAAACCGACAAGGGTAATTCCCATGTCCTCGGCATAGCTGATCGCCATGCACGAAGGCGCTGCGCGGCTGATAAGAATTGGGAAGTGGTTCCTCCCGGCTTTGGTCATGATCTCCGACGTAACGCGTCCGCTGGTGATCAGGATTTTATCCTCCACGGAAACCGATTGCAGAAACGCCTTGCCGATAAGTTTGTCCACGGCATTATGTCTGCCGATATCTTCTGAAAAGAACAGAATTTCTTTACCATCCGACAACGCAGCGCTGTGGACCCCGCCGGTTTCAAGGTAAAGCGTGGAAATGTTCCTGAACGTCGTGAGCAGCCGGGTGATATCGTAAATGCTTATACGGTGTCCGGTTGTTGAAATCCTGGTCTCTGCGTGCTTCCGATAATTTGTAAAGGTAATGCCTTTCCCGCATCCCGAAGAAATGGTTCGCTTTTCAAACATCTTTTCCCATTCAGGTGGCAGACCAGACAGCTCAATCCGTACTGCCAGCTCTTTTTCGTCCAGGGTAAGCTTCTTTATCGATGTTCGATCCTGCAGGATCCCTTCTGAAAGAAGGAATCCTATGGCAAGCTCCTCGAGTTCTGACGGAGTGCATAGAAGGGTAACGAGTTGCTCATTATTAAGGATGATCCGTACCGGAAGTTCAGATGCAACCTCATCGATCACGCCTTCGACGTGGGTGCCATTGATCTTCAGTATAGGTGTTTCCCTCTTGGTTTCCACTGAGCGAATATAACATAAAAGAAGGGGAGGGGCAAGGGATGGGACGAACAACCAGGGGAATGCCGGTGGCTTAAAAAAAAGGCCTCCGGATTTACCGGAGACCTGTGTAATTCTGTAAATCGTGAGAAGCAGATCTAGAACGATACGTTCGCCCTGAAGGAATATGCAGCGACAGTTGCTTTGTCATATTCAAAAACAAAATTGATCAGGCCAAGGCTTAATTTCAAACCGGCGAAAAGCTTTCCTTCGGTGAATTTTTCTTCCGTTAAACCTTTATACGTTACCGGCCCCACGGTTACATTGGTTGTAGCGACAGGATCTTTGGGAGTGCTCTTGATCTGCAGAACACCGTAACCGATGTACGGGGTCAAAAGCAGGAATTTTTTGCTGACCGAGATGTCAAGCTGCTGAGTGCTCATATCGATCGTTTTATCCAAACCACCGAGTTTCGTGAACGAGCCGCGCAAGGCAACCGCCGGCATAATGATCCCGTCTTCAAGGAGCCCTATTTTAACCTCTCCGCCGAGGAGGGTGATCTTTGTTCCAGGGACCATGGAGTACACAACGCCCAAGTCGATCGGCGGAATAAGGGGCACAAACGGCAGCTTGAATCCAGCCTGGACATGCAGTTTGGGGATGGGCAAATAGCTCGGAACCGTTGCTCCCGCGTCTTTCATCAATTGCCACTGAGGCTTTTTCGTATCAAGTTGTACCGCGGTCACTTCCAGACCAGCGTCGAATCCGAACGGGATCAGGTTGCCGGCGAGCGACTGGGCCGGGGAGAGAGGGAAGTAACTGATGGCGAAGCCGAGGTCTTTGCTGAGGTCCTTGAACGTGGCCTGGCTGTAGGTTGCCGGATTTGGCAGGGTAATGAGATCACTTGCCATCGCGGGTACTGCCATAACCAGAACAAGTAAAGCGGTGATGATGATTTTTTTCATGTACTTCCTCCTTTGAACGGATGGTGTGGTGTGCTTTTATGTTAATGTGGTACAAAGGTATCAAACAGTGAATATTTTGTCAAGACTATTATCTGGAACGCGTAACGAATCAACTCTTTTCGGATATGTTAATGAGGTTAAAACGAGTGAAGATAGGAAGAACTTGAGTGCTATTAATTAAATAAACGTAGCACATAAGGACTTGACAATGCCCTTGCCGTGTGTTAATAAAATAATAATCGTAACACGCCTGAGGACGCAATGCTGTCATAATTATATGGAGGAATGTATGAAACGAACGTTGTTCCGAATCGTTGTCGGCTGTCTGGTTTTGCTGATGCATGCCCATGCCTGGGCGTCTCATCCGCTTATTACGGACGACGCTGGCACGCAGGGGAAGGGAAAATATCAGCTTGAGGTAAACGGTCAGTATGATTCTGATAAGGATACGTCCACAGGCACAGCGGTCCATGCCAGGGGCGGAGAGGCTGCGATTGCGCTTTCGTTCGGCATTGCTGACACAACTGATCTTGTCCTGAACCAGCCTTATCAGTGGAACAAGGTCTCGGGAAGTGAAAAGACCGAGAAAGGCATTGCCGATACCGTGTTCGAGGTCAAGTGGCGGTTTATTGAGAAGGACGGGTACAGTTTGGCTGTCAAACCCGGGATAAGTTTTGCCAGTGGAGATGAAGACAAAGGAATGGGGACCGGAAAGACAGGCTATCATCTTTTCTTAATCGGTTCTAAAGAAATGGCGCCCCTGGCCTTCCACGCGAACCTCGGGTATATCAGGAACGAGAATAAGGCCGATGAAAATGTGGACATCTGGCATGTATCTCTTGCCGCAACCTATGAGATCATGAAGGACCTGAAGATCGTCGGTAACATCGGCATGGAAAAGAACCCGGACACGGCAGCTGACAATGACCCTGCATTTCTTATCGGCGGTTTGATCTATTCAATCAACGAGAATTGTGACGTTGACTTCGGCGTGAAGGGTGGATTGACCTCGTCAGAAACCGACCTTTCTCTTATGGTTGGCACGTCAATACGATTTTAGTTTGCATGTGCGCAAAATCACTGAAATAGTGCGGACCGTTCGGGGAACGGTCCCTGCGATTATAGATTTGCCGTAGGGTGCGTTTCCCAAACACGCCGTACCAAAAAAGGATACTACCTATCATGCACATGGCGGATGCATTGCTTTCCCCGACTGTCGGGGCGACGTTCTGGGCCGTGACCCTTGCTGCAATCGGCTATGCGTCGAAGAAACTGAAAGAGCAGATCGATGATAAGATGATCCCGCTTATGGGGGTTCTGGGCGCATTTATCTTTGCCGCACAGATGATCAACTTTACCATCCCCGGCACCGGATCGAGCGGACACATCGGCGGGGGCATGATCCTCGCTATCATTCTGGGTCCCTATGCGGCATTTCTAGCCATCGCATCGGTCCTTACGGTACAGGGGCTTTTTTTTGCCGACGGCGGACTGCTTGCGCTCGGGTGTAATATATGGAACATGGGGGTCTATCCCTGTTTTATCGTCTATTCGCTGCTCTACAAGCCGCTGGTGGGTGACAGCAAAAGTCCGGCCCGGATTTTTGCTGTTTCAATACTGAGCGTCGTCATCGCGCTTCAGATGGGCGCTTTTTCGGTCGTCATGGAAACAATGATGTCGGGAAAAAGCGAGCTGCCCTTCGGGACATTCATTCTTCTTATGCAACCGATCCATCTTGCAATCGGCATTATTGAGGGGTTCATCACCGCCGGGGTGATTAACTATGTCCGGTCCGCACGGCCCGAGTTATTGGAAAGTATTGGTGCTTCACGTCCGCTTAATCCCGCAGTATCGTTGAAACACGCTGTAATTACTTTCCTTGTTCTCGCGGTGGTCACCGGCGGGGTGCTCTCCTGGTTCGCCTCTACCCATCCTGACGGACTTGAGTGGTCGATAAAAAAAATCACCGGAAAAACCGAACTTGCATCACCGGAACACGGCATCGCGCTGATCTCGAAAAAGATCCAGGAAAAAACCGCTTTCCTTCCCGACTACCATGTTCCGCCAGTCGGTCGTGAACAGAGCAAGGAAGAGATTGGCACGTCCATCGCGGGCATCATCGGCGCAGGCATGGTCCTCGGATTGATCCTGATCATCGGTGCGGGGATACGGTTTGTCAGACGCAGGCATTCTTAAGGAAAGATCATCAGTTAATGGCATTCGACGAAGAATATTTCAGTATCGGCAGGCTTGACCGGCTCTCGTATCAGGACACCTTCGTGCACCGGCTCGATCCGCGCGTAAAGGTCGTCTGCACCATGCTGTTTCTGGTCACGGTCATTTCATTTCCCAAGTACGAAATCGCCGCGCTCATGCCGTTCTTCCTCCTCCCGGTTTTGCTGACCACTCTTGGAGACATTCCAGCGGCATTTTTACTGAAAAAGATCGTCATCGTATCACCTTTTGCGATCTTCATCGGTATCTTTAATCCGCTGCTGGATACGAGGCTTGTCGCGGTGGCTGCCGGAATCCCGCTGTCCGCGGGTTGTCTGTCCTTCATTACCATTCTGCTGAAGTTCACGCTTACCATCAGCGCAGCGCTGCTATTGATCGCCACAACCTCCTTTCCCGGCATCTGCCATGCGCTCCGTAGGCTCGGCGTTCCGGCGATCTTTGTCTCGCAGCTGCTGTTCCTCTATCGCTACCTTTTTGTGCTTATGGAAGAGGCCATGCGTCTTGCGCGCGCGCGGGACATGCGGTCCTTTGGCGAACGTGGCAGCGGGATAAACGTCGTTGTCAGACTTATCGGATCTCTGTTCCTCAGGACTGTGGAACGGGCGGAGCGGATCTACAGCGCAATGTTGTCTCGCGGATTTAACGGAGATATTCCTTCAGTCAAACTATATAAACTAAAATCCGCTGATATCCTGTATCTGTGTGCTACTCTAGCGTTTCTCGCTATATTCCGATTTATGCCGATTACGGGGATACTGGGATCATTTGCACAGGAGTTGTCAAAATGAGCCACCACTTTGTTGAATTTAAAAATGTTCTGTTCCATTATCCGGATGGCACCGAAGCTTTGAAAGGTGTTTCGTTCCGGATCACCCACGGGGAGTCTGTAGGCATTGTCGGCGCTAATGGGTCGGGAAAATCAACGCTCCTGCTGCATATGAATGGATATTTTCTTCCGTCAAAAGGAACAGTTACGGTTGGGGACATAGAACTGCAGAAAAAAACGCGTCAGGAAGTGAGACGAAAGGTCGGCATTGTATTTCAAAACCCCGACGATCAGCTTTTCATGCCCACGGTGTTCGATGACGTTTCCTTCGGTCCGCTCAACCTCGGCATGAGTCCGGAGTGCGTTCAGGAGCGTGTCCTTGAAGCGCTCACCACGGTCAATTGTCTTGACCTCCGGGACAAACCACCTCACCATCTGTCGAGCGGCCAGAAAAGCGCTGTAGCCATTGCAGCGGTCATTGCCATGGAACCGGATATCCTGGTGATGGACGAACCTGCGGCAAATCTCGATCCGAAGTCACGGCGATCGCTTATCACCATGTTAAAGACGTTCATGCATACCAAGATCATCGCATCCCACGATCTCGACCTCATTCTTGATGTTTGCTCCCGCTGTATTGTGATCCGGGATGGCGTTGTGGCGGCGGATGGCGCCACGATGGACATTTTGTCCAATAAAAAGCTTATGGAAGAAAACAACCTGGAACTGCCGCTTTCGCTGCAGCGGTGTTGATCACCTATACATGGTTTTCCTGGATCATAATCATCTGCTTGACAATCGTGGTCTGATGCATTAAAAGAGTCTATCTGCAGTATGTTGGAGGTTTCCATGTCAGGTCTTGTCCGTTTCGGCGTTTCAATCGACAGCCAGCTCATGAATAAGTTCGACTCCCTCATCGAACGCAAAGGTTATAAAACCCGGTCAGAGGCCATTCGCGATCTTATTCGGGAACGGCTTGTGGAAGAAGAATGGGAGGGCGGAGAAGAGGACACGGTCGGGACCATCACCATCGTCTATAACCACCACACCCGGGAACTGGACCATGCACTTACGGATATGCAGCACAAGTCTTTCCATCAGATCATTTCAGCGCTTCATGTTCACCTTGATGCTCACAACTGTCTTGAGGTTCTGGTAGTGAAGGGAAAAAGCAGGGAGATAAAAAAGATCGCTGACCGGCTCATCGGCACCCGGGGGGTCAAACACGGCAAACTGACTATGACGACGACGGGAAAGGAACTGGTTTAACACTATTTACGGAGGGACCATGCACGACCATCATAAGGGGCATCATGCGCATCACCACGCTCACGTACACGATCATGCCGAGGACGATTCACTGAAGAAAATATTTGCGATGCTTGAACATTGGATCGAGCATAGCGACTCGCATGTCGAAAGCTACAGGGAATGGGCGACAAAAGCCGTCGAAGCCGGGGAGGATGAGATCTCCAGGGAGATCCATCTTGCGATCGACGAGAGCGAGGGGGTCAAACAACACCTTCAACGGGCAAAAGCGATACTTGCGGCAAAGATGGTTTTGAGGAAGTAAATAGAAACAGAGGAATTATAGAAAAGCAAGATTGAGAGTTTTTCTTGGCGCTCTTTGCGGTTTTGCGAGAGACGCTTTTAATTTTGTTTTTCGTTCCGGATTGAAAGGATGCTCTTATGCAAGAACTTCAAAACGAAAGCCTCCGTGACGTTGTTCAATTCCATGGCCACCTTTGCCCGGGGCTTGCCCTCGGGTTTCGTGTTGCGAATGCGGCAATGCGGGAACTTTGCGCTGACCGGCCGCATGATGAGGAATTAGTCGCTGTGGTGGAAAACGACTCCTGCGCAGTTGATGCGATCCAGTTCATCACCGGCGCCACTTTTGGCAAGGGGAATCTGATATTCAGGGATTATGGCAAACACGTTTATACTTTTTATAATCGCAGGATTGGCAAGAGTGTTCGCATCTCTGAGGACTATCGCGGATTCGACGTTGATGGCCGCTTCACTGAACTGAAGAAGCGCCAGGAATCTGGAGAGGATGTATCACGCGAGATTCAGGAATACAAAATGGAAAAGGCAGCGGCAATCCTGAGAGCCGAAGAGACCGAGCTTTTCACGATCAAGCCGGTTACGTCGGGACCGCCTGAAGCGGCAAGGATCCGGGCATCCGTGCGTTGTTCGATGTGCGGGGAAAAGTGCATGGAGTCCCGTAAACGGGAAAAAAACAGTGCCATTGTCTGTATCCCCTGTTTTGAACGAAAGTAAACATTTGTGGCCATATAACCACCGCTGATCTCTACAATATTCTTGACAACAAACCCCGCTGAAGTTATTATAACCAGGCTTTACTCCTGCAATATCTTCAATGACTTGCTGCATGAACAGCAACAGAATCCTTATGAGAAAAATTATTGTTTTACCGATAGTTGCTCTTGTCATGCTGGCAGGATGCGTATCACAGGCTACCTTCGATGCCAAAGCCAGGGAAGTGGATACGCTTGTTGCCTTGGGCGATAAACTTCAGGACCAGACGAAGCGTCAGGGCCTTCTGCTGGATGCGCTTAACAAGGATAAGGAATCACTGCAGAAAGATAAAGAAGCCTGTCTTAAGGACAGGGACTCGATTCAGAAAGACAAAGACCAGCTCCAGGTGAAGGTGGCGGAACTTTCCCAGAAAGCGGAAAAGGCCGAGCAGCTTGAGAAGGCCACGCAAACCTATCAGGACCTTCAGAAAAAACTGGAGAAGGAAATCCAGGACGGTCAGGTCCAGATCACGGAGATGAAGAACCGGCTCACCATGACCATGGTCGACAAGATCATCTTTGCCTCGGGCAGCGCAGAGATCAGCAAGGAAGGTAAAAAGGTCCTGGACAAGGTCGTCAGCATCCTGAAGGACATCAAAGACAAACGGATACAGGTTGAAGGGCATACGGACAACGTGCAGATCGTGAGTGTGCTGAAAAAACGGTTTCCGACAAACTGGGAACTTTCGACGGCCCGGGCGACCGAAGTGGTCAGATATCTTCAGGAGTCAGGCGACCTCGATCCGCATCTTCTTTCCGCTACGGGATATGCGGAGTATATGCCGGTTGCCCCGAACGATACGGACGCCGGCAAACACAAAAACCGCAGGATCGAGATCGTATTGCTGCCGCTGTTAAAGTAGGGATCGTATCATGTTCACCGGAATTGTGGAAGAAATGGGAGCAGTCAAAGCGCTCAGGCGTGAGGCCGGAGCAGCCCGCCTCACCGTCTCCGCATCCACCGTGCTCGGCAATACGGTTTTGGGCGACAGTATCTGCGTGAACGGTGTCTGTCTCACCGTGGTTCAGATAGGGACGTCGGATTTTTCAGCTGACGTGGCCCTCGAGACCATGAAGGTGACGAACCTTGGCGAGCTGCATACGGGGCAAAAGGTAAACCTGGAGCGAGCTCTCCAGCTTTCCGCGCGGATCGGCGGGCATCTCGTAACCGGACATGTGGATGCCGTGGGCCGCATGAGGGAAAAACGTCAGGAAGGCAATTCCTGGCGCATTTTCTTTGATGCTCCGGAAAAAGCGCTTCGCTATATCATTCAAAAGGGTTCCGTTGCGATTGATGGGATCAGCCTTACGGTGGCGGATGTGGACAAGGCCGGATTTTCCATTGCCATGATCCCCCACACCGCGAAGCTTACGACGCTCGGCTTTAAATCCTCGGGCGACAGCGTCAACTTGGAGACGGACATTATCGGCAAGTATGTTGAGCGGCTTCTGTCAGGCAGAGTAGAGGGCGGGGTCAGCCTGGAACTGTTAAAAGGGCATGGATTTGCCTGAGACCTGGTAACATCGATTCGGATTTCGGCGTGAAGGAGTGACGTGCATGAAGTTCAATACCATTGAAGAAGCAATAGATGACATTAAAAAAGGGAAAATGGTCGTCCTGGTTGATGATGAGGACCGGGAGAATGAAGGCGATCTGACCATGGCGGCTGAGGCGGTGACACCAGAGGCCATCAACTTTATGGCAATGCATGGCCGAGGTCTGATCTGCCTTTCGCTCACTACGGAGCGTGTTTCAGAGCTTGCGCTGCCCATGATGACTACGGACAATACCTCTTCGTTCGGCACGGCATTCACTATTTCCATTGAAGCAAAAAAAGGCGTAACCACCGGCATCTCCGCTGCAGACCGTGCCACGACGATCAAAGCCGCTATCAATCCCAAGTCCCGACCTGAAGACCTTGCACGACCAGGACATATTTTCCCGTTGCGCGCCAGGCCGGGCGGTGTGCTGCAGCGTGCAGGGCAGACCGAGGGTTCCGTGGACCTCGCGCGGCTTGCCGGGCTGAACCCCGCGGGCGTTATCTGCGAGATCATGAACGATGATGGCACCATGTCGCGGGTGCCGCAGTTGATGGAGTTTTCCAAAAAGCACGGACTCAAGATCGTAACGGTGAAGGACCTGATCGCTTACCGGGTAAAAAAAGAATCGCTGGTGCGCCGGGCGGCTGTGACAAAGCTGCCGACGAGCCACGGGAGCGATTTTACCGCAATTCTCTATGCTAATGATGTGGACCACCTGAACCATATTGCACTGGTCAAAGGCGATATCAAGCCCGATGACGAGGTGCTTGTGCGGGTGCATTCCGAGTGCCTCACCGGCGATGTCTTCGGTTCACTCCGCTGCGACTGCGGCGATCAATTACACAATGCCATGGAAATTATCGACAAGGAAGGCAAGGGCGTGATCCTCTATATGCGCCAGGAGGGCCGCGGCATCGGCATTGAAGGGAAGCTAAAAGCATACGAACTGCAGGACCTCGGCAAGGACACGGTTGAGGCGAATCTGGCCCTCGGGTTCAAGGCCGACCTCCGGGATTACGGAGTCGGCGCTCAGATCCTGCGAGACATCGGCGTGCGCAAAATACGACTACTGACGAACAATCCCAAGAAGATCGTGGGCCTCGAAGGCTATGGGTTGGCCGTGGTCGCCCGGGTGCCGATCGAAACGCATCCGCATGCGAAGAACATTCATTATCTCAAAGTAAAGAAAAGCAAGATGGGCCATATGCTGGAGAAGGTTTAGTCTTTGTTCACGTTCTGAGATCAACGATCGGAGTGCGGAGGAAATGATGGCAAAAATAATCCAGGGTGATTTATCGGCGAAAGGACTGAAGTTCGGGATCGTTGCCGCGCGGTTTAATGATTTCATCACGAGCAGGCTTGTGGACGGGGCTATCGATGGATTGCTAAGGCACGGGGCACTAGACGCGGACATCGAACTGGTAAAGGTCCCCGGTGCATACGAAATCCCTCTTGCGGCCAAAAAACTGGCAACTTCGAAAAAATACAGCGCCATTATCTGTCTCGGCGCGGTGATCCGCGGCGCAACGCCGCATTTTGAATATGTAAGCGCGGAAGTCAGCAAGGGTGTGGCTTCGGTGTCCATGGAAACGGGGATTCCGGTGATTTTCGGCGTACTGACCACAGATTCCATTGAGCAGGCCATCGAACGGGCCGGCACCAAGAGCGGCAACAAAGGGTGGGATGCGGCGCTTGCGGCCATTGAGATGGCGAACGTCATGCAGCAGATCGGATAACGGCGAATGCACGTGCGGGTACGGCAACGAAACGGCGGGGTATGAAACGACGCAAAGCAAGAGAGCATGCGCTCCAGATACTTTTTCAACTGGACATCAGGAAAGAAAAACCGACGGCCACCGCCCTGAAACATTTTTGGGCGGAATATGAACCGGATGAAGAGGTTAGAAATTTCGCTGAAGAGATCGTCAAGGGCACGTTCAAGCACCTGACGAAGATCAATGAGCATATCCATCAGTGCGCGAAGAACTGGAGCCTCGACCGGATGAGCGTCGTCGATCGCAATGTTCTTCGCATGGCGGTCTACGAGATCCTGTATCGTATGGACATCCCCACCAGCGTGACAATCAATGAGGCAATCGAGATAGCAAAAAAGTTCGGCACCGACGACTCGGGAGCTTTTGTGAACGGCATTCTGGACAGCGTTGCAAGAGTGACGGGCAAGCTTGATGAAGGAAAGATAGAAGATTAGCGAACACTGCCCACAGGATAGGTCATGAACGTGATTCTGCAGGACATTGCAAAAGTGGATACCGGGGCGCTTATCGTTGGTTTTTACGAGGATGTTCGTCCCTTAAAAGGATTTGCCGGGGAGCTTGACTGGCTTTTGTGCGGATCGCTCTCCCGACTTCTTCTGGAGAAAAAACTGCGAGGAGTCCTTGGTGATGTCGCTTTGCTCACTACGCAGGGGAAAGTTCCGGCATCGATGATCTTCATGATCGGCCTCGGACGGCGGGGCGAGAGTCTTCCTGCGACGCTGCAGAGCGCCGCAAAAACCGCGGCTGCCAGCGCCGTACGAGCGGGCGTTACCACTGCAGCGGTCGAATACTTTCCTGATTCCGGCATATCCTATAAAGAAGGGGTGTGTGCGATGTTCGAAGGGCTACGGGAGGGCGCCGGTGGGCGCGGCCTGGCAGTCGCACTCCTGGCGCGGGACGCCGCAGTATACGAGAATGTTTCCCGGTTTATAAAGGTTTGAGAGGGCCTACCTTCCCTCGATCAGGGTATCTCGCCAACAGAACCTATCACGTACAGGAGCAACTAGATGATCTCTCGCTACAGCAGGACGGAAATGGCCTCTCTCTGGGAACCGGAAAATCGTTACCGCGCCTGGCTCGATGTGGAACTCCTCGCGTGTGAAGCAAACGCAAAATTAGGGCTGATACCCGCGAAAGCGCTGGCGACTATCAGGAAAAAGGCCGATTTCAACGTCAAGCGGATAGACGCTCTTGAAAAAATCGTGAAACACGACGTCATCGCCTTTCTGACGGCGGTGGGGGAGAACGTGGGGCCCGAATCCCGCTTTATCCATCTGGGGCTCACCTCCTCCGATGTCCTTGATACCTCTCTCGCAACCCTTCTGCAGCGCGCCGCGGATATCCTCATCGAGGACATCCGCATACTTCTCAAGGTCCTCAAAAGAAAAGCGCAGCAATATAAAAATACGGTAATGATCGGCCGTTCACATGGAGTTCACGCCGAACCTGTTACCTTCGGCCTCAAGATGGCGCTCTGGTACGAGGAGATGGACCGCGCGCTCATACGTATGCAGAGAGCGCGGGAGGTGGTCAGCGTGGGCAAGGTCTCCGGCGCTGTGGGCACCTTCGCAAACATAGACCCTTTTGTCGAAACCTATGTTTGCCGCAAACTCGGCCTCATTCCCGAACCGGCTGCCACCCAGGTCGTGCAGCGTGACCGCCACGCTGAATTCATGTCAACGCTTGCGTTGATCGCTTCTTCCCTGGAAAAATTTTCCGTTGAACTTCGGCATTTGCAGCGGACCGAAGTGCTTGAAGCGGAGGAGTTCTTTTCCGAGGGCCAGAAAGGATCTTCGGCCATGCCGCATAAACGGAACCCCATTTCCGCTGAGAACCTATCAGGTCTTGCGCGCGTGGTCCGGTCGAACGCCTTTGCCGCCATGGAGAATGTGGCCTTGTGGCATGAGCGGGACATCAGCCACTCCTCTGTGGAGCGAATTATCATTCCGGACAGCACCATCCTCATGGACTACATGCTCAATCGATTCACAAAACTTATCGACGGACTCTTCGTCTATCCGAAGAACATGCAGCGCAACATGGCGATCTCGAAGGGACTCTTCCATTCAGAGACCGTAATGCTGGCGCTTGTGGCCAAAGGGATCACGCGTGAGACCGCCTACTCATATGTGCAGCGGAACGCCATGACAGTCTGGAAAGAGGGCGGGGATTTCAAGGAGCTTCTGAATAAGGACAAGGATATCCGCGCCCATCTGAGCAGCAGGGAACTGGACAAGTGCTTTGATCTGTCGCATACGCTGAAAAAAGTGGATTATATCTTCAAGCGGGTTTTTAAGAAAAAAACAAGATGATACAAGGTCCATGCTGCATGATGTCGGTTTTTTTACCGTGCATCCGGCATCGTGCATCCTGCATCGCAGTAAGGATGTAATTATGTTTGACAAACTTCACGAAGAATGCGGCGTCTTCGGCATATTCGGGCATCCCGATGCCGCCAATCTTACTTATCTGGGACTCTATTCTCTCCAGCACCGGGGCCAGGAGTCGGCGGGCATCGTTTCATCGGACGGCAAACGTCTGTACGGCGAGAAGGCCATGGGCCTCGTGGCAGACATCTTTAACGAAACCCGGATCAAGAAGCTTCCCGGTCACATGGCAATCGGTCATAACCGCTATTCAACCGCCGGGGGAAGCTTCGCGTTCAATATTCAGCCGATCCTGGTGAACTTCGCACTCGGCGGCCTTGCCGTGGCTCATAACGGGAACCTGGTGAATGCCGGGTTGTTAAAGGATGAGCTCGAAGCCTACGGTTCGATCTTCGTAACCACCGCAGACACCGAAGTGATCGTGCATCTGATCGCCCAGTCCCGCATGGCCACGCTGCATGAGAGGATCGTCGATGCTTTGAGCCATGTTCAGGGATCGTACAGTCTGCTCATCATGACGGAAGATGAACTGATCGCCATTCGTGATCCCAACGGGTTCAGACCCCTTTCGCTTGCCGAGCATGACGGGGCATACGTTGTGGCCTCCGAGACCTGCGCCTTCGACCTGATCGAGGCCACCTATATCCGCGACATCGCACCGGGCGAGATGGTCGTTATCAACAACCACGGAATCAAGTCGTCCTTTCCCCTCAAACCGGCGGAACCTTCCCATTGCATCTTCGAGTTCATTTACTTTGCACGGCCCGACAGCATGGTTTTCGGCCAGAACGTGTACAGCATCAGGAAGGCATTCGGCAGGCAGCTGGCGCGCGAGACAAGGATCGATGCCGATGTGGTGATAGCGGTCCCCGACTCCGGCGTACCCGCAGCCCTGGGGTATGCCGAGGAGTCAGGTATCCCCTTCGACTTCGGTCTGATCAGGAACCATTACGTGGGCAGGACCTTCATTGAACCGCAGCAGAGCATCAGGCATTTCGGAGTCAAGATCAAGCTGAATCCGGTCAGGGATGCGCTGAAAGGAAAGCGCGTGGTGGTGGTTGATGATTCCATCGTGCGAGGCACCACCAGCAAGAAGATCATCAAAATGATCCGGAACGCGGGAGCTGCAGAGGTGCATATGCGCATCAGTTCGCCGCCGACGTCGTATCCCTGTTTTTACGGTATTGATATGCCGACGAGGCAGGAGCTTATCGCCGCAACGCACAGTATTGAGGAAATCCGGAAGTATATTACCGCTGATACGCTTGGCTACATCAGCATGGACGGAATCAAGAAGGTCGTGCAGCAGCCGATGAGCTATTGCGCAGCCTGTTTTGACGGCACCTATCCGGTCCCGTTCCCCGGAGAGAAGTTGACCCAGCTGGGGCTGTTCGACAAGGAATGAAAAAGAGATTTCAGCAGTAACGTCAAGGAATGGAAATGGTGCCGAGGCGCAGAATTGAACTGCGGACACGAGGCTTTTCAGGCCTCTGCTCTACCAACTGAGCTACCTCGGCATTTTTGACAACAACCCGGCAGGACGGTAAAATAGCAGAGTAGGGGGTTGGATGTCAAGCGAATTATCTCGGCTGTCCCGTGTTTTTTAGCATACAGGAACAGCCAACTCTATCCGCATGAAAAAGATGTCCCCCGGTGTCAGTCTGCATATGTTGTGAGCGTTGGTGTTCGGGTAGCGGCGGCGTGATCCCTGTTAACCATGGTGCATTACCGGTTTTCAACGAAGGTGAACGATGAAAAAAGTCTTCGCACGGCCTTCCTGCCTGAAAGATAAACAATTCCGCTACTGCCCCGGTTGCAGTCATGGGGTCCTGCACCGGATCGTCGCTGATGCCATAGATTTTTTTGGTGTGCGCGACCGGACCATCGGTATAGCACCTGTCGGCTGCGCCGTCTTTGCCTATGACTATCTCGATATCGATATGATCGAAGTCCCCCATGGCCGGCCGCCGGCGATCGCCACGGGGATGAAACGGTCCCGTCCTGATTCCATTATTTTCAGCTATCAGGGGGATGGCGACCTCGCAGCCATTGGAACTGCGGAGATCATCCATGCGGCTGCGCGTGGCGAGAACATAACCGTCATCTTCGTGAACAATGGAAACTATGGTATGACCGGCGGTCAGATGGCTCCGACAACGCTCCCGGGCCAGAAAACGACCACAACACCATCTGGCAGAAATGTGAAGGAAGCAGGCAACCCTATCCGGGTTTGTGAGATGCTCGCGACCCTGGACGGGCCCTCGTACATCGAGCGTGTTGCCATGGACAATCCGCGGAATGTGCTTGCGGCGAAGAAAGCCATACGAAAAGCATTTCAAAACCAGATCGACGGTAGAGGGTTTTCCCTGGTGGAAGCGCTCTCTCTCTGTCCGACGGACTGGGGCATGACCCCGGTCCAGGCCGCGAACTGGGTCCAACAGCATATGATAAAATACTATCCGCTTGGTGTTTATAAAGATGAAGGGCAACCGATCATGGACACGGGCCAAAAAGAGTATCGTCAGGAACGGGAATGTATCAAGATGTAATCATGGCCGGGTTCGGCGGCCAGGGCGTGCTCCTCGCAGGAAAGCTTCTTGCCTATGCCGGCATGCACGAGGGCAAACATGTCACCTGGTTCCCCTCGTATGGAGCGGAGATCCGTGGGGGGACGGCAAACTGCACGGTCATTATTTCGAGTAACGAGATCGGGTCACCGGTCGTTCAAACGCCTTCGGCTATTCTGATTTTCAACGACGCCTCGTATAAGAAATTCGAACGTATGGTCAAACCGGGCGGGCTGCTGTTTCTGAATACCTCCCTGGTGAAAGAGAAGTCGCTGCGAACAGACATTACCCTGATCGATATCAGAGCAAATGACATTGCGGAAAAACTGGGCGATATCCGCATCGCAAATATGGTCATGCTTGGCGCATTTCTTCGGCAAACCGGCATTGTGGTCATAAAGTCCGTTCTCGCAGCCCTTGAAAAAGTGATCCCCGCAGGGAGGCATTCGTTGATCGCCTTGAATGAGCAGGCGCTCAAATGCGGCGCGGAGATCTCAACGTAACATTCGGCAGGATGCATTCCAGCAAATAAGCAGGTGAGGGCATACGTGGCAGATCAACCTATTAGCGAACTCGACCGCACGGTTCTGGAAAATAAATCAAGTATTGCCCTCCTTGTTGACGGATCCACTCGCGATCTGTTCACGACCGGCATGGTTCTCCAGCGACTTGAATATGAAGTGTATATTGCGAATTCAGCGGAGGATGCGATCAGGATCATCGATGCCGCTTTGCCGGCCCTGATGATAGTTGAACTTTCGCTGCCGCAAATGTCAGGATTGGAGCTTCTGGTTCGCATCAAGCATGAGCAAAGAACAAAAGATATCCCGGTCATTATTCATACTGCATCGGATGATCAGAATCGCAGAGACATGTGCCGGGCATCGGGGTGCGCGTCTTTTCTCAAAAAACCGGTTGATCCCGGCGCCCTGTATAGCGCAATCCAGCAGGCCACGGAGATCACGCCGCGCCAGCATATACGATTGAAAACGTTGTTGCCGGTGCGGGTGAGCGGTCTCGCCAATCCCGGCAATGCGGGAAGCACGGAGTATGTCACCGAACTTTCGGAGAACGGTGTCTTTGTACGCACGCTCGCGCCGCGGCCGGTGGCAGCCGTCCTTGCAGTTATTATCATGATAGGCTCAATCCCGGTAAAACTCAGGGCAGTCGTGCTGCGGAGCGTTTTGATGAATCGCGGCCTGTTCAAGGAGCCGGGGATGGCAATGAAGTTTGTGGACATATCGGCGACAGACCGTGAACTGCTGCGGAATTTTATCAAGGGACAGATCATGAAGGACATCCCGGCGCAGTGAAACCACCCGGGGCATGCGATAGCCTCTTGCAGTTTAACGGCGACTCGTGATAGTATAATCCATCAGCTTACGTTGCTTACTCTATTGTTCAACAGGAGGCCCCCGCATGGAGAAGGTGTCATACAAGGCAATTGATCTTGTTACCACGAAGGATATGTTCGCGAAGGCGATGAAGGGTAAGTATGCTATTCCCGCATACAACTTCAATAACATGGAACAGTTGCAGGCGATCGTTCTGGGTTGCATTGAATCCAAATCCCCATTCATTCTGCAGGTTTCGAGCGGCGCGCGGAAGTATGCCAATCAGACATTGTTGCGGTTTCTCGCTATGGGTGCTGTCGGCATGATCAAGGATGCCGGCTCGCCGGTGAAATTTGCCCTTCACCTGGATCACGGGGACACATTTGAACTTTGTAAATCCTGCATTGATTCGGGATTCTCCTCGGTTATGATCGATGGTTCCCACCATTCCTATGAGGACAACGTGAAGTTGACCCGGCAGGTGGTAGAATACGCTCATGCGCACGATGTGGTCGTCGAGGGCGAACTCGGCGTCCTGGCAGGCATCGAAGATGAAGTGTCGGCGGATAAGTCGACCTATACCAAACCCGAGGAGGTCGAAGACTTTGTGAAAAAGACGAATGTCGATTCCCTGGCGATATCGATCGGAACCTCGCACGGCGCCATGAAATTCAAACCATCGCAATGCACGCGAAATGAGCGCGGGGTCCTGGTGCCGCCGCCACTCAGATTTGACATTCTTGACGAGATCGAAAAGCGAATTCCCGGATTTCCGATCGTTTTGCATGGGGCATCATCTGTGGTGCCTGAATATGTGGAAATGATAAATAAATTCGGTGGTGCACTGAAGGACGCCGTCGGTATCCCTGAAGAGCAGCTGCGAAAAGCCGCGCGAAGCGCCGTGTGCAAGATCAACATCGACAGCGACGGACGACTTGCGATGACTGCGTTGATCCGCAAGACCTTTGCCGAAAAGCCCGCGGAGTTCGACCCGAGAAAATACCTTGGCCCTGCACGCGACGAGTTGACGAAAATGATCATCCATAAGAACAAGGAAGTGCTCGGATCTGCAGGCCAGGCATAAGGCCGTCACGGTGCAGCAATAAATAAGATATAACATGATAATAAAGCTTGACTTCTAAACCCGATCATGGCATTATGCCTTCGAAGTTACGGAAGTTATTTGTTTGGGAGACCGCAAAGACTTTTCGCTTTGCGGTATTTTTTTTGAGTAATTCCCGTAAATTTCAATTTCACAAGAAGGAGGTAGCTCATCATGGAAAATGGTACCGTGAAGTGGTTCAATGATTCAAAAGGTTTTGGATTCATTACCCGGGAATCGGGCGGCGATGTGTTTGTTCACTTCGGCGACATTCAGGACAGCGGATTCAAGTCCCTGGCTGAAGGCCAGTCAGTGCAGTTCGACGTTGTCGACTCACCGAAAGGCCCCAAAGCAGCCAATGTTGTAAAGCTCTAAGCCTGCGCTTAAACCTAATAAGCAGGTCCTGTTCATTCAGGACCTGCTTTTTTTATTGTCAGCAGTCATTTTCGGCAAACTGATACACTTCCGATTCGTTCTGATGAATCATCATAAGTTTATCATAATCATATCCTTTGCCTAGAAAACAGGAACTTCTCTTCGCAGCTAACCTCGCCAGATTAACCTGTTCTTGACATTCAACCATATCCCTTATATTATTAACAAAAGATTTTGAGAAAGGCTTAATGACCGACTATTTTAAGATCACTTTCGTCTTTAAATTTAGCGACGATACCACGATAAAATTTGATCTTTATTTGGATCAGGAAACGCTTGCGCTTGCACACGAAGAAAAAAGAGGTCTGCCGGATTGGACTCTGCTGAATTACTGCAAGTGTACGCTCTGTCCCCTCGATGAAACTATCACAACTCATTGCCCGGTAGCCGCCAATTTTTCCAGTATCGTCGACAAATTCACTAAATTTACCTCACATGACCGCGTGAACGTAGCCTGTGTTGTTGAAGAACGCACCTATTCGAAATCGACCACCGTGCAGATGGGGGTTAGTCCGTTGCTTGGCATCATCATGACCACGAGTGGATGCCCGATCATGGAGCAACTCAAACCCATGGTGCGTTTTCACCTACCGTTTGCCAGCCTGGAAGAGACAATTTTTAGGATGGTATCAATGCATCTTGTTGCTCAGTATCTTCGACATCAGGCAGGAAAATCCGCCGAATGGAACCTGGACGGATTAACGAAAATTTATGCCCAGGTGGGGCTGGTGAATAGAGATTTTGCTGAAAGAATGGCTGGAGCTGCGCAAAATGACGTTAATGTGAATGCCCTTGTGAATCTGGATGCTTTTGCGAAAATGGTTCCGCTTGCAGCTGACAACTTAATGAAGAAGATCACGCCTTATTTTTCAGAACTCCTGAAATAAGCTACTATGTTAAGACCCTATGCCGTAAGAGCGATAACCATCATTTTGGCGCGTAGTTCAATCAAGTTCCTGGCCATTAATATCAAGAGGGAGAGGTGCCATGAAAAAAGTTCTGGTGGTGGATGACAGCTTGTCCGTGGGACGCCAGCTCAGCCAGATTATTATGAGCACAGGAGAATTTGAAGTGATCAGTCACGCCAAGAATGGCGCGGAAGCGATCATTCAGTTCCAGAGCCTTCATCCTGATATCGTCTGCATGGACATGAATATGCCGGTGATGGACGGCATTACTGCGTTGCGGGCGCTTATGGCTGCCGACAAAAATGCCAAGATCGTCATGGTGACGTCCCTGGGAGGAGTCGGGGATAAATTTACGGAGGCGCTAAAGCTTGGCGCAAAAAATGTGATATCAAAACCCTTTCAGCCTGACGAAGTCCTCAGGATTTTGCGAGGGATCTAGGTAGAACGGTGCCATACCCGATGTTCATCAGGGGAGGAGAATCAATGGCGGTAAAATTTTTCGGACAATTTATGGTGGAGCGGGGAATAATTTCAAGTGAAACCCTTCTCAAAGCGATCGAGCTGCAAGATGCCACAAACCTCAAGTTCGGTGAAATGGCGCTTTCCATGGGGCTGATCACTGACAACGATATCGAACGCGTCCACAATGCGCAGCGGAAACAAGACCTGCAATTCGGCGATATGTGTGTAAAGCTCGGGATCATTACGATGACTCAGCTGAAAGAAGTCCTGACTAAGCAAAAAAACAGCCACCTGTATATCGGCGAGGCGTTGATTAAAGTGGGGGCGATGGCGCAAGGTGATCTGCAAAATCATCTGGACGCATTTAAAGCAGACCAGGCTCCCTATCAGGTTGACCGCGTTGCACTACCTGCAGGCGTTGTGGATTCTGGCTTGTGGGAAATGGCCGCTGATCTTACGTACAAGATGTTGTCCCGCGTTGCGAACCTTACCTTTCGGCAGGGACATTGCGCGCTGGTTCAGCGTCTTGAGGCGAATGATACGGTTGTGGCTATAACACTGTCCGGATCAATTCATGCGCGTTATCTTTTCTCGGTATCGTTAAGCGTCCGGAGGTCCATTGCCCGGGCAATTCTCAATGCGGATGATGTATCGAAGGAAACGGAGGAGATGCTCGACGACACGGTGATGGAATTCGCAAATATTGTCTGCGGGAACATGGCGGCAAAGGCCGCCCAACTTGGAAAAACAATCGAGATCTCGCCTCCGGAGGTACTTGATGCAAAGAACGGGGTTCCTGTACCTTCCGGCGGCAAGGGGATCATGTTTCCCGTGTATGTTGCGGATGGATTAGTTGAATTTGGTATTTTTATTGACAAAGCATAAACGGACATGCTTTGTCAGGGAGTCTCATCGAATTTTCTTCCGCTTTTCTGAAAACGCTGCTCATGTTCCTTTCTGATCTCCACTACGGTTTTATCGTTTAATACGTAGGGCGTGATAAATATCACCAGCTCAATCTTCTTTTTTTCCTGGCTGACAAAGGTGAATAATTTCCCCAAATACGGTATGTCGCCCAAAAGGGGGACGCTTCGCTTTGTTTCGTTGATTTTGTCAATAATGAGCCCGGCTATCACGATGGTTTCACCATTCTTTACCTGGATCATGGTGTCGACTTCCCTGACGTCTATGACCGGTTTGCTGCCTTTGCCGTCCGGGGATACGGAGAGGCTCTTTACTTCGGAGATGCTTGGATGAATTTGCATGGTGATGACCCCGGTGTCGGTTATCTGCGGGGTCACATCGAGGAATATTCCCACTTCATCGATTTCGGGATAGGTCTGGCTCTGCGAAAACCCCTGTGCGTTCATGGTGGCAGATGATATCCACGATACTTCTTTCGTGGTCAGCTTTATGACCGCACGCTGGTTATTCAAGGTGGAAATCTTCGGACTGGACAGCACATTAAGCTGGCCCTGTTCTTTCATGGCGTCCAGAAGAGCTGTCACTCTATTACTGGTCATGCTGATCTGGAACACCTTGGACGGCACCGCCGGTACCAGTGACTGTGAAAATACCGCTGATGTCGATCCTGAAACCGCAAGTCGGGACCAGTCTATTCCCAGGGCGTAGGTGTCGTTCAAGGATACCTCGGCGATATGGGCCTGGATCAATACCTGCCGCTTAATGGACCTGTCCACGTCATCGAGGAAACCCCTGATGTTTTCCATATTATCGGAAAGGTCGCGAACATAGATAATTCCCGCGAGCTCATTGACCACCAGTTGTTTCCCATTTTTATCACCTCTGCTGTAACCGCCTTCCTGGCTTTTAGCGGAGCCTGAATCGCCAAAGATGATAACTTCGAGTCCTTTGATGATCTCACTCCAATAATCTGAAGTGCCCGACGTTTTGACACTGACATTCCCTTGCGATGATCCTCCAGACGTGCTGCCGGTTGCTATGCCGGTTGTGCTTTGAACCGCAGTTCCGGACTCAGATATGGAAGCATTCATGGTGCTCGTGGATGATCGTTTGTCCTTGATATAGTTTAATGAGAACGTACGGCTGATGAGCGTTGGTTTTCCTACCCAGATGGAGGAATCCTCTGCATGCGCTGCGTAGCCAAGCGGCTTCAGGATGGCGGTGAGGATCTCCCTGAGGCTTTTGTCCTTCATGTCGATGGTGACCCTGCCCACGAGGTCCTTGTCGGGAACGATTGTTATGTCCGCTTGTTTGGAAAGGAGAAACAGCGTGTCCCGCACATCGGCATTTTTCACGGTCAGCGAGTATGTGGCTTTCACATTGATACCTTCAAACTCATCCCGGGGAAGGGCTGTGGTCCCCGGTGACTGGCTCGGCGTTTGTTCCGAAAGCAATGGTTTGCCTGCCATGGTATCGGGGATGGCTTGCAGCTTTGGGCTGGCGCATGCGGATAGGATCAGCGTCAATAACAGCGCGGGGATAAGCGTCCTGTCCATCTCAGTTCTCCTTGTCGGGTAGCTCATTCGTTAATAGTCAAAACTTTGCTGCCTGCGTTGTTCCGCAATGTTACGCTATGGTTGCTGATTTCCACGACCGTATAGCCGTTGATAAGATCGCCGATGCCGACGATCTGTCCGTTGATAAGCGCGTACCCTTTGCCGAGTTTTGTCATGGTGCCTTCAAAACTAAGATCTTGTGTGCGTTTGCGTGTTGTCGGGATGCTGGCAATTGCTCGCTTGCGACCGTTATCATACCAGAACGGATCCCGGCGCCAGATGATTTCATCTTTCGGTCGATCCTTCCTGACGTGTACTTCTTCGGGGGGCATCACATCGATGTTTGCGAGGGGCACGCTTACGCCAAGCGTACGCATTGCAACCGCCTGTGCGGCACGTGCGCGCTTATACAGGAAGAAATCAAGATTGTACCAGAGCACCAGCAATAATCCAAGGCCTACGGCGGCTATGACGATCTTATTACGCAGCATCAGCGCCCTCGAATGACACAATATCAATTAATATGGTGGCTTTGACAGAATTCTCGCCAGGTTTTAATTCTATCTGCGTGACTTTCTTATATCGTTCTATTTCCTGAAGTTCCTTAAGAAATTCTGCAATAACCCGATATTTCCCCTCAAAGGATATTCTTATCGGATAGGTTACTAATATCCTCGTCTGATTGGCATTTGAAGCGTTTTTTCTCATGACTTTTACCTGGGTATCGTTCCGGGCAATGATGTCGACGTTTTTCATCCCGGCTTTTTGCGCCAGGACAGAGAGGCGTTCAACAAATGAAGAAATATCCGCCTTTCCGGGAAATTTCTTTTTTAATGTACTGATATCCGAAGCCGTAGAAGATTGCATCGGAATGTTTTGCCCCAGCGCGGCCATATCGTTCTGCATCTTCTTGATCTGCATAATCCTTGTGCCGGCATAGTAAATATAAATGGCAGCCAGAACGGTCGCTGCGACCGCCAGAAGCTTATCGCGCTTTATCATACGGCACTACCTCACAGGTCACCTTAAAATGGGCAAGTTTGCTGTTTTCTCGCCCGATGATGGAAATGCTCGGCTCTCCCCGTCTTCTGAGTTCGGTGGAACGATCGATCATGGAGATGATTTGGGTCAGCAGCTTTCGATTTCCGACTTCCGACGAGTAGGGTGATATGAATTCAATGTCCAGAAAGGGCACGTCCGCTTTCATCCGGTAGTCCATGCCATTGATGAACATGCCATCGGGGGTATTGTCCGCCAGATAGCCGAACAACGCGTAGAAATTGGTCTGATTCATCGCTGTTCGTTCAAGCAATTGCCTGTTCTTGAAGTACTGATCTGATTTTGCACCGGAACGATCATCGGCGCTTTGCTTCTGCTGTCTGTTTTTCAACTGCCCCTGCGCCGCATGATAGCGCATCTCAAGAATGATGGTAAGAACAATGAGCAGGATGGCAAGCGATCCGACAAGGGTGGTGCGCGCGGTTTTGCCGAGGGGTGCGGTCGAAGACATTTTTCGGGAAAGAAAATTTATTGCTGTCTTGTCGGCGAGACCGAGGTTCAATCCGTAGAGTGACGTATACACGATTCCGCTCTTCACATCGTCGCCGATCGGGTTCAGCAAGGCGACGTCCGCGCCCAGGGACTCCTTTAACACATCATCGATGCCCGTCAGTTCTGCGCCGGATCCGGTGATCCAAATTTTGGAGAGTATGGTCTCGGGTTGGCTGCTCTGGAAGGAAGAGTATACGGTATAGACAGCCTCCACCATGCGGTAGACGCGCATTTTTTCGATGCGTTCAAGCGTTTTGCCGTTTTGTATTTCCTTTTCTTTGTCAAACGGGGGCATTGGCAACGCCTCTGAAAAAGTGATCTCGCCGCCGGACCAGATGGTGACTTCGACATAGTCCTTCTCGAGGTCAATGAGCGCGACGGTTTGCGATGGCTCTCCTGTCTGACCGCTCATTGATTTCACATTGGCCTGGAGCGCCGTTGTGGCGGATTTGACCCTGATACCCCGGTCTCTGAAAAAGTCGATGGTTGCGGAAAGGGCATCGCGGTTGATGCTCTCCACGATATATGCCTTTTTGTCATCGCCGGATATGATTGGCAGGATCTGAAAGATCGGCGTTTCACTGCCGGTTTCCCGGGAGATTTTCCGCCGAATGACCTTTTCTGCATCGGTTCGGGACATAAGCGGGATCCGCTGCGTTGATCTGGATATATGCTCAAACGGAAGGATCAGGTGGACGCGGTCAAGCTTGCCCCCTATTTCGCGCTTGATATCATCCAGCACCTCATCAGCGTGAACCTCATCTTCGGGAGAAAACCGGTCATAAATTTTCTGGAAGGGGAAGGTCTTGCCGTCGCTGATCAGCACGGTCAATGCCTGTCCACGCAAATCCATGAGAATAGTCTTCATTCAGTGAATCCTCACTAAGCCTTTATTGCAATTGCAGATTAACAAATAAGCTGGTGTTGCTGATAATTGCCGCTAACGAGATTGTTGTTCCCATCACGCTCGTTGTACAAACAGCGGTATCATAAAGTTTTGGAGTCAGGACGACCATGCCGAGAGGCAGTTTCTTAGGCAGGGTGCAGGTAAAATACTGTGACAAGGTGGAGCCTGTTGTTCCCGAAACCAGATGAGAACTGTCGCAGCAGGTTTCCGTGATGAGACTGCCGGATCCGTTCCGATATGCCGCCACAATCCCGACATAGCGGTTCGATTGATTGGAGGGAAAGGATATGGTGACGTTGCCCTGGACGGTGCTGATCGGCAAAACATCGGTTGCAATGATCGGAATCACGATATCGTCCGAATTTCCTGCAACTCCATCGACGCCATTACTACTTAGCGTTGCCTCATATTTCCGCCCATCTCCATCCGTCGCCGTAACACTGTAATTGATGTCCCGACCCCAGGCATCCTTGTTGAAATTCGCGGAATCAAATCCTGAGGGAAGATAGGGGCCTTTCCAATTAGACACGCTCCCGGGGTCATCTCGCAGATCTTCAAGCGTACCTTGGGGGGGGAGCGATCCCATGTCCCCGGCATATCCGAAATGCGTGCGTATGCCGTTCTGGAACAGCCGGCTGTCGCCGATCATCGCTGTTTTGAGGTCAAGCATTCTGTTCCGGGTAAGGTCCTCATCATTGCTCTCCCACACACGATACAGCAACGGGACCATGATGCCCGTCATGATCGAGATGATTGCCATGACCACGATGACTTCAATGAGTGTGAAGCCGGATTTATTGCGCAGGAAAATCACCTTGCCCTTATTCCCCCCGCTATTTTATAGATGGGCAAAAAGACCGATAGTAGAACGCCCAGCACCAGGACGCCGAGAAACGTCAGGATGGCGGGCTCGAGATAGGCAAACATTTTCTTGAGCGTTTTTGGCACTTCCTTGTCGAACATCTCACTGACCCTTTGGACCGCCACATCCAGATTCCCTGTTTTTTCTCCAATGGCGACCATTTCGATGACCAGGGAAGGGAAGATACCGGATTTCAACATTGAAGGCGCTATGCCTTCACCGTTGATGACAGATTCCGTGACAACGGCTAGACCCTCCGCGAGTACACTGTTGCGGACGACAGAGGAGGAAATGGTGAATGTTTTGTCCACATTCAGTCCGGCAGCATGAAGGGTAGCCAGGGTTCTGCAATAACGCGACAAGTTTATTTTTCGAATAAGCGGGCCAACAAGCGGAAGGAACAACAGAAATCCATCGAAAGCTCTCCGTCCTGCATAGGTCCTCAACCACATTTTGAAAGCCACGATGCCTATGATTGTAAAAAGAAGGATCACGAAAAAGTAGTGGTTCGCAAAATTTGCCACCGCAATAAGAATTTTTGTTGGAAGGGGAAGCTCCGCATGAAGACCGGTGAGGATTCCCACCAGCCGCGGGAAAACAAAGGTAAATAACGCGGTAATAAGAAGAAATACCGCTCCCAGAACCGTGGCCGGGTAAACAACCGCTGAACGAACGGTCTGATTGAAGCTCATTTGCCACTCAAGATACTTCATGAGGTCGATAAGCATGACCTCCAGTTTGCTGGACGCTTCTCCCGCTGCCACCATCTGAACATAATAGGAGGGAAAGGTCCGGGGATATTCCTGCATCGCTTCGGAGAGTGACATCCCAGCCTCGATCTTGCGATAGATAAGTCCTGCCACGTGAGCTATTTTCCCGTTTTCCCGGTTTTCCATAAGGTCATTGAGGCCCGTGGTGATGGGAAGGCCGGATGCAACGATCATGTTGAGGAAATACGTGAAGTTCGCGAGTTCCTGCTGGTCGAACCGGATGTTGTCCGTTGTAAAATCGAGGATGCCGGCTTTGGATGCTTCGATGAGCGTCAGGCCTTGCAAGCTGAGCTTTTGCTCCAGTTCCGACTCGTTACTGGCCTGAAGCTTTCCCGTAAGAATCGCCGCATTTTCATCCACTGCTCTGAAGGTGAAGGTCGCCATGGTTACATCCCCGCCCGGGTAACCGTGCTGACTTCTTCCAGTGTCGTGATGCCGGCCTTGATCTTTTCTATGCCGTTCATGAACATGTTCTTAAATCCGTTCTCGACCGCAAGTTTTTTTACATCGTCGAGGCTTGCCCGGCGATTGATGAGATCACGGATGCCGCCGGTAATTTTCAGGATTTCATAGATCACGGTCCTGCCCCGATAGCCGGTTCCTCGGCATTGGTCGCAGCCCACAGCACGGTACAGCGGCGTTTCCGCATGGTTGACGGCAAGCTTCTCATATTGGGCATGTTGGGGAGGAAGCGGTTCCCTGCAGGACGGGCACAGGATGCGGACCAGACGCTGAGCGATGATCGTATCGAGCGTTGAGGAGATGAGAAAGGGCTCTATCCCCATGTCGACCAGGCGGACGAGGCTGGAAACAGCGTCATTCGTATGGAGCGTGCTGAAAACCAGATGTCCGGTCAATGCAGCTCGTACCGCAAGTTCGGCAGTCTCAAGGTCGCGCATTTCTCCTACCAAGATGATGTCGGGATCTTGCCGCAGAATAGAGCGAAGTCCGGCGGCGAAAGTGAGTCCCGCTTTCGTATTCACCTGCGACTGACGCACCAGCGATATCTGGTATTCAACGGGATCTTCGATGGTGAAAATATTTCTGCTGACCGTGTTGATGAAGGTAAGGCAGGAATAGAGGGTCGTTGTTTTGCCCGAACCGGTCGGTCCGGTGACGAGGATCATGCCGAACGGCAGTTTCAGTGACTCCTGGATGTGCTTCATGTCGTCCTGCGTAAATCCCAGGGTGTCCAAACCCAGTTTCAGGTTGGACTTGTCGAGGATGCGGGCGACAATATTCTCGCCATTGATCAGGGGAAACGTGGATATGCGGAGATCAAATTTTTTGTCCTGAAGAAAAAATTCCGCGCTTCCGTCCTGGGGTACTCTGTTCTCCGCGATGTTCATGTGGCCGAGAATTTTGAAGCGAGAAATGATCGGATTAAGAAGGTTCTTCGGCAGGAACATGCCGTGAAGGAGAGCCCCGTCGACGCGGTAGCGGACGCGGGTGCCTTTGGTGTCAGGTCCGACGTGGATGTCTGTGGCGTTCTGCCTGATGCCGGAAGTGATGATTTTGTCGACCAGGCGGACCAGAGGGGATTGCGCTGAATCGACATGTTTGCGCTCCAACCCGCTGTCCGTCTGGAAAACGATGCTGCTTTGCTTGACCAGCGACTCGATTTCTTCCGGAACGTCGGGGGAGTCGTCGACCTGTTTTGTCGTGCTGCTTTCGGAATGGGACAGCGAGAGGACCCTGAAAAGATCCTGCTGGGTGATGAAACCGTGGCTGAACAAAATTGCCCCAAGGAGCTCACCGGTTCTTTTTTGCTCGGTGAGTGCAATCGCCATTTGTTGTTCAGTTATACGCCCTTCATCCAGCAGTATATCGCCAATTCGTTTTTTTGTAATCACACTCTTGTCTGCCTCGCCAGCGGAAGGGATCGTTCCTCAAAAAGCACGCGCTTCATGATTTGAGCTGTTTTCGGTAAAAATGTTGAATGAATCTTATCATAAAGATATTTTTTTGTAAAGATTGCAGGGTAATATAATTTACCATGGAGAGCGATGAAACACATCCCGGCTTTCTTGATCCTTCAATCCATTGACAACCACGCGGTTTTCTAGTATCTTGGGACATCTATTCGCAGGCAACCGGTGTTGCCACAGCCAGACGTGCTGTTATTACCGCGTAATCGTGGTTCGGGACGTCTGGTACGAATGCCGTTGGGGTCATCGTGATACCACTTAGAGACATTAATCCCACGGAACGATTTCCTCTGGTAACGGTGTTCCTTCTGTGGATCAATATCCTGATATATCTTGTTCAGCTTTTGTCCGGGGGACAGGCGGAAGAAGCAATGGTGGCCTCGTTCGGACTTGTTCCTGCAAAGCTGTTTGAGGACGCGGTGACGAGGGGGGCGGTGCCCGCGGGAATGACGCTGATCACGTCGCAGTTCCTGCACGGAGGGTTTTTTCATATCGCCGGGAACATGCTCTATTTATGGATTTTCGGAAATAATGTGGAAGACTCGATGGGCCGGATCCGGTTCACGGTATTCTATCTGCTGTGCGGCGTCATCGCGGCGGTAAGTCACTCGCTAGCGAACACCGTTTCCCTGGTGCCGATGATAGGCGCGAGCGGCGCGATTTCGGGGATTCTGGGAGCGTATCTTGTATTATATCCGCGTGCGCGCGTTATTACCCTCATGATATTCGGTCTGTACCTGCGGACCGTGGAAGTGCCGGCCATGTTTGTGCTGGGTTTCTGGTTCATTCTCCAGTTCCTGAGCGCGCTTGTGCTCCCCGGAACAGGAGGCGGTGTTGCATGGTATGCACATGTCGGGGGATTTATCGCGGGGATTCTTCTGGTAGGGTTGTTCAAACGCAGCAACGTTCCATTCGGTGGCGGCAGGAGTGATCATTTTTTATGATTGTACCGTGTGAGTGTGGTGCGAAACTCAAACTCGATGACGCGAAGATCGGCGAACGGGGCGTCAAGGTTCGCTGCCCGCGTTGCGGCAATATTTTGTCCGTCCAGAAGACCTTCGTTCCTCCAACTTACGGTCAAACCGCGCGGAGGGATCTTCCTGCCATGCCTGCGTCGCCCCCAAAGCAAACGGGCGTGCTGGTGCTTGTCGCGCATGACAGTGAAGTAGTGCGAAGTATGATCCGCGATGTCCTTGTTGATGCCGGGTTCGTTGTTGAAACAGCTGCAGAAGGTGTGGAAGCCCTGAGGAAGGTCAAAGAGCTGCATCCAAAAGCCATGGTGCTCGACGTCGGACTGTCGGGTATCTACGGTTTTGAACTTTGCGAACGGCTGAAAGGGGCGGATGATACCCGAGGGATAAAGATTGTTCTGCTCGCGTCAGTGTATGACATGACGCGATATAAGCGAAAGCCGGCGAGCCTGTATGGCGCCGATGATTATATTGAAAAACACCATATCCCGGATTTACTGCCCGGGAAGATCCGACATTTGCTCAATCCCGAGCAGTATGCGGCGCCTGTAGTCGGGGCAACACGACACGCAACCCCCGATCTCCCGGAAATGTCCCGTCCCCCTGCGAGAGAATTTGCGCCTTCACTTCTTGGATCGGAAAGTCAGTCGGTACTGGAAACTGCACCTGCTGCCGGCCATACCGCTGTTCCTCCCGTACTCGCAAAAACGGGAACGGTGCATGTTCGTGAAGGTTCTGCCATCATGCCGGAGTCGTTCAGTCTTGAAGCGTCCATTTTCCAAAAGGAGGAATGCGATATTCCCCGCGTGGACGAACGGGATCCGGAGGCTGTAGAGAAAGCACGGCGGTTTGCGAGGATTATCGTGTCGGATATTGCCCTGTACAATCAGGAGTTGGTGATCACCGGACTCCAACAGGGGACGTTCTTTGAGCTGTTGAAGAACGATGTTGATGAAGGGCGGGAATTGTACGAAAAGAGGGTGCCTCCTGTTATCAGGGCTCGGAAGGATTATTATCAGGAAGCATTCGATAATTTCATAAAGACACAACAAAAGAAGAATGTTCGTTGACAGAAGATAAAAGTTAGTATAATATACGGCACTGTCGGGGCGTAGCGCAGCCTGGTAGCGCACTTGGTTCGGGACCAAGGGGTCGGAGGTTCAAATCCTCTCGCCCCGACCATTTTTTTGTCCGTGTATGTATAACAGAAGCAAGCGAATTTAATGTCTGTTCCTGCCTTCGGTTTCTCCCCCTATTCGTTATGTTGTGAGGAGCGGCGGTTCGCCTATTCCGTCTAGCGCGGAGACATCTGTTTCAGATGGGTGAGATGAGGCGGTGGCAAGAGCTGTAAGTAAGGCACGGGAAGCCTTCTGGAATGGCATCGCCGGGATACAGGTATGCCTGCGAAGTCATTATTTTCCTGCCCGAAGAGGTGTTAATGAGTGAGAGGGAAAGACCAGTAGACGATCTGATGGGCACAGAGCCCTATGGAGATGAGATCGAGGAAAAAGAGGCGAGAAGCAAGGTAAGCAGCGGCGACAATGATGATTCTGACGGCGGTTCCGGCCAAAAAGGCCTGGATGCCATTAAGTACTACCTCAAGGAAATCAGAAAGACCCCCCTCCTTACATTTGAGCAGGAACAGGAACTGGCGAAGAAAATAGCCAAGGGCGATCAGGATGCCCGCGCCAGGATGATCGAGTCAAACCTTCGCCTCGTTGTGGCAATCGGAAAAAAATATATCAATCGTGGATTGCAGTTCTCAGACATTATCGAAGAGGGGAACCTTGGCCTGATCAGGGCTGTGGAAAAGTTCCAGTATGAACGGGGCTTCAAATTCAGCACCTATGCCTCATGGTGGATCAAACAATCCATTGAGCGGGCGATCGTCAACCAGACCAGGACCATCCGGCTTCCCGTGCACATCGCCGAGATCGTCAATTCTTATATGCGGGCCACGCGCCAGTTGACGCAGTCTCTCGGCCGCGATCCGCAGATAGAAGAGATTGCCAAAAAAATGAAGGTAACTGTTGACAAGGTGAGAAGCATTTCCCAGGTTGTGCGGGAAACGTACTCCCTTGATATGCTCATCGGAGATCAGGAAGAAGACACCCTCAAGGACATTCTTCAGGACAACAATGCGTTGTCGCCGGCGAGCGTTTCCGATGACATTCGCAGGCGGGAGCATATTGATGAATGGCTCCTGCAACTTTCCGTGAGTGAACGAAAAGTCGTTGAGATGCGTTTTGGGTTAATTGATGGTGAGCCGCAGACCCTGGACAGCATCGGCAAGGATTTCGGGATTACCAGGGAGCGGGTTCGCCAGATCGAGACTCAGGCACTCAATAAATTGCGGGTCATCACAAAACGGAAAAAAATTGACCTGGAAGGGATGCTGTAACAGTACAATTCAATATTTAATATTCAAGATTTAAATTTGATTAAATTTGATAAATATTTCTTTTTGAATATTGAATTCTATTTAACACCGCCCCTGTAGCTCAGGTGGATAGAGCAACGGTTTCCTAAACCGTGTGCCGGAAGTTCGAATCTTCCCAGGGGCACCAATATTTTTCAATGACTTACCCTCTGGCGATTTCCTCAAAAAAGCGCCGTGTCCATCCTTCCCTCTATTTTTTAATTTCCTCTTTTTTGAAAGCACTTACAATGTGGCTATAATGCTTGATTGGAGGCGTGATAAAATCTCACGAAAAAATCCTTGACGTTTAACGCCACGCGTTATATTATATGGCGTGATCAAGTCTTTCAAGGACAGCGAAGCCGAAAAAATATATTCGCAGGTGCGGTCGCGGAAATTGCCGGCCGATATCCAACAAGTTGCTTTGCGAAAGTTGCGCATGATAAACAATGCGAAGAACATCAATGATCTTCGTGTTCCCCGTGCAAACAGGTTGGAAAAGCTGTCCGGCAATAGGGTGGGTCAGTACAGTATTCGCCTAAATGACCAATGGCGAATTTGCTTTGAATGGAAAGACGGTGACGCGATAGGTGTTGAGATTACAGATTATCATTGAGGGTAATAAAATGAAGAAAAAAGAATTGCATCCGGTTCATCCTGGCGAAGTTCTTCTTGAGGAGTTTCTTAAACCAATGAGCTTGAGCCAAAATAAACTTGCCGTGAATATCGGAGTCCCGGCGCGGCGGATCAACGAGATCGTTCTTGAGAAAAGAAAGGTCACGGCTGATACTGCCCTCAGGCTTGGACGGTTCTTCGGCATGTCCTCTGAGTTCTGGCTTGGCCTTCAGTCGCAGTACGACCTGGATATTGCAGCCGATGCTCTTGGGGATCGTCTTATGAAGGAAGTCAAAGAATATTCTAAGGTCGCCTGACCTTATAGGATTTCGTCACTTGCTATGAGTCGTTCCTCGCAGAATTGCTGTCATGTTAAAGGAACCTATCTGATGTCAGAAAAGAAAAACATGTTCCATGACGGTAAGGAAATAGATAAAGCTTTAAAAATGGCGTACATCACGCTCTTTTGCAGCACAAAAAAGCTGGGAATCCTGTGGCAGCGTGGCGTGATGGTAATGTTGTTTTGATTAGGCCGGAAGATATTGTTGTGGAAGATAAACAAGACTGAAAGACCTGTTAACATGCTGGAGCAAATATGCACATATTGGTAAAGACCGCGAAGCCGTTAGACGGGTACAAACTGCAAATTAAATTCAAAAATGGGGAGGAAAGAATCTTTGACTTAACTCCTTATCTCACAATCGGGAAATTCTCAGAGTTACGAGATATGCGCTTATTCAATTCAGTCGTGGTCAAATTTGACAGCATCGAATGGGCCAACCATTTAGATATTGATCCGGAATTTTTGTATGCACACAGTGTCGTGATGAAACCGCGTTTAGCCAAACATGCAGCACCTGCCACTAAAAAACGGTTGGTCGGCTAACCTCACGTTTCCAGCGCCTTCATTTGATTAACGAATGGGGAATTGTGCTATGAAGCCCATCGGAAGAAATGTATGTCCTATACACGCCGGAGAAATGCTCCGCGAGGATTTTCTACCTGACTATGCCATCACGGCATTGTCCTTTGCTATCGCGCTGGGAGTATCCCGCCAGACGACCAACGAATTGCTGAACGAGCGGTGTGCGGTCACTCCTGTCATGGCCTGGAGCCTGTCCCGGCTTTTTGGAAATACGCCGAAGATTTGGTAAACGCCCAGTTGCAGTTGACCTTTGGGATGCCCAGCGGAGCAACAAGGTCAAGCTTTCCCGCATACGTCCGTTGACGGCGGTGTAGTATTTCGGATATTGTTGTGGATAATAAACAAAACGTTGAGCAGTAGTACCTTTTACCGTTTAACCATTCGGCTGACCTTTTATTTTTTTATTCTTGACAAAAAGCCAAAAATTTCATAGAATTCACGGTCACTATACCAGTAAAAGACAGGCTCGTAGCTCAGGGGGAGAGCGCTACCTTGACACGGTAGAGGTCGGCGGTTCGAAACCGCCCGGGCCTACCATTTACATCCACACTGCATGGCAAGAGAGAATATGACGAACTATGAGTGACATACGGCTCAGGCTGCCTGACGGTGCCGAGAAAATTTACCCGGCAGGCATCACCGGTCAGGGAGTTGCTGAGAAGATTGGACCCCGCCTGGCAAAAGACGCTCTCGCAATCATGGTCAACGGACGGATTCAAGACCTGAACCTCCCCATTATTGAAGATGGTGCCTCCCTGTCAATTCTGACGTTTGCAAGCAAAGAAGGCAGTGAAGTCTACTGGCACAGCACGTCGCATCTCATGGCGCATGCGGTAAAGCAGCTGTTTCCGAATGCGAAGCTTGCCATTGGTCCGGCGATCGATGAAGGGTTCTACTATGACTTCGATCTTGACCGGCCGTTGACGCCGGAAGATCTTGTCAAGATCGAAAAGAAGATGGCGGAGCTTGCGAAAGCGGCAACGCTGATCACACGGAAAGATATTTCCAAGGCAGATGCCTTGACGTTCTTTATCAACAAGGGTGAATCGTACAAGGTTGAACTCATTAACGACCTACCCGACGGAGAGTCGATCACGATCTACGAACAGGGCGATTTCGCAGACCTCTGTCGTGGACCGCATGTACCGGCTACCTCCAAGATCAAGTCATTCAAGCTTCTTTCCATAGCAGGTGCGTACTGGCGCGGCAGCGAGAAGAACAAGATGCTTCAGCGCATCTACGGCATCTCGTTTCCGAATAAGGAAGCGCTTGATGAATACGTCACACGGCTTGAGGAAATCAAGCGGCGTGATCATCGCAAGCTTGGCAAGGACCTGGATCTGTTCTCGATTTCCGAGGAATCTGGTGGCGGGCTCGTGTTGTGGCACCCCAAAGGCGCGCTGATTCGGAAGACCATCGAGGATTATTGGCGCGACGAGCACATGAAGAACGGATACGATTTCGTGTATTCTCCTCATGTCGGCCGCGGCACGTTGTGGGAAACTTCGGGGCATCTCGGGTTCTACAAAGAGAACATGTACTCTTCCATGGATATAGAAGGGCAGGAATATTATGTAAAGCCGATGAACTGCCCGTTTCATATCATGATCTACAAGAACAAGCTGCGATCCTATCGCGAACTGCCGCTTCGGTACGCGGAACTTGGCACGGTGTACCGGTTCGAGCGCTCGGGCGTGCTGCACGGCCTGCTTCGGGTTCGCGGGTTCACTCAAGACGACGCGCATATTTTTGTGGCGCCCGAAGACATGGAAGCAGAGGTCATCAAAGTTCTCGCGTTCGTTGTCAAGATGCTGCGGACCTTCGGTTTTGATGATTTTAAGGCTTATGTTGCCACGCGACCGGAGAAGTCGGTGGGAGAGAATTCCCGCTGGGAGCAGGCCACCCAAGCCCTCAAAGTTGCTGCTGAGAAGGTCGGCCTCGACTACGAAATAGATGAAGGTGGCGGCGCGTTTTACGGGCCAAAGATCGATATCAAGATCAAGGACGCACTCGGACGGTTTTGGCAGTGTTCCACGGTACAGTTCGATTTCAACATGTCGGAACGGTTCGACATGACGTTTATTGGCGTGGACAACCAGGCGCACCGTCCTTTTATGATCCACCGGGCGCTCTTGGGATCGATCGAACGGTTCTTCGGGATGCTGATTGAGCACTATGCCGGAGCCTTCCCGGTCTGGCTGGCGCCGGTGCAGGCTAAGGTGATATGCATCACGGACAAGCAGCTTGACTACGCAAAAGATGTGCGGAACACACTCCTCGCCGCAGGGATCAGGACCGAGCTTGATGCGCGCTCGGAAAAGATCGGGTTCAAGATCCGCGAGGCGGCAATGGAAAAAGTGCCCTACATCCTTGTGGTGGGAGACAAGGAAGTCCAGCAGAACGTGATTGCGGTGCGCGAACGGGGAGGCAAAGACCTGGGCGTGATGCCGCTGATAGAATTTGTAAGCTGCATACAAAAGATTATTCAGGAAAAAAATACGTCGACCGAACTGTTAAGGGGGTGATTTTTTATTTCTAAAATCACGACAAGGATCAATTTTCAGATCAAGGTAAAAGAGGTACGTGTCATCGCCGCGGAAGGCGAACAGCTGGGTGTCATGGCTGTGCGGGATGCGATCAAACAGGCCGAGGATGCAGGTCTTGACCTGGTTGAAGTGGCGCCCACGGCAAACCCTCCGGTCTGTCGCATCATGGATTTTGGGAAATACAAGTATGAACTCAACAAAAAAGCCCACGAATCCAAAAAGCATCAGACCGTCATCGTCGTCAAGGAGATCAAGCTGAGGCCGAGGACGGATGACCATGATGTTGAGTTTAAAACCAACAATATTAAGAGGTTCCTGGAAGAGGGGCACAAGGTAAAAGTGAGTGTCATGTTCCGGGGCAGGGAAATGGCGCACACTGCGCATGGGCGGGCGCTTCTTGACCGCATACTTGCATCTTTGCAGAACGATGCCATTGTAGAACAGCCGCCTCGCATGGAAGGCAAAAATATGATGCTGTTGCTCGGTGCCAAGGCGAAAGTGTGATGATGAAATGCATCGGCGATCAGAGATATTGATCCTGCGGGAACGGAGCAGTTCACGCAGTTGATATAGGCAGTTGAATGAGAAAGATGGAACAAATTTAAGATTGCGGAAGGGGAACAGAAATGGCGAAACTAAAATTAAAAACCAAGCGAAGCGCAGCCAAGAGGCTGAAGGTAACAGGCACGGGAAAGGTCATGAGGCGCAAAGCCTCCAAGCGACACCTGTTGTCCCACAAGAACTCATCGCGCAAACGTCGTTTGAGCGGCGCGCATGAAGTTACCAAGGACAGCCGGGAAAATGTACAGCAGATGCTTCCCTACGGAAGCAAATAAATAATCAACACAGAGGTCGGATCCGGGAGTCAGCATTTTGTGCGGAGTGTCGCACGATGCCGGCGGCGGGCATCAGGCATCATGATGTTAAGGAGGTCACAGAGAAATGCCTAGAGCTAAAGGCGGCCCCAAGACGAGGGCCAGAAGAAAACGAGTACTGAACCTGGCAGAAGGGTTCTGGGGAGCAAAATCAAAACTGTTCCGTTCCGCTACCGAGGCCGTGGACCGGTCTCTTAAGTATGCCTATCGTGACCGGAAGGTCCGCAAGAGGGACTTCCGCAGGCTCTGGATCGCGCGCATTAACGCCGCTGCCCGGTTGAACGGACTTTCCTACAGCAAGTTCATCACCGGTCTGATCAGGACCGGTGTGGCGCTGGACCGGAAGATCCTTTCCGATCTCGCGATCACCGACCCGGCTTGTTTTACCAAGCTGGTTGAGACGGCCAAAGCCGCGTCGTAGCAGCGCGGAAACGTATTCCCTGCATTGGTGATTATTTGGCGGGAGGATCGGCTAATATAAAAACCGGTTCACTCTGTAAAAATTCCAGAGCACACAAAGCCCCGGGGACAACCGGGGCTTTTTTTGTTGACATCTCCTTGTATTTCGGTTAATAAACACCAGGGAAATTATGCTGATACGCGGCCGTTCATGTATCGCGGCCATCACGGCTTGCTTCATCCTGCTGTTATTTGCCGCCGAATCATACCCATCCTACAATTCAGAGGCCGGGCGAAAGTATGCTGTCGCCCAGGAGCGCCTCACCGACCTGAAAAAATCCAGCAAGAAAAAGAAATACCGATCGTACTGGATGGACTGCATTCGCACGTTTGAAGCAGTCGAAAAAAAATATCCCAAAAGCCCGAATGCCGCTGATGCCTGCTTTGACCGCGCAGGATTGTATCTCGAATTATTCCAGTACAACAAACTCTCGAAGGACATGGATGATTCTCTGCTGGCCTATGGAAAGTGCCAGACCGCGTATCCAAAGCATGGCCGTGCGCCGGAGGCGTTATTTCATGTTTTCGAAATCACTCTGGACCTGAAGAAAGACCGGACCGCCGCACTCAAGGCGTACAATCGGCTTGCCGCAGCCTATCCTGACAATAATCTTACCAGTAAGGCCCGCACACGGATTAACCCTCCCTCCCGGAAAAAGAAACCAGAACAAGAAATCAGGAAAACACCTGTTCCCGTGATCACGGCTCCGGGAAAAACAAAAAAGGCCATTCTGGTAAAAAGCATTCGTCACTGGTCAGGTGGTGCTCATACCCGAATTGTGATCGACGTGAATAAGCCTGTCAAATTCCAAGCCGAGGAGATGAGCAACCCCTCACGTCTGGTATTTACCCTGCAGAATGCCCGGCTTGACGATTCCGTGGATAAGGAACCGCATCTCGTGAAAGACGGCATTCTGAAACAGGTGAGCGCTATACAGTATGCGCCAGATACGGTCCGGGTTGTGCTCGATCTGGCGAACTTCAAGAGTTACAAAACTTTCCCTCTTCGTGGACCTGACAGGTTGGTGATCGATGTAAACGGTGAGGGGGGCGCACAGCAGAAAGCGATGGCTGCAAGTTCAGAGCCTGGCATGCAATCTGACGCTGTGAATACCGGTGAAACCGCCAGCGATCACAAAGAAAAACCTGATAGTGCAGCAAATGATAAATCTCAGCAGGAACCGAACATAGTCGCAAAAGCGGAGCCGCCTGCAGCTTCTCTCATTCCCAAAGTTCCTGAAGTAAAAAATAATGATGGCGACAAAACCTCATTGTCCCGTCAATTGGGGCTTAAGATTAAAACCATCGCGATCGATGCAGGTCATGGTGGACATGATCCTGGAGCCATTGGCAAAAGCGGTTTGCAGGAGAAGAGCATCACCCTGGATGTTGCAAAAAGGCTTGCGATTCTGGTTAAAGAACGCCTTGGATGCGATGTGGTCATGACCCGTGACAAAGATGTCTTTATTCCGCTTGAGGAACGTCCGTTCATTGCAAAATCAAAAGGAGCGGACTTGTTCGTCTCCATCCATGTGAATGCCAACAGGAAGCGGAAAGCGCGGGGTATCGAGACGTACATTCAAAGCTTCAGGGCGTCGGACCGGGAAGCCATGGCGACTGCAGCACGGGAAAATGCCATGTCCACAAAAAAGCTGAGTGAGCTGAAGTCAGAACTCGACCGGATTTTCGCCGATCTGACGCGGGATGACAAACTTGAGGAGTCGCTGCAACTGGCGCATGCGGTTCAGGGTTCCCTGATCGACGCGATGAAGCCGGTGCAGGGACATGTGGTGAACCTGGGTGTGAAACGGGCGTTCTTCTATGTATTGATCAATACCGAGATGCCGAGCATTCTTGCGGAGGTGGGGTTTATCAGCAATCCTGACGAAGAAAAGATGCTGAAAAAAGATTCCTACAAGCAGTCTGTGGCAGAAGCCCTGTTTCAGGGCGTGAAAAAATATGTGGAAGCGCGGTCTCCGCAGATGCTGGGAATCTAACTATCCGATGAGGTCAGGAAGATTGTTTTTCAGCGTTGGTGGCTCCGCTTGCTGATATTAGATATGCATCAATGAACTGGTTGAGATCGCCGTCCATCACCGCATTCACATTGCCTGATTCCATGCCGGTGCGATGGTCCTTCACCATCTGGTAGGGCTGAAATACGTATGACCTGATCTGGCTTCCCCACGCGATGTCCTTCTTCTCACTTACGAGCTTGCCGAGTTGTTCATCATGTTCCTTTTTCCGCAATTCATACAACCGGGAGCGGAGAACCTTCATGGCAACGTTTTTGTTCTTGAGCTGCGAACGCTCGTTCTGGCACTGGACCACGATGTTTGTCGGGATGTGCGTGATGCGCACGGCCGAGTCGGTCTTGTTCACATGCTGACCGCCTGCGCTTGAAGCCCGATAGGTATCGATGCGCAGGTCCTTTTCGTCTATGGCGAGGTCAATATTTTCCTCAACCTCGGGGTAGACGTATACCGAGGCAAAGGACGTGTGCCTGCGTTTGTTCGCGTCAAAGGGGGAGATGCGGACAAGGCGGTGTACGCCGGCTTCGGCTTTCATTTTGCCGTAGGCATAATCTCCCGATGCGGTGAACGTGACGGACTTGACACCAGCTTCTTCACCGTTCTGATAGTCGAGGATCTCTGTTTTATACCCCTGGGACTCGGCCCAGCGCAGATACATGCGCATAAGCATCTCCGCCCAATCCTGGGCTTCAGTGCCGCCTGCGCCGGGGTGGATAGAAATAATGGCGTTGGTAATGTCCTGTTCGCCGGAAAGAAGCGCAGCGATCTCAGCGGACGATATATCCTTCAGGATGGCGGTGATCTCCACTTCAAGTTCGGCGTGCATACTTGCACCGCCTTCTTCCGAGGCGAGCTCGGCCATCGCCTCAAGGTCGTGCAGACGCGCAGCGAGCGAATTCCAGTCCTTCAGCGACCGCTCGATCGCACCCTTTTCCTTCATAGCTGAGTTTGCCTTGTCCTTATTTTCCCAGAAACCCGAGGCTTCCATCAGGCGGGTAAGTTCTGCTAATTTTGCTTCCTTGGCAGGGGTGTCAAAGATGCCTCCGCAGCGTCTCCAATCTGTTTTTGACGCTGCCGAGTTCTTGTTTAAGATCCTCTAAAAGCATTACCATCTCCTGTTTTGTTCTCGATAAAAACCAGCGGATTATAACATAGCAGGAACGAACAATCAAAGACAAAGAGAAGCAGTAGCGGCACTTTCTTCCCTCGACAAAACCTGTGAAATATTCTAATATTGTCTGGGTAATGCGGCTCTATCTCAACCATCATGAACAACCTAAAAACCATCATCGAACGGATTAAAAAACCTCTTGTTTTCGCTTCCCGTGATAATTTTGCCCATATCAATAGTTTGACAGACCTTGAGACTTTTGTCAGGGTACAGGTCAATGAATTGCGCACGCTGAATGCGTACGAGGCTTCGAACGCGTTGGAAACGCTGTTCTCGGGATTTGATCATCTGACACAGGAGGAAAAAAAAGACCGCGTACAAAAAGCAACACACCTGCTGGATTCATTTGATCACGATCATCCTACTCGCATCACCGCGCCAACCATAGAATCTTTACCACAACGTGAATCATCTGAACATACCTCCCTTCCCGTCCTTCCGCTTGATACGCAGATCCAGTTTTGCAAAGGTATTGGCCCCAAACGGGCTGAGTTGCTCAAAAAACTTGGTATCTTCACAATCGAAGACGCGCTTCAGTATTTGCCCTGGCGCTACGAAGACCGTGGGAATATTAAGAGAATCGGCAGGCTCACCTATGGTTCCTACGAAACGGTCATGGGTGAGGTGGTTTCCGCGGACGTGGCCACGACAAAACGAAAATGGGTGAAAATCTTCGAACTGGTGATCACGGACAAGAGCGGGATGCTCATCGGTTCCTGGTTTAACCAGCCGTTCATGCAGAAGGTGTTCAAACCGGGCCAGAAGGTCATCCTCTCGGGAATCGTGAAATCGAATCCGTACAAAGGCGGCCTGCCTCAGATCGACAACCCGGATTACGAAATCATGGACGAGAGCGAGGCAGAAAACCTGATCCATACCGGCAGGATCGTTCCGATCTATCGCACAACATCGGGCCTGTCCGTACGATACCTCCGCAGCATGATGAAGGCGATCCTCGATTCATATGCTGCTGCGCTGCCGGAGACCTTGCCTGAATACCTTTTGAAAAGATATGATCTACTATCTATTCCTGATGCTGTGGCAGAGGCCCATTTCCCCGAACGAGAAAAGGACCTGGCGAGCCTGAACAGCGGCATGAGCCCTGCTCACCGTCGGTTGAGCTTTGAAGAACTATTCACGCTTGAACTCGGTCTTGCCCTCAGGAAGCGCGGCGTTATGGTGGAAAAGAAGGGCATAACATTTAAACCGGTCCATACGCTTGAAACTGGCCTCCGAAGATCTCTCCCGTATTCGTTGACCGCAGCACAGGAACGGGTGAGCTCCGAGATCAGGAAGGACATGCTCGCGGACAAGCCCATGAACCGTCTGGTTCAGGGCGATGTGGGCTGCGGCAAGACCATTGTTGCCATGATCGCCGCGCTTTTAGCAGTGGAGAACGGCTACCAGGCGTGCATTATGGCGCCCACGGAGATCCTGGCAAATCAGCATTTTAAGAACATTTCAGCACTGGCTATCCCGCTCGGTGTCACCGTATCTCTGCTTGTGGGCAGCCTCAGAAAAAAAATAAAAGAGACGATTCTTGCCGGGATCGGATCAGGCGAAGCGCAGATCGTGATTGGGACCCACGCGCTTATCGAACAGGACGTGAAATTCAAGCGTCTCGGCCTTGCCATTGTGGACGAGCAGCACCGCTTCGGCGTAATGCAGCGCTCCACGCTCACGTCAAAAGGATATGAACCCGATGTTCTGGTCATGACTGCCACGCCGATACCGCGTACCCTTGCGCTCACCGTTTACGGCGACCTTGACGTGTCGGTCATCGACGAGATGCCGCCCGGCAGAAGCCCGATAATCACGAAGCTGTATTTCGAAGCCCGGCGCAGGGAAGCGTACCAGTTCATCGAACAGGAGCTGCAAAAGGGCAGGCAGGCGTACGTGGTGTATCCTCTTGTTGAAGAGACGGAAAAGAGCGATCTCAAAGCCGCAACAGAGATGGCTGCGCATCTGCAGAAAGACATTTTTCCGAACCGGAAGATAGGTCTATTGCACGGCAGGATGAAGTCAGACGAAAAGGAAACCGCCATGGCGGCCTTCACGCGGGGAGAACTTCACCTGTTGATATCGACCACGGTGATCGAGGTCGGTGTGGATGTGCCGAACGCGACGCTCATGGTGATCGAGCATCCCGAGCGCTTCGGTCTGGCCCAGCTTCATCAGCTGCGCGGCAGGGTCGGGCGGGGAGGATATCAGTCTTATTGCATCCTCATGGGGCCGAGGATGTTCGCGGAAGACGCGAGGGAGCGTCTGAACGCTTTTGCCCGAACGAATGACGGTTTTAAGATCGCCGAGGATGATCTGCGCATGCGCGGTCCGGGAGAGTTTTTCGGCACGCGCCAGTCCGGCTTGCCTGATCTGCGAGCAGCGAACATCATTCGCGATGCGGATCTGCTTGAACAGGCCAGGACAGAAGCCTTCGAACTTATTCAGCAGGACCCCAAGATCTCGCAGTACCCGCTACTCAAAGAGTCGGTTAAAAGGAAGTGGCAGGGCAGGCTCGGGCTGATAAGCGTTGGTTGATATTTTAAAAGTAATCTGATAAAGTAACGTGAAATTCAAGTTCTATGGATTTAAACATTTGCGACCTTTGCGTCTTGGCGAGAGACGCCTTTTCGTTCCGGTTCATCCGGGTCAGGAGTTCCAATGACTATCTGGGAAAAAGCAATCATCAACATACAACGCGGAGTTCAGAAACTCACGGTCGTTGCGGCCACGTTCGCTGAGCGTGTCCGGATCGAGATCAATATTGTCCGCTTGCGCATCAGGATCAACGAGGTTCAGGCCCGTTTGGATGAGTTGCACCGGATCATCGGCAGCCGACTGATCGACATGAAGAACAGGTCCGAAGCGCCGAAAACTGTTGAGCAGTTTTTACAGGTGGAAGATATTGCTACCGCGCTGACCGAGGTTGTTGAACGGACGCAGGAACTTGCGGAACTGAACCATGATATACGGAACGAGAAGGCGGCGATCCAGCCGGTTTCCCGGACAACAGAGGACCCGCTCGTATGATCGCGATAACGGTAGCGGCGTTTCTTTTCGGCCTCATTGTCGGGAGTTTCCTCAACGTTTGTATTGTCCGCCTTCCGCACGGCAATTCCATCGCAACACCCCCCTCGCATTGCCCTCGTTGCAAGGAACCTATTCGCTTCTATGATAATATTCCTCTGGTAAGCTTTCTCATTCTCCGGGGAAAATGCAGGCATTGCAGCGAACCGATTTCCTGGCGGTATCCTCTGGTCGAGCTTATGAACGGTCTTTTTTATGTCCTTATTGTTCAGGAATTCTGGCTCAGCGGTGAGGCGCTGCTCGTAATGATTCTCTGCTCTTCCCTGATTGTCATCACCTTCATCGACTACGATCACCAGATCATCCCCGATGTTATTTCATTGCCCGGGATGGTGGTGGGTCTCGCGCTTGCGCCCTTTTTCATGTCATCCCTTGCTGATCCGCTTCCGTTCCATCTGGGCCGCCTTCTGCCGCACGCGGGCCCCTGGCTCACCGGCTTCCTCAATTCGCTCATCGGACTGCTCGCAGGCGGAGGACCGCTCTTTGCCATCGGTTGGCTGTGGGAGAAACTGCGGAAGATCGAGGCCATGGGCGGCGGCGACATCAAGCTCATGGGCATGGTCGGCGCTTTCATCGGCTGGAAAGGCGCACTTCTTACCATCATGCTCGGCGCCCTCACCGGGTCCGTGGTCGGGATCGCCCTCATTGTGTTCCGGAAACACGAGATGGAAAAAGTGATCCCCTTCGGCCCCTTTCTTGCCGTGGGCGCCGTTGCCGCGATATTCGCCGGCAATGATATTCTTTCCTGGTACCTCGGCCTGATCCATCCATGACGTCTCATTCGCTGCCCATACTTCTGCTCAGCCTGCTCATCGTTGTCACCGGCGCGGTGATCATCTGGAGAATGGTGCACCGATACCGCCGCGCGCTCGGCGTACATAAGGATGAGAAGGAAAAGACCGGAGACACGGCATTCATCATCAACGCATTCCACGAGGTGACCAAACAGCTTAAGGAAAAGGAAAAAGAACTGGAGCGGCTCAAGTCAATCGCAGAGCAGCATGCCGAGAACGTTGAATCCTACAATGAGAACATTCTGCAGTGTGTGACAAACGGAGTAATCACGTTCGACCGGCACTGCGCCATCACCACCTGTAATCGTGCCGCGGAAGAGATGCTGGGTATGGACCGGGAGCAGCTGTCGGGCAAGGACTGCCATGCTCTTTTCGACGGCAATGATATTTGCACGGCAGTGCATTCAACCATGGAAAAGAAGCACCCCTCGGCGCGCATGGAGACGATGCTTGATCGTTCGGGCGGCAAGATCTGGCTCGGCTATAACACTGCGGTATTGACCGATCGGCATGGAACGGCCCTCGGCGTCATACTTTCCTTCTCTGATCTCACGGAAGTGAAGCGGTTGCAGGAGCAAATGGAGCTGAACGAACGGCTGACGGCTCTCGGGGAAATGTCGGCGGGTATCGCGCATGAACTCCGGAACCCCATGGCCGTGATCTCAGGGTATCTGAATCTGCTCGCGAAAAAGACGGACGCAGGGAGCCAAAACATCATACGCGATATTACCACCGAGATCCAAGGCATGAACCGGATCATTGCGGATTTGCTGACGTTTGCGCGGCCTGCATCGCTGAATCGGGTACCCGTTCCTATCAAGGAAATGATCGAAGGTTGTCTGGCATCTGTTCTCCTGGCGAAAAGCGCTGATGTGAACATCGTGACGGACCTTAACCTGGACGATGTCGTGGTTTCCGTTGATGAGGTGCTCATGCGCCAGGCGATCTCAAATCTTTTCCAGAACGCTGTTGAATCCATGCCCGCGGGCGGGATGCTTGTTATCGAGGCAACCGGCGGGAAGGAACTAAAACTCATGGTGAAGGACACCGGCGTCGGCATTCCCGTTCATCTTCTGAAAAAGATATTTCTGCCGTTCTTCACGACCAAGGACAAGGGCGTCGGTCTGGGCTTGGCACTCGTGCACAAGATCGTTCTGTCGCACGGAGGGAGGATCGAAGCGGCGAGCGTTGAAGGGCAGGGAACCGCGTTTACGATCATCCTGCCCATGGGGTAAAAACTATGGATACGATATTAATAATAGAAGACAAGGAAAGCATGCTGGACATGCTCCGGCAGACGCTAGAAGCCGAGGGGTATCAGGTCATTCTTGCACGGGACGGCGCCGAGGGAATAAAAAAACTTGCCGACGAACGCATCGGCATGGTGCTGACGGACCTCAAGCTGCCGAAGAAAGACGGTTTTGAAGTGCTGCGTGCCGTTAAAGAGGACAACCCGCTTCTGCCGGTGATTGTCATGACCGCGTTCGGCACCATCGAGACCGCGGTCAAAGCGGTCAAGGAAGGCGCATATGACTTCCTGACAAAACCGTTCGACATCGATCATCTGCTCGTGCTGATCAAGCGGGCGCTCGATGCGTCGCGCGTGGCAGCAGAGAACGTTCTGCTCAGGATCGAATTCGCGGATAAACTCGGCCTTCCGAAGATCATCGGCAAAAGCGCTGAACTGCAGGAGATCACGTCAAAGATCCAGAAGGTCGCGCCGACAAATGCCACGGTGCTCATACACGGAGAAAGCGGCACGGGCAAGGAGCTGTTTGCCCGCGCTATCCATTATCTGAGCCTGCGCAAGGATGCGCCATTCGTTGCGATCAATTCCGCCGCCATTCCCCGGGAGTTGCTCGAGAGCGAGCTGTTCGGTTACGAGCGCGGCGCATTCACGGGCGCAGATGCGCGAAAGCTCGGCAAACTGGAGCTTGCTGACAAGGGCACGGTGTTCCTTGACGAGATCGGCGACATGGACCTGGCGCTCCAGGCGAAGCTGCTCCGCGTGCTCCAGGAGCAGGTGATCGAACGGGTCGGTGGCAACAAACCCATCAAGATCGACGTGCGCGTGGTTGCGGCAACGAACAAGAACATCGAGAAGGCCGTGGCGGCCAAACTGTTCCGCGAGGACCTGTTCTACCGTCTGAATGTTTTCCCCATAACCATACCGCCGCTCAGGGAACGCCGGGACGACATCCCCGCGCTTGCCATGAATTTTCTGAACAAATATTCCGCAGAGGTGAAAAAAGGTCCGCTTACGATCACTGACGAGGCAATGGACATTCTTCTTAAGTCCCCCTGGAAGGGAAACGTGCGGGAACTGGAGAACGTGATCGAGCGTGCCGTGATCTATGCCGAAGGCGGCGTGATCCGTAGCCAGGATCTCGGCATCAGCGAAGCGAACATTCTCAACGCGCTTGCGGAGCAGGTGCCCACGGAGGGACCGCTGCATGAGATCGCCCAGGCCGCGACTCGCATTGTTGAATCACGACGTATCCGGCAGGTGCTGAAGCAGACGAACAATAACAAATCCCGTGCCGCGGAAATACTTCAGGTGAGCTATAAAACGCTGCTCACGAAGATCAAGGATTATCAGCTGGAGGAGAAGGGGGAGTAACGCGACCTGGGGACAAAATGGACTTTGTGGACGGCGTGGACTTATTGTGAGGCATTGAAATCATGGTTGATAAAGAACCTTTGATACCCTTGCACGGCGGCTACCGCAAACTGAAAAGTTTCCAGATTGCGCAGCTTGTGTATGACGTTACGGTGCGTTTTTGCGACCGCTATATTGAGAAACGCAGTCGGACCCACGACCAAATGGTTCAGGCGGCGAGGAGCGGCGTGCAGAACATCGCTGAAGGCAGCCAGGCGAGCGGCACATCAAAAAAGACGGAACTCAAGCTGACGAACGTTGCGCGGGCAAGTCTTGAGGAGCTGCTTCTCGACTATGAAGACTTTCTGCGACAGCGGGGGCTCATGCTCTGGGACAGGCTCTCTCCGCACAGAGTTTCGTTGATTGCCCGCAGGCCGGCAACGGCAGACGATGTTGCTGCATGGGTAAAGGAGCTTCATGGATGTGACGGACTGGGTGGACCGGTTGGAGTAAATATATCAAAGTCAAAATCGTCCACAATGTCCATTGAGTCCAGAACGTTGTTCGCGGAACTTTCGGCAAATGCGGCTCACACCCTCATTAAAGTCGCCTGCAGTCTTCTTGATCGACAGCTTGCAGCTCAGGCCAAAGCGTTTGAAGCGGAAGGCGGTTTTACCGAACGTCTATACAAACAACGACAGCTAATGCGAAGACGTGATGTGCAAAAACAGCAGACTGATGAAAATTGATCGCGCGCATTGCCGGGCCAACTCGCCTGAAGGAACATTGCTGTGAATCAACAATTCAAATTAAGCAAAGAACAGAAAAATATATTACGTCAGTCCTCAACCAATTTTAAGCTTCTAACAAAAGGAAGGATGCTGGATATATTGGAGCATCCTCTTTACGTTAAAGAGTTGTCTGAGGCTGAGTTGGTTGAATTATTGCATTTAGCAAATGCATTATACAGAGGTGGATATCCAATTATTAGTGATGCCGCTTATGATGGCATCTATCTTCAGGAACTGGAACGAAGAAATCCAGATCATGAATATCTGCATAGCGTTGAACCAGAAGCTGGTTTTGAAGGGCCAAAAGTAGATTTACCTGTTCACATGCTGTCAACGGAGAAAGCGTATAGCATTAAAGCTATAGAGCAATGGCGGGACAGAGTTAAAAAAGCAGCAAAAGATATTGGGTTGGATGCGGATAAACTACAAGTGCGTGTTTCGCCTAAGCTAGATGGATTTGCCGCTTATGATGATGGTAAAATATTATACACGCGTGGTGATGGAAGAAGAGGAACGGATATAACTCGTGTGTTCCGCCGAGGTCTTGCGATAGTTGGAGGGGAACGTGGTAAGGGCGCTGGTGAGATAGTCGTCGATAAAGAATATTTTGAAAAAAATTTATCGTCGTATTTTGAGAATACGCGAAACTTTCAGGCGACAATTGTTAAAGAAAAGGAATTAGAACCTTATATTGAAGACGCTATTAGAGATAAAGCTGTCGTGTTTTATCCCTTCGAAATGATGGAATCATGGATCGGGTCAATTGATGGTTTGATCGCCGATTTCGATAATGTAATACAATCTGTTTGGAAATCAGTAAAATATGATATCGATGGGGTAGTGTTGGAAATCATTGACCCAATGCTTAAGAAATATATGGGTCCTACCGCACAACACAATAGATGGCAGATCGCTTATAAGATAAACCCGGAGCATGCCAATGTGATGGTTTTAGCGGTGGCGCCGCAAACATCTCGTACCGGCCGAATCACTCCAGTCGCAGAACTTGAACCAACGAAGCTAAGCGGTGTAACAATAAGTCGTGCGACAGCTCATCATTATGGAATGGTAAGAAAAAATGGTATCGGTAAAGGGGCAGTAATTGAGCTGGTTAGAAGTGGCATGGTCATCCCAAAAATCGAAAGAGTGATAGAACGATCTAATCCTGAAATCCCAACTCATTGTCCCAGTTGCAATGAGGAGTTGGTGTGGGATTCAGACAACTTGATTTGTCCTAATGTAAGCCTCTGTCCCGCTCAAAGAAAGAACTCGATTGAGCATTTCTTTATGACACTGAGAAATATCAACGGTTTTGGTGAATCCACTATTTCAAAGCTATATGACAACGGCCTGCGAGATGTGTGCGCAATATATCATTTACCTGAAAGCAAGTTGCAGGAATTTGGTTTTGGTGAAAAGCAATCACGAAATCTGGTAAAAGAATTGGAAAGAAGCAGGACTGAGGCAGTAGAAGACTGGCGTTTTTTAGCAGCTTTCGGCATACATCGATTAGGCATGGCTAATTGCGAACATCTATTAAAACATGTTAAGTTGGATAACATATTTGACCTTACTGTTAATGAAATAGTAACCAACAAGATATTTGCCATAAAGACTGCAGGAATAATCACAAAAGGCTTGAAGACGATCAAGAGTGAGTTTGACTGTTTGCTAAAAATCGGATTTAATCTGGAATATTCGAAATTACTGTCAGATCTCAGGGATAGAGGCCAATTAAGTCAAATTTCCGGCAAACAGGTAGTATTCACAGGAACAATGAAACATGGATCAAGAGAAGATATGGAACGAGAAGCGCGATTGTTGGGTGCCAAAGTTCTTTCCGCTGTTTCTGGACGCACCGATTATCTTGTGACAGGCCATGATGTGGGACAAAAGAAGATTGATACTGCTCGCAGTAAAAATGTTGCGGTTATTACCGAAGATGAATACTTGGATTTAATTAGAAAGAATAGCTAGCCTTTCGGACGGATGACGGTAGAATCAACGAAACATATTGATTAGCAGAATAATCTTATGAAGTCGAATCTGTGAAAAGAGAAAAATTCACATGCGTTTAGGTTTTCACGTTTCCATTTCAGGCGGTTTCGCCCTTTCGGTCCAACGCGCACACGAACTCGGCTGCACCTGCATGCAGATCTTCAGCCGCAACCCCCGCGGCTGGACGGTCAAGCCGCTCGATGCATCGGATGTCGCTGAGTTCCAGAAACTTCGTGCACAGTGGGACATCGGGCCGGTGTTTGTTCATACGAATTATCTCATTAACCTTGCGTCAGCAAAGCCGGATCTGTACGAGAAGTCAATCGAGCAGTTCGTCGTTGACCTTGAGCGTGCAGAAAAACTGGGCGCGGAGTATCTGGTCACGCACCTTGGTTCGGCAAGCAGCAAGGACGCGGTCTGGATGATCGAGCGCGTTGCAGATGCGTTGAATATGGCGATGAAGCTTCACGCGCCGAAGGCGACGATCCTTCTTGAAAATACCGCCGGGGAGAAGGGTGATGTGGGATATACGCTTGAACAGGTCCAGGAAGTCATTTCGCGTCTTAAGGATACCTCCCACATAGGCATCTGTTATGACACCTGCCATGGATTCGCCGCAGGATACGATATCAGGACGAAAAAGGATGTCGATGCTCTGGCAAAAAAGATAGCTGAAACCGTAGGACTTGATCGGCTTAAGGGCATGCATTTGAACGATTGTCTGCGCGAGTTCGAATCCCGTGTAGACCGGCATTGGCACATCGGCGAGGGGAAGATCGGCTTGGAAGGATTCAAGGCCCTGCTCAATCATGCAGCATTCAGCGATGTGCCGAAGATCATGGAAACGCCGAAGCAGTCCGAGGAGGACGATCCGAGAAACATGAAGGTGGTAATGTCTTTGGTAAAGAAATAAGCGGGGTGTGCTCAGCAAAGCCACCCGGCAGCATACTGAAGACAGGAAATCCTTTCTGGATTTTTTGCATGCCCTCTGGTATATTACCCCTGCATTAATCAACCCCTGCGTAAGGATATGATTCGAGCGGACATCATGAGTGTTGCACCACTACCCCTATCAACCAAACCTGTTGTGACGCGGCGGTACAACGCGTTCGGACAGTATATGAAGGACCTTTATGGCCAGTCCGTTTACAAGGTGAATGTTGACGCCGGATTCACCTGTCCCAACCGGGACGGGTCCGTGGCAACGGGCGGATGCATATACTGTAATAATGACAGCTTCAGGCCCACGGCATGCACCAGCACGGCGTCCCTTCGCGAGCAGATCGAGAAAGGCATCCCCTATCTCCGGTCCCGCTACGGCGCTGAAAAGTTCATTGTGTATTTTCAGCCGTATACGAACACCTATGCGTCCGTTGAGATTCTTGAACGTCTTTACCGCGAAGCGCTCGACAACCCGGGAGTCGTGGGCCTTGCCATCGGGACCCGCCCGGACTGCGTGGACGAAGCAAAGATAGCGCTCCTTGAATCACTTGCACGGGAGTCTTTTATCCTTGTCGAATACGGGCTCCAGTCAATTTACGACACCACGCTCGAATTCATCAACCGGGGGCATGATTATGCCTGCTTTAAACGCGCTCTTAAGATGACGACGGGGAAAGGCATCCATATCGGGGCGCACCTTATTCTTGGATTCCCCACGGAAACCCGGGAACAAATGCTCGCCATGGCAGACGAACTTTCCCACGTGCCGATAGAATTTCTCAAGATCCACCAGCTTCAGGTGATCAAAGACACTCGGCTCGCGGACCTGTATGCGGAAAAGCCTTTTGCGACCTTCGGGTATCATGAATACATCGAGATGCTCATTGATTTTATGGAGCGGCTGTCGCCTGACATTGTGCTGCAGCGGTTGTTCGCTGCTGCGCCCGATGAGATCCTGATCGCGCCGATCTGGAACAAAACGCGCAGCGAACTGTTACGCGACCTTGACCTGCGCATGCAGCAGAAAGAAAGTTTTCAGGGAAAAACGCATTAACGCTGAATCTGCTGATCCATCCGTGATGGGTAGGGGGCAAAGATGATCGATCTTCACACACATTCGTTGTTCAGCGATGGTGTCCTGGTGCCGTCCGAACTCGTCCGGCGGGCGGTGATGAAGGGCTACGAGGTGATCGCGATAACAGACCACGCCGATGCCTCGAACCTGGATTTCACCATCCCGCGCGTGGCCGCCGCTTGCAGAGAGCTGAACCGCCGCTGGAAGATACATGCTCTGCCGGGCATTGAGCTGACCCACATTCCGCCGGAGACGTTTGCCGATCTCACCGAAAAGGCGCGGTCGCTCGGAGCAGTGATCGTTGTGGCGCACGGTGAAACTCTGGTGGAGCCCGTGCATCCCGGCACCAACCGTGCAGCCATCGAAGCGCGCGTTGATATTCTTGCGCACCCAGGTCTGCTTACGAAAGAAGAGGCCGAGCTTGCGGCCACGAACGGCGTTTTCCTGGAACTGTCAGCGCGCAAGGGCCACAGCCTGTCAAACGGCCATGTGGCCAGGATCGCTGATGCGGCCAAGGCGAAGCTCGTGATCGATACGGACGCCCATGAACCGGGTGACCTCATTACGGATGACTTTGCCCGCAGTGTGCTCCTCGGCGCCGGGCTGAGCAACTCCCAGGTGGACGAGGTCTTTAAGAATTCAAAAACGCTGGCAACGAAGGCCATCGAGAGGTTTCGAGCGCTGGCGTAATGATTAAAATACCGTAGATGAAATATACTAGAGGAGGTTCCACCCATGCCCACGATCAAAAAGAGAGTATCCAGCACTAAAAAATCTTCCGAACCGGAGATCATGAACGCCGTGCACATGTCGGCGACGTATTTGTCCAAATACCGGCAGCAGATGATCATTGCGGCTGCGTCGATCGCCGTCCTGCTGGTGATCATTGCAGCGTACACGATGGTCCAGTCCGGGAATGATAAAAAAGCGTCGGCGCTTCTGGCCGCTGCGTACCAGGTCTACAGCCCGGCGTCGGGTATGCAGCCTGATTTCAAGAAAGCATGCGATATGTATCTGGATATCTCGAAAAAGTTCTCCGGCACGACGAGCGCGGCGGTGGCGCAGTATTACGCGGCAAACTGCCTGGTCAACCTCGGTCAGATGAATGACGCGCTTCGGGAGTATCAGATTTTTGCCAACAAATATTCGGGGAACAAGGAACTCGCCGGGCTCGTGTACCAGCGGATGGGGTATGTGTACAACGCCCTCGGCAACCGGGAAGAAGCGATAACGTCCTTTGAAAAATCCGAGAATGTTCTGGGCCCGGGAGCGGGCACCATCGAACTCGCTCGGCTCTACGAGCAGTCGGGCAAGGTGCAGGATTCCCGCAATAAATATAAAACCATCACGGACAAACTCGCCGGTACATCGTGGGACATGGAGGCGAAAGCCAAAGCACAAAAGGACGTAGCCGCCATGCCTTCGCCGGTCAAGGAAACTAAATAGGAATACCATGGTTAATCGCGGAAACCTGCATGGTATGCCGGGGGTGATTGCCGCTCTTCTGCTGACGGCAGGCCTTGCGGTGCTGCCCGGTTGCGAAAAGGGTGAGCCTTTAATCACCATTGATTCTCCGGCAGCGTGGCTGTCCCCCATGATCGTCGGTTCCGGCTCCGTGTTCATGAAGATCGACAACAGAGGAAGCGGAGATGACGTGCTGTTGAGCGCAAATGTTGAACTTCCCGGGGCCATAACCGAACTGCATGATGTCAGGGACGGGAAAATGGCGAAGACGGATTCTATAAAGGTTCCTGCCGGGAGCGTTACGGAATTGCGGCCCGGAAGCCTCCATATTATGATCTTCAATATGCCCAAAACGATAGCATCGGGATACACGGCCACAGTGCTCCTGCACTTCGAAAAAACAGGGACCAGGAATGTTGCCATAACCTTTCAAAATAATACGGATTCTTCCCGAAAGAGCCACGCTCACTAGGCTCACCAACAAAAATATTTATTGACGCTGAATTTGTCTTATGTTACCTTTATTCGCCTCATGTTATGCCAATAGCGTTGCATAATGAAAGGGGGTGGATAGGCGTAATACCGCATCAACTTTCAGCTGAATGAATTGAAATGGTGGAAAAATTAAAAAGGGAGGAAGTCCATGAAAAAAAGATTTGTTGCCCTGTCCGCAGTAGTAGCTCTTGTTTGCCTGGGTTATCTCGCGTTTACCACAGTTGATTCAAAGACCTCTGTTGCCGTCGCAGCCGGCAAGACCTACAGCGGCACCATTTATGTCGCCGGCATGGGCGGACATTTCGCCAAGGCCGATGTTACCCTCGACCCGAGCAATGCTGCCGATCCGGTGAAAGTGAACAGCCTGGATAAGGTTGAAATCGGCACTAAAGACACGCACCCGACCCATGATGCGCGGATCGATGTGAACGATCCGACCGTATTGTTCTGGTCCACCTACAAGCTTGATCCTCAAGGCAAGATGCATGTTGGCAAAACAGACCTGAAAACCGGAAAGGTGGTCAAGGACGTTACGTTGGACCCTGATCCCCGGGCATCCGGTGGAGAAAAAAAATCTCCTCTCTATTGCGCATCCGGTCAGAGCAAAAACTTCTATATACCGGTGTTCATGGGCACCGAAGGCTATCTTGATGTATTGGACAAGGCCACCATGGACAGGAAACACCGCATATTCGTTAGCGATCTCGGATTTCAGAAGGGTGCCTACAAGTTCCTGCACGGCATCAATTCTCCTGATATGAAATCGTTCCTCCTTGTCCTCAACCAGGCCAAGGAAGGGAAAGGCACGGGCGACATCGATTTCGTCCTGGTTGACATGACCGCCCTGGAAGGCGGCAAATTCAAGGAAATCAAGCGGGCTACGTTAAAGGGTGTGCCTGACAAAACGATCACGTTCCGTGGATACTTCTCGAACGACGGCAAACTCATTTATCAGTCAGCCGGCGATCGTCTCTGGGTCGTTGATGCAGCCACCCTCAAACTGGTGGACGAGAAAATGATGCCGGAAGGTTCTCAGAACCATGACGCCCAGACGACTCCGGATGATAAACTTGCTCTCCTGACGGTACGTACCGTCACCTCCGGCTGCGATTCAGATGGAAAGGCGATCGTAAAGGAAGGCAAGGGAGTCGACATCACGGATGGGACGTTCATGCTCTACGATGCAACGGCGAAGAAATTGTATGACAAACCGACCTCGACCTGTCTTGCCTGCCATAAGGGCATGGGTCTTGGCGATAAGAACGCCGTCCTTTGCGGTTTGGACAGCGCCTGGAAGAAATAATCGGTTGCTTCCCGACTGATTCATGGTAACATACTGACCTTCTCGGCAACATCCGTTGCCGAGAAGGTTTTTTATTCTCATGATAATCCCCATAAACCTATGACTGATCATTTCACACTCTCATCCCTCGCCCTGCGCAATTTGCGAAGAAGGCCGCTGCGTACGGCGATCCTCGTTGCGGCGCTGACCCTGATGGTAGCGGCGCTTGTTTTCGCGCTCTCCTTCGTCCTGCGCGTCAACGCGAGCATCCAATTGACCTCCGAACGCCTCGGCGCCGACCTGCTCGTCGTGCCCACGGGTTCGCGGGGAGCGGCCGAGGACATTCTGGTCGAGAACCATGCGCGGTCCTTCTCCATGGACAAGTCCCTGGTCGACCGGATACGGAAGGTGGATGGCATTGATAAGGTATCCTATCAGATCTATCTTGTCACGCTGACCGGCCTGTGCTGTTCCGTTCCGGAGTCCATGGTCGTTGCTTTTAATCAGGACACGGATTTCATTGTAACGCCCTGGCTCAAGAACAATCTCGGCAGAAAGCTCAGGAAAGGCGAGGCCATTGTCGGAAACGAATCAGCATACAACATCTCACTTGGCCTTGTGGACATGGAAGGCAGGCTGTTTGGCAACGTCTTCAAAATGGTCGGCGTCCTCGACAAAACAGGATCGGGTCTCGATACGGCGGTCTTCATCGGGGACGAGAACATCGAGGATATCATCAAGAACAGCAAGGCCCCGATCCGTCCGGACCAGATCTCCGTCATCTTCGCCAAGATCAAAAAAGGGGCCGACCCGTATAAGGTCATGTCCGATATCGAGAATAACATCATCGAAGTCGATGTCGTGATGCGCAAGGACATCGGGAAAAGTCTTTTGACAACCCTGGGGGACATCAGCAGGATCTTTTACCTCACGATGATGCTGTCGACCATCCTCTCCCTGTTTCTCGTCTGGGCAATTTTCACGGCCATTGCGAATGAGCGGACGCGCGAGATCGGCATCATGAAGGCACTCGGCGCCAAGGACCGGCATGTCGTAAGATTGTTCCTCGTCGAGGTCCTCGTGCTCGGAACGCTGGGAAGCCTCACCGGTATCATGGTGGGAACATCTCTGTCGTTGTTCATGGCACACTATTTCTCGATCCTGAAAAATCTTCCGATAGATCTTACGCTGCTTGCCCGGATCGTAATCTCCTGCGCCGGTTTGCTGTTCGGCACGGGGATTTGCGTCCTGGGCGCTCTTTTACCGGTGCAGAAACTGAAAAAACTCGAACCGTTGCTGGTGATCAAACAGGAGTGATTTGTGCCGCAGATTATTATCGAAGATATTTCCAAGATCTATACGGTCGGCAGCGACCGCATTGAGGCGGTGCGCTCTGCATCGCTCGCGATAGAAAAGGGCGATTTTCTGTCCATTGTCGGGCATTCCGGATCAGGAAAAACGACGCTGCTTTCCCTGATCGGCGGCATCACGCGGCCGACCTCCGGCAGATTGATTTTCGACGACAGGGACATCTTTGCAATGGACAGTGACCGCATCTCGGAATATCGATGTGGGAAAATAGGTTTCATGTTTCAATTCGCCAGCCTTCTGCCGATGCTCACGGTGAAAGAGAATCTGCTGCTGCCCACCGTCTTCAGACCCGGTGAAGAGAGGGCGGTCGGGGATAAGGCGGAAGAATTGCTTCGCATGGTCGGCATTTACGAAAAGATCAATGCATATCCTCCCCAGTTGTCGGGCGGGCAGCAGCGGCGGGTGGCCATCGCCCGCGCCTTCATGAACGATCCCGATGTGGTCCTTGCGGATGAGCCGACCGGTGATCTTGACGAGGAAACCGAGATGCAGATGATGGAGGTGTTCAAAACAATGAACGAGACGAAGCAGGTCACCTTTATCATGGTTACCCACAACAGAGACCTGGCCCGGACATCAAAACGCCAATTTCTGATGCAGAACGGCATGATCCAGTCGCAGTGATCCATCCGGTACCGGGAGACGATATTCATGATCAGGATGACAAAACATGGATAAAAGAATTGAGTGGCTGGATGTCCTGAAAGGCATCGGTATATTCTTTGTTGTCGCAGGGCATTTTTATAAAAGTGATGATCCTGTTCTTGTTTACATTTATTCATTTCACATGCCGTTGTTTTTCTTTATCTCCGGCTATGTATATGATGACCGGCGATACGCAGGGGTTTCTGGTTTTTTAAAGCGAGGATTTTAACCCGCATCATTCCTTACCTTTTCTTCTATGCGATTTCCTTTGTGATCTATATTGATAAATTGTCGGGTGAAATAGGCATAAATGTACTTACTATCCTCACGAACGCGGAATTCAGACCGATTTTCTATGATAAAGCATATGGTTTATTGTATGCAAATGGCGAATCACTCGAACGGGTGAATAATGTTGTGCTCTGGTTTTTGCCGTGTCTTTTTATTACCGAAAGTATGTTTTATTATATAAAGAGAGTGGCAAAGAATAATGCCAGGGAACTCATGCTCATACTGTTTCTCATTTCACTCCTTGCATTTGCGGAAAGTGTGATAACCCATGACGAATTGCCATGGTCAGTTGATGTGGCGTTGACAGGGGTCGTTTTCTTCGGCAGCGGTTTTGTGGTGAAGGAAAAACTTGAACAACGATTGATCAGGGCCGGTAACAACAGAAAAGTATTGCTAGCGGCCTGTATGGTCGTTGCCGGCATGAGTGTCATGATCTCCCAGTGGAATGGCAGGGTTGACATGAATTCGAATCACTACGGGAATTACTTTCTTTTCTATGCAGCGGCTTTTTCCGGGATTGCGTCCTGGGTGCTCGCGGCGCTGCTGGTGAATAAATGCAACGTACTCTCCTATTTTGGCAAAAATACGATGATCATCCTGGGCTTGCATGTGCAGGCGGGACTGCTGGCATTTCAGGTTTTTACCGCGGTTGCCAATCGATTGACGACATCTGCCGTGGTTGTGAATGATGAACTCCTCCTGTTTATCGTCACCTCGCTCACGTTAATAATGCTGGTGCCGTTCATTTATTTGATAAATAGATTTATCCCGCTGGCAGCTGGAAAGACCCGTCGCACGAAAGGGTCCCCGGCACAAATCTAATGTGTGGCCGCTTGAATCGATTATAGAATTGCGACGCCTCAACACTCCTCGACTGACAGGTGCGACCTCCATGCAGTTCACCATGGTTGAACATCATTCTTCCCCTTTTTAACTTTTTCTTAAGTATCGTGTCTCAGCAAATAATAAAATGATCCGCAAATATCATCTACGGAGGTAACCTGTATGTATCGTCGATTGTTCGCGTTGCTCATGGTTGTTGTTGCAGTAGGTTCGCTTCTGGCATGTGGCGCCAAATCCGATTCCTCTTCAGGCGGCAATGCCAGTGCCGCTTCCGGCGCCGTGCAACTTTCCCTCACGGATGCTCCCGCTGATGGACTTGATAATGTCTGGATCACGGTGAAAGAAGTGTGGTTCCATACGAGCGATGCCTCAGGACCGGGTGAGGCGGGGTGGCTCAAGTATCCCCTGGCATCTCCGGTGACCGTCGACCTCCTTACTCTGGGAAATGGAGCGACGCCGCAAACGCTCTGGAATTCACTCACGCTTCCGGTGGGCGAGTATCAGCAAATCCGGCTATTTCTTGTCCCGACCTTCTCGAAAAACCCCGTACCTCCTGTTGGCCACGCGTATTATAACGAAGTCGTCGAAACAGGATCAACACAGGCCTTGCCGCTCCGTATCCCTGATGCGGAGCACGGCATCAGACTGGTTGGACATTTCAAGGTTGTGGAAGGCGGTACGCTCAGGTTGGCCATTGACTTTGATGCCGGCAGCGACGTGATCGAACTTCAGCACAAAGAGGAGTATGTGTTGAAGCCGAGGCTGGCGTATTTCGATCTTGATAATGCCGGCGCCATCGTCGGGCAAATAGATATGGCATCAGCGGCAACGTATACGTCATCGCGCTTTGTATTTAAAGCGGAACAGCTTGTCAGTGACGGCACTGCGACGTTTCACACAGTCAGGCGCGCGGCAACACTGGTTGATCCGAGTATCGGCAGGTTTGTTCTGTATCCTCTTGGGAAGGGAACGTATGATCTCGTCCTCCGGGGAATCGGGTATCAAACGGTCATTATCAAGGGAGTACCGGTCAACAGGGGTACAACCCCCTCCTCGGGTGCGACAAGTATCCCGATCATTACCATGACCCCGGGTGCGGATTTTGACGTGAATGCGACCATCACGACACCTTCGGGTGCATGGGTCAATTTCTATCAGAAACTCGCCGGCGCCGGAGAGTTCCCTTACGAAATCCGCTTCAAACATTTTAATCCTCTGACTGGATCCCTTTCGGGGTTCAAGCTTTCCGCCGACCAATTGCAGGTGGGAAGCTACCAGACGGGCACCCTTTTGTCCGGCCCGGTTGCCGTGACACCTGCGGGAGGGAACGGATCTTTTAGCGCGGTGGCAGATGCAATCCTTTACAATTCGAGCGCTCCTGCAGTAATAAGCGCTTCCACGGGGACCGTGTCGTTCGGCACGCTCAGCGTGACCTCACCGGCAACAGCGCACAGTATCTCCGGAACGATCTCTCTGCCGAGTACGACCATGGCGATGTCTCTCAAGAAAGGCGTGGTATTCGCCATTCAAGGCGGCATGATCGTGGACTCGCTGCAGGTGGACAACCAGATGATGTCCAACGGAGGGTCCTATGTCATGACAAACCTGCCGGGCGGGACGCTGGCAGACCCGCTACCCGGAGCGTTTTACGGGGTTGAGGCTTTTGGCTGGTCTTCCACAACAGCGGCCCGGGCGATAGCAATGCCGGGACTGGCGGACCTCCGGCGTGGAAACGATACGAAGATCGATCTGGACATGCTCCTGCTTCCGTGAGCAACCGCAGTCCTAGATCCAGCGTTTTGGAAGGTCCCCGGCTTCATTCTGGGACCTTTTTGTTTGTCTTTCTTCCGAGTCGGATCCCGTGCTGCAGCGGCGCCTTTACACAGAAAAAGCTTGCAACCTCCGTGTAAAATCAGTAATATTAACTCCGTGAAAAAATTTAAGGATTACATAAAAAAGTACTTTATAACCGGCCTGCTGGTGCTTATTCCCGTCTGGGCGACCTTCTACGTTTTGTCGGGCCTGCTCAGTCTGATCGACGGCATGCTGGGCAACCTGCCGGGGCACTTTATCGGCCTGGATTTCCCGGGTCTCGGCATCGTGACCCTTGTTCTCATTGTGCTCCTGATCGGCATGTTGTCGGCGAACTATTTTGGCAAGCGGTTCGTCAGATACAGTGAAACGCTCATGCAGAAGGTTCCGCTCGTCCGGGGAGTCTATTCCACGGTCAAGCAGATCATGGAAACCTTCTCCGTAAAACACAGTTTTCACGGCGTGGCGCTCGTCGAGTATCCGCGGGCAGGGTGCTACAGCGTCGGGTTCATGACCGGCGAGGTCCCCGATGCAATCGTCGGCAAACCTGGAAAATACATAACAGTTTTTGTGCCCACAACGCCCAACCCCACCGCGGGATTTCTGCTCATTCTCCCCGAGGCCGAGGTAACGCTGCTCAATATGACCGTGGAACAGGGCATGAAGTTCATCATCTCCCTGGGACTGGTGCCCCTGAACGACAGCGAAGCGAACAAACTGAAACATCCCGGGCAGGAGGTCAGGTAGGTGAAGCCAACGGTCGTCATTCTTGCTGCGGGTTTGGGTACCCGCATGAAGTCAGGGCTTGCGAAAGCGCTGCATCCAGTGGCCGGACGTCCGCTGATCCAGCATGTCCTGAATGCCGCATTGGGCGTGGACCCGGAAAAGATCGTCCTCGTTCTCGGGCATCAGGCAGACCGGGTGCGGACCGCGGTCGAGGAATTTAAACCGGAAATCGTCTTGCAGTATGAACAGCTGGGAACGGGCCATGCCGTGCAGCAGGCACGGGAATCACTTGCCGGCGTATCCGGCCCGATCCTGGTGCTTTGCGCCGATACCCCTCTTCTCCGAACGGCGACCCTCATGGCCGTGCTCGATCTCCATGCGAAGTCGAAAGCCGCCGTTACCCTTATGAGCGCCAGGATAGACAACCCCTACGGCTACGGCAGAGTGGTGCGCAGCAAATCCTCGGTTCTGCGTGTCGTGGAAGAGAAAGACGCCACTGCGGAACAGCGCACGATCCAGGAAGTGAACGCGGGGATCTACTGTTTTGATAAAAAATTCATGTTGTCATCGCTCAGCATGATCGGCAAGAGCAATATGCAGGGAGAGTATTACCTGCCCGACACGATCGAGCTAGCCCGCAAGAAAAAACTCAAGGTATCAGCGCTTTTGTGTGCAGATGCGGACGAGATCATCGGTGTCAATTCGAGACAGGATCTGAGCCGCGCGGAAAAGGTCATGCAGCAGCGGACTAATTGCCGCTGGATGCTGGAAGGCGTCACCATGCTCGATCCGGCAAGCGTGTTCATCGGACTTGACGCGACGATCGGACGGGACACGGTCCTGTATCCGAATGTCCGGATCGAAGGCACAAGCAGGTTGGGCGAAGCGTGTGTCGTGTTCCCCGGGACCCGGATCGTGCGAAGTGTGGTCGGACGGGGAGTGACAATAAAAGACTGCTCCGTGATTGAGGAAAGTGAAGTATCCTCTGATGCGACCATCGGCCCCTTCGCGCACCTTCGCCCGGGGTCAATGATCGGAGAACGGGCGCGGGTAGGCAACTTCGTGGAGATCAAGAAATCTACCATCGGCGCGGGAAGTAAAGCGAACCACCTGTCCTATATCGGCGACGCGACCGTCGGCCGGGATGTCAATATCGGCGCAGGGGTGATCACCTGCAATTACGACGGATTTGAAAAACACCGAACGATCATCGAAGACGGGGTTTTTGTGGGCAGCGATGCGCAGCTGGTTGCGCCGGTAACGATCGGCAAAGGCGCGTTGATCGCCGCTGGAGCCACCATAACTCAAGATGTCCCTCCCGAAGCGCTTGCCATCAGTCGTGTTCCGCAGGACATCCGCGAAGGTTTCGCGGGGCGTCGGAAAAGAATGAAGCAAAGAAAGAAGTAAATAAACTTTCAAAATACGGGAATGCAACATGCAGCGGTTGACGGCAAGTGTGATGCCGAAATCCTGCGGCTTGTATTTCACCAGGAGCAGATCGACGTATGTGTGGAATTATCGGTTATATCGGAAAGAACCCCGCTGTTCCCATTCTCATCGAAGGATTGAAGAAGCTGGAATACCGCGGGTATGATTCGTCGGGCGTTGCTGTTATGCAAAACGGCAAGCTGGAGATCCGGAGGGCTGTGGGCAAACTTCAGAACCTCGAAGCGCTCCTGCGGGGAGAATCTCTCTCCGGCACCATGGGCGTGGGGCATGTTCGCTGGGCCACGCATGGCCGCCCGTCCGAGGAAAACGCGCATCCGCACCGCGCCGGCAGCATTGTGCTGGTGCATAACGGGATCATTGAGAACTATACCACCCTTAAGAAAGAGCTTTCGGCCCAGGGCCGCATCTTCCTGTCGGAGACAGACACCGAAGTCATCGCGCATCTTATCGACAGCAAGGCGAAGCAGGGCATGCATCTCGAGCAGGCGGTCCGTGAAGCCGCCCGTCATCTTGAGGGCGCCTATGCAATCGCAGTTATGGATGAGCGTGACCCCGAGTTGGTGATCGGTGCGCGCAAGGGCAGCCCCCTTGTTGTCGGCCTGGGGACAGGAGAGTATTTTATCGCGTCCGACATACCCGCCATTCTCCATCGCACCCGGGATGTGCTGTTCCTGAACGATGATGAGATGGCGATCCTTTCGGAAAACGGTGTGCGCATCACGGACCTGAACGGCAAGGAACTCACTCGTGAGATCACCCGCGTGATGTGGAATCCGGTCATGGCGGAAAAAGGCGGGTACCGTCATTTTATGCTCAAGGAGATCTACGAACAGCCGCGCGCCATCATGGATACGATCAGGGGCAGGGTGTCCCAGGAAACGGGCGCCATCCATCTTGAGGAGATCGGCATCGAACGGGAGCGGCTTGAGAATGCCAAGAAGATCTTCATCGTTGCCTGCGGTACGTCCTGGCACGCGGGGCTGGTAGGCAAGTACATGATCGAAGAACTCGCCGGCATTCCCGTCGAGGTGGACATAGCGTCGGAGTTCCGGTACCGCAATCCGCTGGTGGGCAAGGACGACCTGTTCATTGCGATAACCCAGTCCGGTGAGACGGCGGACACGCTGGCGGCAATGCGTGAAGCGAAGAAGCACGGCGCCATGGTTGTGGTTGTGTGCAATGTCGTGGGCTCGACTGCCAGCCGCGAAGCGGACGGTGTGGTCTATACGCATGCGGGCCCCGAGATCGGCGTGGCGTCGACCAAAGCGTTCACCGCGCAGCTTACGGCATTGTATCTCTTCGGCTTGTATTATGGCGCCCTGCGGAAGCGGCTTTCCGCGGATGATCTGAAAAGCAGGGTCGACGATCTTGTGCATATCCCGACCTTGGTCGAGCGCAGTCTTGAACAGAACGATGCGGTGGAGCAGATCGCCAAACGCTATTTTAAGGCCAGCGATTTCCTGTATCTCGGCAGAGGTCCGAATTTCCCCGTGGCGCTCGAGGGCGCGCTTAAGCTGAAAGAGATCTCCTACATCCACGCAGAGGGGTATCCTGCGGGCGAGATGAAGCACGGACCCATAGCGCTTATCGACGAGAACCTTCCGGTCGTCGTTTTAGCCGGCAAGAACGGCGTGTATGACAAGATCCTGGCGAATATCGAAGAAGTGAAAGCGAGGGGAGGGATCGTGATAGCGATCGCGAATGAAGGAGATACGGGGATCCTGACAAAGGTGAATCACGCTATTTCCGTACCCGCGACCAATTCGCTCCTCATGGCCATCGTCATGTCGATCCCCCTGCAGCTGCTTGCTTACCACATTGCGGTACTGCGAGGCGCGGATGTGGACCAGCCGAGAAATTTAGCGAAGAGTGTGACGGTGGAGTAGGTTTTCAGAAAACAGAGGACAGAAGACAGAAGACAGACAAAAGAAAATCATAAATCTGTCCTCTGCTATCTGTCTTCTGTTCTCTGACTTCTGACTTCTGCACTCTGAATTTATTATGGATTATCTTGAAAATTTAAATCCTCCCCAGCGCGAAGCGGTGCTGCACGGCGACGGTCCTCTCCTGATCCTCGCGGGTGCGGGGAGCGGCAAAACCCGGGTGATCACCAGCAGGATCGCGCACCTCGTGCGGGACCGGGGAGTCGATCCGTACAATATTCTCGCTGTCACTTTCACCAACAAAGCGGCTAATGAGATGCGGGAACGGCTCGAACGCATGCTGGAAATGCCGCTGGGGCGCGGTGTGGGCTACGGCGGGCTTTGGATAAGCACATTCCATTCAGCATGCGTCAGGATTCTGCGGCGGAATATCGAAGCGCTCGGGTATAAGCGGCACTTCGTGATCTACGACGAATCTGACCGGTCGGCGCTCATCAAGTCCTGTGCATCGGACCTGCGCATAGATGTTGAACGGTTCACGCCGCGTGCGATCGGGTCACGGATCAGCGCGCTCAAGAACAACTTAATCGATGCGGACCAGTTTGCTAAGACCGGTTCTCAGTTCGGATTTGAAGAGGCTGTATCCCGCGTCTATACGATGTATGAGGAAAAGCTCAGGGAATCGGGCGGGCTCGACTTCGATGATTTGCTCATGCTCACGGTCAGGCTGTTCGAGAAACATGTTGATGTGCTCGGATATTATCAGGGGCTGTTTAAACACATCCTTATCGACGAATATCAGGACACGAACCACGCACAGTATCGCCTGATCCGTCTCTTGACCGCGAAGCACAAGAACCTGTGCGTTGTCGGAGACGACGACCAGAGCATTTACAAATTTCGCGGGGCGGATATTTCGAACATCCTGAACTTTGAAAAAGATTATCCCGACACCAAGGTGATCAAGCTCGAGCAGAACTACCGGTCCACGGGCAGCATACTTGATGCGGCCGGCTCTGTGGTTGCGCGGAACCTCGGCAGAAAAGCAAAAAAACTCTGGACCGACCGGCGCGGGGGCGAGCGCATCCTCTGCTATACCGCCATTGACGAGAAGGACGAGGCACGGTATATCTGCCGGACCATCGATCAGTTTGTGGAGGAGGGCAGGTCGCTTCAGGAGATCGCCATCCTCTACCGGACGAACGCCCAGTCGCGGGCGCTTGAGGATTCCCTCCGGAACCGGGGGATCGCTTATCGTATATTCGGCGGCCTCAGGTTCTACGATCGCAAAGAGATCAAAGACATTATCGCATATCTTCGGGTACTGCTGAATCCCGCGGACCTTGTAAGTCTGCGCAGGATCATCAATGTGCCGGCACGCGGGATCGGCGATACGACCGTGGAAAAGCTGGAGCGCGCTGCAGATCTTCATAGTATCTCCTTGTATCAGGCAGCCATGGATGCGGCGCAGAGCGATGTTACGCCCGCGGCAAAAAAGAAGCTTCACGATTTCATCGGTATGATGGAGCGGTTGCGCGCCGAGCTTGAAACAATTACGCTGACCGAGCTCGTGCGGCGGGTGATCGACGATTCGGGATATGTAAAGGTCCTGGAAGAAGAACGGAGCATTGAATCCCGGATACGGGTCGAGAACCTAAAGGAACTGATCACCGCGACCGAGGATTTTATGGAGCAGAACGAATCCGCGACGCTCGGGGAGTTCCTGGACCAGGTGGCGCTTATCACCGACGCGGAGCAAAAGATTGCTTCCGAGGACCGAAGTGGCAGCACGCACAGTGTTACGCTCATGACGCTGCACAATGCCAAGGGACTTGAGTTTTCCGTGGTTTTCCTGACTGGTATGGAGGAAGGCCTGTTTCCGCATTCCCGGTCAGCCGAGGATGAGGATGAACTTGAGGAGGAGCGGAGGCTGTGCTACGTAGGTATGACCCGCGCCAAGGAGCGCCTCATCCTTACGCACGCGACCGAGAGAAGGATCTATGGATATCCCCAGATGAACCTGATCTCGCGGTTTGTTGAGGATATCCCCGAGGAAATACTGGAGCGGACCGGCGCGTCGCCCTTTGCCTCGACATCAACCGGAAAACAGGCGATCTGGAGCGATGATCACCCTGTTGTGTCGGAAAGTAAACGTGTATGGGAAGATAAGATCGCACAGCATGCGCCGCAGCCGTCTTCTCAAAATCCATATTACAAAGGCGCCGTTGTAAAGCACGCCAAGTTCGGCATCGGCACGATACAGCGGTCTGAAGGGACCGGGGATGACCTCAAGATCAGTGTGAGTTTTCCGGGTCACGGGGTAAAGACGCTGTCGGTCAAGTACGCACATCTGGAAATGGTGTGAAAATCAAGGCTGAAGGTTGAAGGCTTAAGGTTAAATCTATGTCGTTGTATTTCCGTGACTCCGTGGCATTATTGAGGTCTTAATCATGAAAATTACGAAACAGGAAGTTGAACATGTGGCGAAGCTTGCGAGGCTTGAGTTGTCGGAGCAGGAAAAAGACAAGCTCACGGACCAGATGTCGAACATTCTCACCTACGTTGAAAAGCTGAATGAGGCTGACACGCAGGGTATAGAACCTACGTCGCATGTTCTCGATATCAAAAATGTCATGCGGGAAGATGTTCCCGAAGAGAGCCTGTCCCAGGAGCGGGCGCTGGCGAATGCGCCGGAGAAGGCTGCGGGACATTTCAAAGTGCCGAAGATCATTGAGTAGGGCCTACGGTCATGGGTCATGGGTCATGGAAAACCCTGTCGTTGCTGGCCCCTTGACCCATGACCCTTGCCCCTGTATTTACAAGGAGAACCATGTTTAGATTGATGCTGCGTTCCAAGATACATCGTGCAACCGTGACTGATGCGAACCTTGAGTATGAGGGGAGTCTTACCATCGATCCACTTCTTCTCGAGGCGGCTGATATGCTGCCGTATGAACAGGTCAGGGTATCGAACCTGAATAACGGCGAGCGATTCGAAACGTACATTATTCCCGGCAAACGCGGATCAGGAGATATGTGCTTGAACGGCCCGACAGCGCGCAAGGGCGCAAAAGGGGACAAGATCATCGTATTCTGCTACGAGTATTACAACGAAGAAGAGCTCAAGGCTTTCAAACCAAATATTGTGCAGGTGAATGAGCGGAACAGCATTGTTTCCGTGGGGCACGTCATCAAGGACAAGGAGTAAACATGGAGTTATTCAATCTCACGATCCATGAACTGCGCGACATGCTGGGGAAGGGCGAGACCACGTCGCAGGCAATCACCGAGTCTGTTCTGGGCAGAATAACCGCGGTTGACGATAAGGTCAAGGCGTACATAACGGTGACCGCTGATGTTGCCCGGGAACAGGCAGCGGAAGCGGACAAACGCCGGAAGGCGGGTGAGGCCATTTCACCGCTCCTTGGCATTCCGATCGCGATCAAGGACAACATGTGTACCGAGGGGATCAGGACCACCTGCGCTTCGAAAATACTCGGGAACTTTATCCCGCCCTATGACGCGACCGTGGTTAACAAATTGAAGAAGGCGGGTTCGGTCATCTGCGGTAAACCGAACCTCGATGAATTCGCCATGGGTTCGTCAACAGAGAACTCCGGTTTTTTCGCGACGAAAAATCCCTGGGACCTGGAGCGGATCCCGGGCGGATCGAGCGGCGGTTCGGCCGCAGCGGTTGCAGCAGGTGAGTGCATCGCATCGCTCGGATCTGACACGGGCGGCTCCATCCGCCAGCCCGCGGCTTGCTGCGGCGTTGTGGGGCTCAAGCCCACCTACGGACGGGTCTCCCGCTTCGGTCTTGTTGCCTTTGCCTCGTCTCTTGATCAGATCGGCCCCATTACCAAGGATGTTGAGGACGCGGCGATCCTGATGAACGCGATCGCCGGTCATGACCGCAGGGATTCCACCTCAGCGAATATGGCGGTCCCGGATTTTACGAAGGCGCTTAAAAAGGACGTCAAGGGACTCAAAATCGGCATTCCCAAAGAATATTTCATCGAGGGCATGGACCCCGAAGTGGATCGCGCTGTAAGGGAAGCGATCAAAACGCTCGAAAAACTCGGGGCAACGACCGTGGATGTATCGCTGCCGCATACCGAATATGCAGTTGCCACCTATTATATTCTCGCAACGTCGGAAGCGAGCTCCAACCTCGCGCGATATGACGGGGTGAAATACGGGTTCCGGGCGCAGGGCGCAAAGGACCTTCTGGAAATGTATATGAAATCACGGAGCCAGGGCTTCGGTCCCGAGGTCAAGCGCAGGATCATGCTCGGCACGTATGCGCTTTCCGCTGGATACTATGATGCCTATTATAAAAAAGGCCAGCAGGTGCGTACGCTGATCAAACGGGACTTCGACGAAGCGTTCAAAAAAGTGGACATTATCGCCACACCGACCGCGCCGACAGCAGCGTTCAAGATCGGTGAAAAGTCGTCGGATCCGTTGCAGATGTATTTATCGGATATTTTCACCATCAGCGTCAACCTCGCCGGTATTCCGGGGATCTCGCAGCCCTGCGGTTTCACGAAGGACCGGATGCCGATCGGACTTCAACTGCTTGGCAATAATTTTGGTGAGGAGTCGATCATGCACGCAGCGTACGCGTATGAGCAGGCGACTGAGTGGCATACGAAGAGGGCGAAGTTGTAAGATCGATGCATGATTCACGATGCACGGAAGCCAATTTTTAATCTTGAATCTTGAATTCTGAATTATTGTATGTCCTCTGTGGCTTACCAGTTTGAAAGGGGTCTCAATGAAATACGAGGCTGTCATCGGTTTGGAAGTGCATGCGCAGCTCCAGACCAATACCAAGATATTCTGCGGATGTGAGACGCGGTTCGGCGAGGATGCGAATACGCGAACCTGCCCGGTCTGCATCGGCATGCCGGGCGTGCTGCCGGTGCTGAACAAGAAAGCCGTGCAATTCATCGCAAAAACCGGCCTCGCGACCCACTGCACGGTCAGCGCCTACAGCAGGTTTGCGCGAAAGAATTACTTTTATCCCGATCTGCCCAAAGGATACCAGATATCGCAATACGAACTGCCATTGTGCGAGCATGGGTACGTAGAGATCGTTGTTGATGGCAGCATCAAAAAGATCGGCATCACGCGCATTCACCTTGAAGAGGACGCCGGCAAGAATCTGCACCAGTCCGAGAGCGGGGCCAGCCTCGTGGACCTGAACCGCGCAGGCACGCCGCTTATGGAGATCGTGTCCGAGCCCGATATCAGGACTGCCGAGGAAGCATCGGAATATCTCAAGAAACTCCGTTCCATTCTTCGCTATATCGAGGTGTCCGATGCGGACATGGAAAAAGGAAACTTCCGCTGCGACGCAAATGTCTCGATACGGCCTGTCGGCGCAAAGGAATTCGGAACCCGTGCTGAGATCAAGAACGTAAATTCTTTTAAATTTGTCCAAAAGGCGATCGAGTACGAGATCAAGCGCCAGGCACAGGTCCTCGATGAGGGCGGCCGTGTGATCCAGGAAACGCGTCTGTTTGATTCCACAAAGGGAGTCACCTTTTCCATGCGCAGCAAGGAAGAGGCCCACGATTACCGTTATTTCCCTGAGCCGGACCTGGTTCCGGTCGTGATCGCCAAAGAAACCGTTGAAGAAATCAGGAAGTCTATTCCCGAACTCCCTGACGCAAAACGGGAGCGCTTTGTGAAAGAGTACGGGTTGCCGGAGTATGATGCGGACATGCTGACCCAGAGCAGGGCCATGGCTTCCTATTACGAAGAGGCAACGAAACTTTCCGGACAGCCCAAGGTGGTCTCGAACTGGATCATGGGTGAACTCATGCGCCTCCTGAATGCGGACGCAAAAGATATCGAAAATTCTCCGATAAAGCCGGACAAGCTTGCCGGGATGGTCAAGATGATCGAGGGCGGGGTCATCAGCATCAAGATCGCAAAAACGGTATTCGAGGAGATGTATCTGAGCGGCAAGGATGCGGACGCCATTGTCAAAGAACAGGGGCTGGTTCAGGTGTCGGATACAGGCGCTATCGAAAAGATCATCGATGAGGTGATAGCGGCTAATCCGGGCCAGACAGCGGATTTTAAAGCGGGGAAAGATAAACTGTTCGGCTTTTTTGTGGGGCAGGTGATGAAAGCCAGCAAAGGCAAGGCTAACCCCGATATGGTGAACGAGCTACTGAAGAAGAAACTGACGGCATAGTAACAGGGAAAAGCGGTCAGCAATCAGCTGTCAGCGCAACATCTTTAGCTGAAAGCTGAACGCTGATAGCCATAAATTTAAAGTTCGTATGAAATATATTTTAATGAAACGCAGGGGGAAATAACATGCTCGCACAAATGCACAAGCACATGAACTGGATAATGTGGGCCATCGTGATCCTGGTAACGGTAACGTTTCTTTTCTTCGGAATCTATCCATCGGAGACGAGCGGCAGAACAGTCGCCAAGGTTGACGGCTACGTGATCACTGCGGACGAACTGAACCGCGTTTACAAGAACCTGTACGACAACTACCGGGAAATCCTGAAGGACCAGTTCCCCGAGTCACTTTCAAAATCACTGAGATCGCAAGCGCTGCGCGAATTGATCCAGAACAGGCTGCTGATCCAGGAAGCTGATCGCATGAACCTCCGGGTAAGCGATGAAGAACTGCAGGAGTATATTTTAAGGATTCCCGCATTCAGCCCCGGCGGCAAGTTTGACCGGAGAATCTATGAGATGTACCTCGACCGGGTGAACACCAAGCCCGAAGCGTTCGAGGCAAGCCAGCGGGAATATCTGCTCAGACAGAAGCTCGAAAATATCATTGAAAATTCGGTGGAAGCTTCGGATGCGGAGATCGCCGCAGCATACCAGATGAAAAATCCTAAGGCCAAGGCCGGCGATTTCGAAAAGAACCGCGAAAGCTTCAAGAAAACATTCATGGCGGAAAAACGGAGAGAGTCGCTGGACGCTTTTGTCCGCGGGCTCCAGAGCAAGGCTTCTGTTAAGACGAATGAGCAGGCGCTCGCATTATAGTCTTTCTGTCTGTCACTCTGAGCAAAGCGAAGAGTCTCGTTTCACAATACACTTGAGAGGCACTGCACTGCGTTCAGGGTGACAGATTCAGATGTTCGGCTTCCATTCCAGATCACCCATCATTTCCCATTGCACAAAATTTCTGAGCTGCAGTCTGACAGGTTCGGGAAGATCCACGAATCGGAGGCCCATTCCCGGCTCCACCTCAATCTGGGCGCTGAGTGGCGCTGTGCGTACGACCTCCGCACTCAGCTCCAGGACCGTCTTATCCCGTGGCAGGGTGAACCTGACATGGATGACCGCGCCTCCCGGCAGCGCCTGATGTGTGCGCAGGTACAACCCGCTTTCTGAAAGGTTAATGCAGGTCAACATCTTCTCCGGCAGCGACTCCACGATCTCAACCGGGAACTTAACGGGAATTCGGGGGGTATTCCTGGGCTGACCGCTGAGCCGCGCGAGAACGCCGTACACAAAAGCGAGATCAAGAGGTTTGGTCAGGATAGCGGAGCATCCCTGGGAGATCAATGCTTCGTTGATCGTTGGATTGTCGTTGGTAAGGAAAACGACGAGGGGAATATTTTTGAGCGCGGTAGCGGTCCGTAAGAGAGAGATGCCTGATTGGCGTTCAATTTCCGAGAGATCACCGTCAAAAAGGATCAAGGAAAATTCGGTTTTCTGTGCGTGACGGAGGGCTTCGTCGGCGGTTTTAGCCAGGAGCGGAGAATACCAGATGCGGTTCAGGAGAACGCCGAGATACATCTGGCCGGCAGCGGTCTGACAAATTATAAGAACCTGTTTTTTTTCCGACATCCACTCCCCCCGCAACCGTTCGCATTTTATTGATTAAAGCATTTCTGCATCTCAAAGTCAACCATTCGAAGGGTTCCTGCCCGGACTAGTACTGCAACAAGGTAATAATGAAACATAACGAAATAGTGCGGACCGTTCGGGGAACGGTCCCTACGATATATTATTGAAGTCGTAGGGCGTGTTTCCCAAACGCGCCGAACCGCTATCGTTTGTTTTGTTTTTATTATTTCATGGTACTAGGTAAGCTCAGCAAACAAGTGAATAAGACTCCTGCAGCCCTTTTCCCAGTCAGAGATCAGAAGACTTTCATTCTCCGAGTGCGCCGAAGTATAAGGGTCGCCGACCCCGAAGAGCAGGGCAGGCGCATTCCCGAGCGCAGCGGTAATGGTCCTCACAAAGGGGATGGAACCTCCGGCGCCGACAACAGCGGGCTTGCGTTCATAGCCCTTTTCGAGCGCCTTGAGCGCCGCGGTAAAGGCCGGGCCCTGCGTTTCGGTTCTCCACCAATGAGAAGGGGTTTCGGGTTCAATCTTCACCTCTACGCCCCAGGAAGCATGCGTCAGGAGATGGCGCTGCAGAAGGTCCAGCGTTTCAGCTGGGTCCATATCAGGCACGATCCGGATGCCGACGCGCGCCCAGGCTGAGCCATTGACGATATTTGCCGCCTGGTGTCTGCTGCTGGCCTCAAAAGCATTCACCGCAATGGATGGCTGATACCACATCTTTTCATAGACCGTACCCTGATTGCCAATGATATTTACCTGGTCGATGAGCTTCGATTGTTTTCGGTACGTTGCTTCGTCAAACGGCAGGTTATTGAGCTCGCTTTTCTCAGATGGGGTCAGGATGCGTACCTTGTCCATAAGGCCGGGAATTGCCGGCATCCCCTGGTCATCCACAAGGCTCGCGAGCATTCTGGAGAGGGCAAGCACGGGGTCGGGTATCGGCCCTCCCCAGGTGCCCGAGTGTACACTGGATTGAAGGGAACGGACCTCAATGTTTACGGTTACGATTCCCCGAAGCGAAGCGGTGAGCGTGGGGACCCCGCTGTCGAAATTCTCGCTGTCCGCGATGACCACAACGTCAGCTGACAACAGTTTGCGGTGCTGTTCGAGGATGTCGTTAAGGTTTGTTGAGCCAACTTCCTCCTCGCCTTCGATCAGTAGTTTCACGTTCACCGGCAGTCTTCCCGCTGTTTCCAGGTAGGATCCAACAGCTGCCGCATGCATCACCACGCCGGCCTTATCGTCGGAAGTGCCGCGTCCATAGAGCCGGCCATTTCGTTCCGTTGGCTCGAACGGCGGCGAGATCCAGAAGTCTTTGTTGCCAATGGGCTGGACGTCGTGATGAGCATACAGGAGGACCGTGGGTTTGCCCGGAGCGTCGTTCCATTGACCGAACACAGCAGGGTGTCCGGAGTTGCCTGATACTATGCGCACGTCTTGCATGCCGACGTTCCGAAGCAGGTTGTAAACAGCCTCCGCGCTCTTGCGGACAGGCGCGGGATCGAATCCAGGGAAACTGATGCTCGGGATGCGCACGAGGTCTTTAAGCTCGTTCAGATGGTCGATCGTATGGTTGTTGAAATGGTCGAGTGCTTTTGCGCGAAGGTCGTTCATGTGCAGCTCCTTTTTGTGTTCTAACGGGATCACTTTACTATACTGACCCTATTGAGTCAAGATGGAGGACGAAGTGCTTGCACCGGATGTTAAAAAATGCTCTTAAAATATATAATAACATAGTATAATGCTCCATCAACACCTTGGGGGATATCCATGAACGAAACTAGAATCATCTTCACCCGTTTCCGCGAATGTTCCGGAGAAATGGTCAACGATATCTTTGCCATCGACCCGGATGGACAGCACGAAGAGCAACTGACCGTCAATCCGGGTGCTAACGGCGTGATCAGTGACAGCGCCGCGCCGCGCTATAACAAAGACGGAAGCATGCTCGCTTACATCAGCACGAAGAACAACGAAAATAAACGCTACAATATCTTCTTCATGAAGCTTGCTGATAAGAAAACCGCCCAGGTCACGTTCGGCGATCTTGATATCAGCAGCGTTGACTGGTCACCTGATGACAGCGCGCTTGTTTTTACCAGCAAGAACAGCAAAGGGATCCAGCAGATACAAAAGGTGAACCTGGACGGCAGCGGGTTGACAGAGCTGACGGATGGCAAGGAAGAGTGTACGGCCGCAATGTGGTCTCCTGCAGGCGGCCAGATCGCATTTACCCGGTTTGCCGAGGACGGCAAGACCTCGCACATCTGGATCATGGATGTTGAGGGGAAAAATCCCGTTAAGCTCACCTCGGATGAAACGTTTCACTCAAATCCTTCCTGGTCACCGGACGGTTCATGGCTTGTGTTCCAGCGCGACTTGAAAATTCCGCATCTCCGTATGATCAATGTTCATACCCGTGAAATCGTGGTGTTTGCCGCCCCTGAAGCGGGCGCTGATATGGCCCCGGTGTGGTCAGGCAACGGTATTGTTTTCTCCAGCAACAGGGATTGCGAGAACGCGGACAGGGTCTATAACCTGTACTGGATGAGCGAAAACGGCGAACATGTTCAGCGTATTACCCGGAATGATACGTTTGAGTACGGTGGTGATTGGTAGTTTGCGGTCTTCCTGAGCGAAGCGAAGGGTCTGGCAACGGCATGAAAGACGAGCTTCTTCGCTTCGCTCAGAATAATAGACGGGATGTTTTTCAACTTACTGCGAAATCATCAATGTTAGTTGAGCTATAGATGAAGGTTCGAGCCGATTGACACCACTAGTCCGCCATGGGATAATTCGTTCGGCTTCATGGTCCAGATGCTTGTGTTTCGGAAACGACGTTCTTTTAAAGCCACGTATCGCCAGTTGTGCATTGAGCTCGAAACAGGAAGCGAGGCGCTCTCATGACAGATGATCCGGAGAAAGAGAAGAGTACACCGATGCCGGAGCGCAACAAGGGCTATGCTCTGCTCGTGGATGCCTACATCCGCGACCTCTTCGCGACCGGGGTCATTCTGCAGCGGCTTGACTATGATGTGTATATCGTAAACTCCGGCGAGGATGCGCTCAAGCTCATTCAGGCCTCCCGGCCTGAGCTGGTAATAACCGAGCTTTCCCTGCAGCAAATGTCCGGCCTGGAGCTGCTCATCCATCTGAAGCATACTTCCGCAACCAAAGAGATCCCCATCATCATTCACACGGCTATCGGCGACAAAACTCGTGAAGAGCACTGCCGGGCATCGGGATGCTCGGAATTTCTCCGGAAACCGGCTGACGTGGAGGTGCTCTACAGCGCCATCCAGCGCGCGACCGAGAATATCCCGCGGGAGTTCGTCCGTTTGAGGACGCTGCTGCCGGTCAGGGTCGGCGGGCATACCTCGAACGATTCGGCAAACAGCGTGGAATTCATTTCGGAGATCTCGCAGAATGGTTTCTTTGTGCGTACGCTGAACCCCCGGCCCGTCAACTCCGTTGTGCCGGTAAACCTTATCATAAAGTCCACGCCGATCAAGCTTAAAGCGCAGATCGTGCGCTCGTCCTATATGAAACCCGGATTGTTTAAGGACCCCGGCATGGGTATGAAATTCGCTGAAATATCCGACACCGACCGGGACCTGATCAGGTCCTTTATTAAAGAGCAGATCATGATGGATATCGCGTCGCAGGAGTAGCAGGCGCTGAGGAGGGCCCTTGATGGACATATTGACCATGACCTTTCCCCAATCGGGAGTTGTCACTAATATCCTTATTCCGCCGCTTGTTTCCCTGGTGATCTCGTTCTTCACGTCCATGGGCGGCATTTCCGGGGCATTTCTTCTGCTGCCGTTCCAGATGAGCGTGCTCAATTATACCGCCCCGTCAGTAAGTGGAACGAACCACGTATACAATATTTTCGCGATCCCCAGCGGTGTTTACCGGTACATTAAAGAAGGCCGCATGGCATGGCCGCTCACGTGGGTGGTCATTGTCGGCACGCTGCCGGGCGTATTCCTCGGGTATTATCTGCGGGTGCTTTATCTGCCTGATCCGAAGGTGTTCAAGCTTTTCGTTGGATGCGTCCTGCTGTACATCGGCACCCGACTGTTCAAGGAACTTCTCGGGAGCAGGCAACATCAGTCCGCTGCGGCAAAAGCTCTTGAGGAAAAGTTCAAGGCACGGTCAACGGAGATCAGGACCGCTCAAAACTCCCAGCTTGCGGCGGGATTGCCGGCGGACGCAGTGGTAAAAACCATCAGCATCTCGCTCAAAAAAGTCGAATATGAGTTCTGGGGCGAACGCTTCTCGTTTAATACGCTCGGGATGTTCGCTCTCGCTTTTGTCGTCGGCATCATCGGCGGCGCATACGGCATCGGCGGTGGTGCGATCATTGCCCCATTCTGCGTTGCGTTCTTCCATCTCCCTGTCTACACGATCGCCGGAGCCACCCTGATGGGCACGTTCATCACATCGGTGGCGGGTGCGCTGTTTTTCAGCTTTCTGCCGGCAACGCACGGCGCATCTCCCATGCCGGACTGGCCATTGGGGATCCTCTTCGGCATCGGCGGTTTTGTGGGCATGTATCTCGGCGCGAAAACGCAAAAATATGTGCCCCAGAAGTTCATTAAGATCATCGTTGGCACGGCCATCATGTTTCTTGCGGTAAAATATATCATTCAATATTTCTGACCGAACCAACCAATGATTTTACCGGCCCCTGCCGGCATGTACGGTATTGCTGTCCGGGCTTTTTTGTTGACGACTCTTTGTCATATGTGCTATAAACCATGAGGAATATTAATTAAATTAGATGGTTAGCAGTTAAACGGCTGCGGTCAGATTCAAAGAACGATGGACAATGGAGGTACTACCCCGTGACCCCTTTTTCGATAAAATCTATTCACGTGAATTTGAAGACCATTGCGCTCCTGCTGCTGATCTCATGTACGATCGCGGCTATTCCCCGTGTCTCCAGGGCAGCCGATCCCTTTATCGGGAATATACGATTCATCGACAGCGATGCAGCGTCGCATAAGGCCATGATCGTCCGTACGGGCAAGACAGCCGGTGTAGCCGCAATCATCGGAGACGCGGTTTTCGCCGGAGATACGATCAACACGGATAAAGGTGTTAAGGTGCAGGTTGAGCTGGCTGACAGCTCGGTCGTCAATATTGCGCCGGAATCCAGTCTGCAAATGAAGTCGTATGAAGTGGATGTTGCACGTTCACGGAGAAATGCCGTCTTTAAAACGTTCAGCGGGACGGTCAGGTTTGTAATCGGGAAGATCTTCAAGTCAAAGGCGAGCGGCGCAACAACCACATGGAAAGACTCGGACATCAAACTCGAAACAACGACCGCGATCGCAGGCATCAAAGGGACCGACGTTATTCTGACGGTAAGCGCGGTTGAGGTCGAGATCGCCGTTTTAGACGGCGTGGTCGGCGTACGCAACATAGATCCCAAGATCGCGGGTGAAGTCGTGCTCATCGCTCACCAGCTTTCCCGTGTTATCCGCAATGCAATGCCGGCCGCACCCGCATTCCTGACGCAGCTGAGGCGGGACCAGCTGCTGAAGCATTCCACTCCGTCAAATGTTCTGAAGTCGACCGGCAGGGCGAGGCCCTTTTCCCGGAAGAAAGACAAACAGGATGAGTCAGGTATTGCAAAAGAATTGGCCTCCGGCGTTCCGCTCAAGGACATCATGAAGGAAGCGGTGAAGGAAGGCATGGATATTAATGTTTTTGTTGCCGAGGCCATCGCTCAGGGAGTTGATCCGGGACTTGTGGTCTATACCGCGGTTGCCGCGGGCAATGATCCCCGGGCCATTGTCGCGGTCTCTCTCATGGAAGGCGCTCCGCTGGCAACGGTGGTAAACGCGGCAGAGGGAGCAGGGGCGAGTAAAAAAGATATTTATACCGGCGCTTCCCTGGCAGGCGCACCGCCCGCGGCCGTGGCTGACGCAATTTCCGCGACCTCCGCACCCGGTGCTCCGGTCTACGGATCACCGGTCGATACCCAGCCAGCGGTCTATACTCCGCCCGCGACCGTGCCGGTCAGCGGCGGGGGAGGGGCGACACCTTCGACCCAGCCCGCAAGTCCGTTTAAACCCGATGTTCCCTGATGTCATCGAGCTGCACGGGATGCGAAACGGCATTCGCAGTACGAACGAATCGAGCTGACACACGGTCAGCAGGAAGGCGTGCCATGCGTAGAATACCCACGATCATTCTTTGTTTATTATTCCTGATCTTCCTCGCTCCCGCGGCCGCACGGGCTGAAGGAAATCTTCATGTCGGTCAGTTGAAGATAAATCCCTATGTTTCCGTGAATGAGAACTTCAGCGACAATATCTATTATACATCCACCGACACGAAGAACGACTCCGTGACAACAACCACACCCGGCATCCGGCTTACGCTGCCGTTCCGGATGCATCAGGCGGAGCTGGAATATTATTCGGTCTTTTCCCGGTATCAAACGTATTCCGGTGAGGATACGACGGATTATCATGTCGGCGGAAATGTGGACCTCAAGCTCGGAAGCCTGTTTGCGTTCAAGCTGGCGGACCGGTATGACAAAGGGCACGAACCGCGTGGTTCATCGTCCACCGGCTTCATCGAGCAGTTCCATTCCAACGCAGCCCTTGTTTCAGCGAGCTATCAGGTCGCAACCCTGTCCAAGATCCAGATCGATTACGCGCCCGCGAGCTGGCGCTTTAAAACAAGTGATTTCAGGGACCGGGATGAGACCGCGTTCTCGGGCTACTTCTATTATCGGTTCCTTCCCAAGACCTCGGCGTTCGTGGAATACGACCATAAAACCGTCGCGTATGTGAAAACAATAATGGACCTGGACAATACGGTGGACAGCGGGCAAGTCGGTTTGACCTGGGAAATGTCCGCGAGGTCAAAGGGAACGATCAAGGGCGGAATGATCAAAAAGGACTTCTCGTCGTCCAGTTTCGGGGATTTTAATGGTTGGGCCTACTCGGCCGACGTGCGGCATGACTTTACCGACGACACCTCGATCATGCTGTCAGGCCAGCGGAGCGTCAATGAATCCAATCTGATCGGCAACCGGTATTTTCTTACGACCGGCGTTTTTACGGAATTGACGCATAAGTTCGTGCGAAAGCTGGCCGGGTCCGTGAGGGGATCGTACGGAGAGGACCGCTATTCCGATGTTATCCCTCCGGACACCGCATTCCGAATCGATCGGACGACCTTGCTCGGAGCGGGGTTGAAGTATACGCTTAAGGAATGGCTCGACTTCGGCCTGGATTACAACAGCCGGGACCGTCATTCCAATTTCCCGTCGAATGACTACCGAGAACACTCGTTTAGCGCGGCGCTGAATATCTCCCTGTAATGGAAGAACTCATGCAAACGAAATAGTAAATGTTACATCCCTCGGAGGAATCCCCCTCACCCCAGTCCTCTTCCCGGTGGGGAGAGGAAGTACTAGGTGCAGTATGTGTCAAAATACAGGTGTTCGTATTAGTTGTTTGATCACGCTGTTGAAGTGTCTATGATGAGCATTATCGTGTCAACACGCTTGAATGGCTGCGCAGCCTGGCGGGTATTGGCTGTCGCGAGCATCCAGTCGTTATTCTTCGTACTCCTCGCCGGTTCGTTCTCCTCAGACTGCATGGCGGCCGCAGAGCCCATCGGATACATCACGCATATTCAGGGTCCGGTGATGGTCAAGAAAATGGGCGCTGAAAATCCGGCGCAGGGTGTCCAGGGGGACGCTTTGTTCGCCGGCGATGTGCTGCAAACAGGACCAAAGGCGCTCGCACAGCTCACGTTCAGCGATGACACCTTTATCAATCTTGCCGAAGACACATCGCTCCGGGTGAACCAGTATGCGTATGAAGAAAACGGAAACAGGAGAACCTGCTTCGTCAAAGTATTGCAGGGAATCGCGAGGGTGATCATTCGCAAACAGCGAAGCCCGGATTCCTTATTCCTGGTCGAAAGCGCATGCGCCCGGATTGCGATGAATTCCCTGGTTGATGTTGCTCTGACGGTTTCGCCGGCTGCGACGCAGGTGATCGTCCTGCAGGGATCGGTCAGCGTACGGAGCACCGCAGCGCTGGTCGTGGAAGAAGTGGCCGTTGGCGCCGACCAGATGACCAGCATTACGGAAAAGCAGCCGCCGACCGCACCTGTTTTGATCACTCCGGACAAAAGGAAAAACGTTGCGATCAAAATGCGCAGGTTGCGATGAAGCATATGTCTGAAAACGAACAGAGGACCCTGATCAGCGGCAGGTCATATCTGGGATGAGGTAGGGTTGGATGAACGGATATAAACATAGGGCAGTTTGGATGGCGATGATCATCATGCTGTTGATCGGCCCCGCCGCGGTATTCGGCCAGGGCGGCGAATATCGCATCGGCGAGGGGGACCTGGTCAAGATAACGGTGTACGACAACCCGGACCTTACGACCGAGGCGCGCGTGAGCGGCGACGGCAAGATCACGTTTCCCCTGATCGGGGAGATTACGGTGATCGATATGACCGCGAACGAGGTTGAAAAGAAGATCGCCGGTCTGCTCCAGGAGGGGTATGTCATCAAACCGCAGGTATCCCTCTTCATCGCCGAGTACAAAAGCAGGAAAGTGACGGTCCTGGGAGAAGTGGCCAAGCCGGGGCTGGTCGTTCTCAAGGGAGCATCGTCCCTCATGGAAGTGATATCGGACGCCGGGGGCATCACGCCGAACGCCAGCGACGTCCTGTATATCCAGCGAAAGATCATTAAGGGTGGCGACAAAAAGGAAAAGACCGAGGTGTCCGTCACCGTGGACCTGAAAAAACTTTTTGAGGACGGCGATGTCACCGCGAACGCGCCTGTGTTGGACGGCGACAACATCTATGTTCCGCGGGCGGCCTTTGTGTATGTGAACGGCGAAGTGCGCAACCCCGGCGCCTACAAGATAACGAAAGGGTTGACCGTCCTGAAATCCATAACCGTTGCCGGCGGATTCACGCCGAAGGCGGGCGAGAACAGGACCAGGATCATCCGCTCGACCGACAAGGGAGAGGTGACCCTCAAGGCGAAGATGGACGACCTGGTGCTTCCCGATGACGTTGTCCTCGTTCCCGAGAGTGTGTTTTAGACCGTTGATCCACGGATGCGCGCTTATTTTGAGGTGAACCATGCAGACACGCGATGATGAAATACATTTGCTTGATTACTGGCGGATCCTGCTGAAGCGGCGGCAGATCGCGGTTGTGTTCTTCATGGCGGTCGTGGGGATCGTCGTTGTTTATTCGTTCCTGGCCACGCCGATCTATCGGGGGACCGCGCATGTCCTTATCGATCTGGAAAAAAATCCCGTCATGACCTTTGGCGAGGGCGGGGGGGCGTATATCCAGATGAAGGACGCCTCGGAATACTACCACACGCAGATGGAGATCCTGAGCAGCCGGTCGTTCGGCGACCGCGTGGTTAAAAAATATCAGCTGGACAAGAATCCGTATTTACTGGAACAGAAGGAACGAAAGACACGAAGCCTGCTCAAGAGCGCAAAAAAACTTCTCACGGACCTGTTCCCCGCGAAACCGGCGGCGCAGCCCGTTTTCCCCTGGACCGCGATCCAGGAAGAACGGGACCCCTACCTGACCGATCTGGTCCTTTCCAACATGGAGGTGGAGGTCGGCAAGGGCAGCAATATCCTCAAGGTCCATTATTACTCCGACAACCCGCAGATCGCCGCCGGCATGGCGAATTGCATCGCGAGCGCGTACATTGAACATAATCTCGACATCCGGGTCAAGCCGTTCCGCGACGCTGTGGAATGGCTGTCCGGAAGAATGATCGAATCGCGCGCCAAGGTGGAGGAGTCCGAGAAGGTCGTCCAGAAATACAAAGAGGGGAAAGGCATCGTATCGTTCGAATCGCGTGAAAACGTGATAACCCAGAAGTTGCAGGAACTGATGACGCAGCTGGTGCATGCGGAATCCAAACGACAGGAAACCGAGGTCAGGTACAAGCAGATCCAGTCCGTAAGCAGCGACCCGGAGCTCCTGGCAACGGTGCCGGACATCATGAACAACCTGGTCATTCAGGGGCTGCGGACCGAGGAGCTTTCGATCAAACGAAAACTGTCTGACCTGAACGAGAAGTACGGCCCCAAACACCCGCTGATGATACGGGCGAAGACCGAGCTGGATACCGTCCAGAAGAACCTGATCGCCGAAGCCCGTAAAATGGAGAATGCCGCGAAGACCGAGTACGATATTTCCCGCGGCCGCGAAGAGTCGCTGCGGCGAACGATCGATGAACAGAAAACCGTGGTGCTCGATCTGGGACGAAAGGCCATCGAGTACGGCGTGATCGCCGGAGAATCGGTCAGCAATAAACAGTTTTACGAACTTCTGCTGAAGAAGCTGCAGGAGGCATCCCTGTCGAGCGGCATCAACGTTTCGAACGCCCAAATCGTCGATGGCGCTTCCATTCCCGGCGCGCCGATCAGGCCGGACCGTACGCAAAATGTTCTGCTTGCGATGATCGCAGGGCTGCTGGGCGGGATCTTCGCCGCGTTCTTTGTCGAGTATATGGATGACACGGTCAAGACGCCCGAAGACATCGAAAAGGTCCTTGCGCTGCCTTTTTTGGGCTATGTTCCCACAACGAATGCGGAGGAGGGGCCCATTTATATGTTTTCCGGACCCCATGCAGCTGTCGCGGAATCCTACCGCACGATCAGGACCAGCGTCATGCTGTCCTCCGTGGAGGAGCAGCCGCTCCAGGTGCTCCTGGTCACGAGTTCCACGCCGAATGAAGGCAAGACAACGACCGCCACGAATCTCGCCGTGGCCATGGCGCAGATGGGAGAACGTGTGCTCCTGATCGATACGGACATGCGCCGCCACAACCTGCATAAGATCTTCGGGCTGGACAATCTGATCGGGATCAGCGACATGGTCATCGACCACGCCAATGTCGCCACCGCCATCCGGACCCTTTCGCACATACCGAATCTGCACGTGATCACCGGAGGGACGCTCGCGCCGAATCCATCGGAGCTTCTCGGCTCCCACAGCATGCGTGAGCTTATCGCATCGCTGCGCACGACCTACGACCGCATCATCCTCGATTCCCCGCCGCTCATGGCCTTCTCGGATTCACTCGTGCTGTCGCGCATCGCCGATGGCGTTGTGTTTGTGGTGTGGGGCGGCAAAACAGGGAAGGACCTGATAAAGAAGTCGACCCAGGGTATCGCGGGGGTCAACGGCAGGATCCTCGGCGTGGTGCTGAACAACGTCAGCATGACAAAGAAAAATTCCTACTATTATAATCCCTACTATACCTCGTACTATGATAAAGGCGACGTCAAAACAGCTGATCGGAAGTCGTGGCTGGGAAAGTTCACGAAATAACGCATGAGCCGGACCGTGTCCGATTCGCACGTTGAGCCGGATTAACCATGATCGATATGCATTGCCATATACTGCCCGGTCTTGATGACGGCCCGGGAACACTCGATGAAGCCGTCGAGATGTGCAGGATCGCTGCGGACGACGGCATCACCACGATCGTGGCAACGCCGCATTTCAAACCCGGCGTGTATGAACACCCGGCGCATGTCGTTGACAGCAAGATCGGCGAGCTGAGCGCGGCCCTGCGGCAGCAGGGGATCTCAATCCGGATTTTGCCGGGAGCCGACGTATTTGTAACCCCGGAGCTCTCGTCCCATTTCGCCATGTACGAATATCTGACGATCAATAAACATCAAACGCATTTTCTCGCGGAATTTCCCGCTGATTTTGTTCCACCCCGCTGGGACTCGTATTTATTGTCGTTCCTCACAAAAAAGCGGATAACGCCGATCCTTACCCATCCCGAACGGAACCCATGGTTCCTGAACCATCGGGCCGCGTTGTATCCGTTTGTGCAGAGCGGCGGGATGCTGCAGATCACAGCGATGAGTCTGACCGGGCACCGGGGGATAGAAATCCGCGATTTTGCCGTTTATCTTCTTCGTCATGATCTTGTCCACCTGATCGCCTCGGATGCGCATGCCCGCGAGGGGCGGGTGCCTGTTCTGTCCCGGGCGCTTGCTGTGGCGCGAGACATCATCGGCACCGACAAAGCGGATGCGCTGGTGAACGGCATTCCCGGCGCGATCGTAGAAGGAAATAAACCGGTCCTGGCGGAGCCGCTCCCGGAAACGGAGCCGTTGAAACGTACATCATGGTTACAAAAGCTCACCGCATTATAATGCCGGCATCTTCCGGCTCATATCTCGACGCCGCGATCGAGAAAGGGATCGCCTGCATTCTCCTCTTTACTCCGCTTGCGTTCGGCGCAGTGCAGGACTGGTCCGTTGCTCTCATGGAAATCGCTGCGTTCGTTGTTCTGGGAGCCTGGCTTCTCAAGATGATTCTCGAGAAAAGGGCGGTCATAATAAAAACACCGCTGCTGCTGCTGGGAGGCTGCTTTTTCGCTCTGGTCATGATCCAGCTGGTTCCGCTCCCGCACGAACTGCTGAAGATCGCTTCACCCGCAACGGATGCTCTCTATACGCGGGTCCTTGAGCACAGGGGGAGTTCCTGGCGGACGATCAGCGTGAATCCCGATGCCACGCGGGACGAACTGTTTAAGATAGCGGCATATGCTTCGGTATTTCTCGTTATCATCAATCATTACCGGACAAAGGAGCAGATCGCGAATATCATCCGGCTGGTCCTCGCCATTGCCTGCTTCATCACCGTCTTCGCAATGGTCCAGAAAATGGCGTGGAACGGGAGAATGTACTGGTTTTACCCGGTGAGTCCCCTGCTGGAGTCCAACTCGGTCAACATCTGGGGCCCGTATATAAGCCGCAACCATTTTGCCGGTTACCTGGAAATGGCCATGCCGCTTGGACTCGGTCTGCTGCTGTACCGCTACTCCACGCTAAAGATGTCAACCCATGCTTCATTCATGCACCTGTTCAGTCGATTGACCTCGTCACGTCAGTTTGCCCGCATCGTACGATTGTGCCTCCTGGTGTTCCTTCTTTCCGCGGCCGTGTTCATGAGCTTGTCCCGTGGAGGCATACTGGGGTGCCTGGCATCAGTCCTGTTCTTCATCATCTTAACCGGACGCAGAAAGTCTCTGAAACAGGGTTCACGGCTGGTCGCCGGGATCGTGGTTATGATGCTGGTCATTGTGGCGCTGGCGAGCTGGATCAGGATTGAGAGCAGATTTGGCGAGATCGGGAAGGACATCGGCCTGCAGCGCAAAAATGTGTGGCACGATACCCTGACCATGGCAGGTGACTACCCCCTGTTGGGAACAGGACTGGGGACCTTCAACAGCATCTACCCGCGGTATCAGACACGGTTCGGCAGCCTTTTGTTCGAGCATGCGGAAAATGATTACCTTGAGCTCCTGACCGATACCGGGGCGATCGGGTTTATCATCGCCGTCACTCTGGCGGGGGTATTTTACCGCAGCGTCCTCGTGCAGTGGCACAAGCGACACGACCCGTTCGTTACCTGCGTCGGCGCCGGCGGCCTTGCTTCCTGCGTTGCGCTACACGTTCATGGATTAACGGATTTTAATTTCCGTATTCCGGCGAATGCCATGCTGCTGGCTGTCATCGCGGCGGTCATCTATGCGACGGTTTTTAACGTCACCCGGGAGCGTCGGAACGATCACCCGCTTCCGGAAGCAAAAGACATCTTGAGGCCACAGTAAGAGGCGGTATGTCAACGAACCATCACATTCCCGCGCATGACCAGGTTTATCAGGTGGATGTCCGGCACACGGCGCTGTTCATACTCGTCCTGCTGCTGATGATGGGAACGATGATCTCATTTCCGGTCCGCTCGTTACTGGGGGCATGGCAGTATCATGAAGCTATCGCTCTTCTCGATGATCCGTCCACAGAATATCGCGATGTGAGCGCCATCAACCAGGAGTCGCTGCACTATTACGGCATTGCCCTCGGCATCCTTCAAAAAGCCGCTGATCTCAAACCCGCGAAGTCGCGCTACGAGAAGACGCTGGCCGATATCTATCAGCGGATCGGCACCTGGACGGAAGTCATGGAAGACCTGCAGGCGCCGGTCCCCGGGGGCGTTCTTTCTTCGCACGCCGCATATGAAAGATCGCTGAACCATCTCCGGAGTGCGATTGATCAGGAGCCGGCGAACGCTGATTATCACCTGGCGCTGGGGAAGCTCTATGCGGCCCGGGAGCAGACCCGGGACCAGGCGGACAACGAGCTGCGGATCGCCGCGGCATGCCATCCGACCAGCCCGGGTTTGCGCACAGCCGTTGCAATGCAATACCTGCTTTTGGGAATGCGCGATCAGGCCTTTGCGCACGCAAAGATCCTGGCGCAGATCGATGACAGCTATTTTGTGTGGGACCCGTTATCAGGATCATCCCGGCTGGGGCGCAGGACGCCGGAGCTGGTCGCGCACCTTTCCCGGAGCTATCTGATGCAGGCATTCGAGATCGCCTGGAGAGCTTCATACGAAAAGAGCGATGACGTCAGGCGCATTGTTCCTGATAACCCGTTCGCGCTGGAAACCTTTCGGATCTTCATGGAAGGGAAGGGCGTTGACGAGTGAACTGCGGGTGGGGAACGGCGGCATCGCTGCGCCTGATATATACCACTATCATTGATTGCCCGGGGATATTAATATGTCCAAACTGATCATCGCCGTACAACACCTGATAAGCTTGATCCGTGTATCCTGCAGAGAATCCTTTCTCATGGCGAAGAAGAAGGGCATGGTTGTCGGAGCGGATACGTCCATTCATCCCACAGCGATGTTTTATCAGGCGCAGAACATACGCATCGGCAGACAATGCTACATCGGCGCATATTGCAATATCAGGGCGCTTCACGAGGAGATCATTATCGGCGATACGTGTCTCCTGGGCCAGTTCGTCAGCGTGATCGGCGCAAACCATGTCATCGACCGTGCGGAGATCACTGACCGAGAAGAAGACCATGTCAGCAAAAAGGTCGTGATCGGGAACAATGTCTGGATCGGAGCGCACGCCGTCATATTGCCGGGGGTAACGATCGGCGACGGGGCAGTGGTCGGAGCGGGTTCCGTGGTGACGAAGGACATACCGGCTTACTCCGTTTGTGTCGGCGTCCCCGCGAACGTGATTCGTACACGGGTACGGGAATAGGATGTCCTGATGTCATCAGCTACAAAGCGGCTGGCAAATAACATGTTCTGGCTCTTTCTCAGCGAGGTGTGCGTGAAAGGCACGGGGTTCCTGACGTCGCTGTATCTCGCGCGGATTTTGGGCGTTGCCGGTTTCGGACTGTTCACGCTCGTACTTGCCGTGAATGTCTACTTGTCCCTGATCGCTGATATGGGAATCGGCAGTTACGGCGTTCGGGAGGTCGCGCGCAACAGAGAGCAGGCTCCCGCGCTGCTCAGGATCATGAATTCCATGCGGCTCGTTATCGCGGTGGCGACCGTTGTTGTGCTGGCGATCATTCTCGTCCTTCTGAACGTCTCCCGGGAGACGATGCTCGCCCTCCTCGTCGGAGGATCGTACGTTATTGTTTCCTCCCTGTCCGTCGATTGGATCATCCAGGGTCTGGAGCGAATGGAATACATCGCCCTCACCAACCTGATCGTCGCGGCGGTTTATCTATTTGCCATCTTTGTCTTTGTCAAGACACCGGAACAGGTCGTCGATGCAATTGTATACCGCATGGGTTCCCTGCTCATCGGGACCGGCGTTGCCGTATTCCTTCTCAAACGAAAACTCGGCATGCCGATCTCGTTTGCCATATCGCATCGGGAGTGGTGGCCCCACGCAAAAGAATCTTTCTACTTTGCCATGAACAGCGCGATCGTGAATATCGCGCTCTATTTGCCGCTCTTCGTGCTCAGTGCCCGGACTACCTTAGAGCAAACCGGTCTATTTTCGGCGGCGCAGAAGCTCATTCTGTTCGTCATCAGTTCTCAAGCGGTCATGATGGCCGCAGTGTATCCGATGCATTCGAACCTGTTTCTGTCAGACCGGGCGCGGTTCGAGAAGCTGCACAGGTCCTTTGAGCGGCTGCTCCTGTATCTAGGCGTTCCGCTCTGTATCATGGGGACGTTGTTCCGCGCTGAAATCGTGCAATCGCTTTTTGGGGATGCCTACGCCGGAAGCGCACCGGTGTTCTCGGTCCTGGTATGGCTTGTCCCCCTTATGTTTCTGAGGACCAACGTGGGAAGGTCGCTTGCCAGCGCAGGGTTTCACCGGTTCAATATGGTGGCAACCGGAAGCGGTCTTTGCGTCTCCGTTGTCTGCTACCTGCTGCTGGTTCCACTCAAGGGGGCGCTCGGGGCATCGATCGCCGCTGTGACGGGAGAAATCGCGACGCTTGTGGCGATGCTGACGATATTTCGGCGCAACGTGTACCGCTATAATCCGTTTGATCTGTTCTTTCTCAAGGTGTTCATTATCGCGATCATAGCGGGCTTGGTGGGGTTGAGCACGGGGACGCATGTTGTTATCCGTTTATTGATCGGGTCCGCTTTGTATGTGACACTGTCGATTGTGATCGGATTAATAACCTTTGAGGAAATAAAGCGAACGATCAAAAAACTGTTGCACGTCGATCCGGCACGACCTGAAGACGCGCCAACGAATTAAACGGTTGGAGCAGGCACCAGGAGGTTTCATGATAGCGAATGTGATCAGGCGGTTGTGGGCGTTCACCTCGTCGGCAGGGAAAGAGACATTGCGCAGAGTATATCTATGGAACGTCGGCACGGACAGGCTCACCCTCGGGAAAGGCGCGTATCTGCCGTATGGTTCGAAGATCTATTGCAAAACAAGCATCGGCGATAACACCCGGATAAACGGAAAGATCGCGGTCAGAGGCGGACCGTCGTCAGCAGCCATCGGCAAGTATTGCGCTTTCGGCTACAACGTAACGATCCTGACCGACAGCCATATCGTCAACCGGCCCTCGTTGCAGATGAAATTGTATATTGATTGGTTTAAAGAACAGCCAGTTGATTGTTTCCTGACCAAGGGGCCGGTCGTGATAGGCAACGATGTCTGGGTGGGGGATGCGGTGATCTTTCTGCCGGGTGTCTCGATTGGGGACGGGGCCATTATCGGCGCGGGCGCCGTGGTTTCCCGGGACGTTCCGCCGTACACCGTTGTCGGCGGCGTACCGGCAAAAAAGATAAAAGACCGTTTCACGCCCGAGATCAGGGAGCAGCTCCTTGCGCTCAAATGGTGGGACTGGCCGGAGAACAAGATCAAGGCAAACAAGGAATTCTTTATGCTAGATCTGGAGAATATGCAGGGGAGAACGCTCGCTGACATGGTCCGGAGCGGCGATTGAATAAACCGGACTTTTTCATCGTTGGCGCGCCGAAGTGCGGCACGACCGCATTGTATGAATATCTAAGGCAGCATCCGGATGTATATCTGCCCGCGATAATGAAGGAGCCGAACTATTTCAACACGGACATGCGGCTTGCGGGCCCCAGGATGTCCGCTGCACGGTATGGTGAGCTGTTTGCTTCAGCAGCGCATCAGAAACGGATCGGTGAAGCCTCTGTCTGGTATCTGTATTCAAAGAACGCTGCTCAGGAAATCCTGAAATACAACCCGCTGGCAAGGATCATCATCCTGCTGCGAAACCCGGCGGACATGCTGTATTCCCTGTATCAGGAGTTGTTCATCGGTGCGGACGAAAACCTTGCGGATTTTACGAACGCTCTGGAGGCAGAGAGCGAACGAAAAAAGCATCGGACCAAACACGGCGGCTATCTCCCGGTGGAATGTCTCTTCTATCGTGAGATTGGCGCTTACAGCGAACAGGTGCGACGATATGTTGATGCTTTCGGGCGGGACAGGATACATGTCATCCTGTTCGACGACCTGAAGGACAACCCCGCGGGTGTTTATCGCGAGGTGCTGAAGTTCCTGGATGTGCCTGAACAGCAGCTGCCCGAATTTAAAATAATCAATCCCAGCAAGATGGTCCGCAGTATGGCCGTCCACCGCCTGTTGTATTATTCACCGCAGGGCGTGCGCCGCATGGTCCGGGCCCTGTTGCCGGAAACCACGCGCTGGAAGATCCGCATGTTCATCAGATCACTTAATCTCAGACAGGAAAAACCGCGGCCACTGAATCCTGCATTGCGCATGCAACTGCTGAGGGAGTTCGCCTCTGACCTGCAGGCATTAAGTGGAATCATCGGGCGTGATTTGTCGCACTGGAGCAGATGAAATGCAACTCCTGGTCGTTTCCTATTTCAACCCGCCGCTGCGAAACTCCCAGTCGTTTCAGATCGGGAGGCTGCTCTATCATATGCCAAAAGAGCACAGAATGTTCGGGGTGATCGCAGAAGACAGGACCCTGCAGAAAGACGCTGATCTTTACCCGGACTACAGCGGCAAATTCGAGGACCTGATCAGCATCGATAATACGTTCGCGAGCAGGGGAGCACGAATCCATCTTCCGGGAATCTATGCAAGCTGGTATCTGCGCGCATACGCCAACATCGTCAGGAAATGGCGCGACACCACGTTCGACAGGATCATAACGTTTGCCGCGCCCATGAGCGCAAATATGCTCGGCCTTGCACTGAAACGCAGATTAAAAAGACCCTGGGTCGCGCATTTCAGCGATCCCTGGGCGGATAATGCGCACATGGGCATGGGAAAATTGAAACGCCGGTGTGCACAGCATTTTGAGCGCATGGTCATGAGGGAAGCCGACACGCTTGTCTTTACCTGCCCGGAAACGCATGGATATTACGTTCGCGCTTATCCGTTCATTCGGGAAAAGGCGACGTATCTCGAACACTCGTTTGACGAAAACTGTTACCGTGAAGCACTGCGCACTACGACGAAAACCCTGATCATACGCCATATCGGTTCATTATATGGCGACCGCGATCTGACGACATTTCTCCAGGCATTGAACAATGTCGGAAACAAATCAACCGATCAAGACAGCGTGATGTTCGAGGTCGTCGGTAATATTGATAAAAAGTATGAGAAGTTATTTGCCTACTGGGAACAGAATGCGCCCCGCACGATTACCATACGAAGGCGCGCACCCGTCTCCTATCTTGAAAGTCTCGCGTTGATGAAGGAATCCGATGTGCTGCTGTCCATCGATATGCTGAGCAAAAACAATATTTATCTGATGTCAAAACTGATCGATTATCTGGGGGCCGGACGACCGATCCTGGCGATCGCACCAAAACAAGGCGCCACCTCCCGGGTCATTAATGATGTTGGAGGATGGCTTGTTGAGCCGCAGGACGCAATTGGCATGGAAGCGACGCTCGAAACATTGGTCCAACATCATCGTGCGGGCTCTCTTGCGCAAGACGTGCCAAACGCCGATAAATGCAGGGCCTACTCGATTGACAGCCACATCGAACAGTATCTGAAGATCCTGCGGCGATCTTCGGAAGATAGCATGCATCCCTCTGCAGCGGAACATCATGAAACGAGCGCCACATGACATTGGCAACGAAAAAGAAACTACTTATCGTCACTCCGTCCTTATACGGCGGTGGCGCCGAACGCGTACTGGTGCTGCTGCTTCGGCACCTGGACCGGTCGCTCTTTGACCCATCCGTGGTCATGTTTGGTCCGGAGAACGATTTTGCGGCGGACATTCCTGATGATGTCAGGATAACAATTCTCGAATCCCGGGGGAAGAAAGATGCGCTGCGGCTGGTAAGAAAATTAGCACACTGGTTCAAAAAAGAATCGCCGGACATCATTCTGACGTCCCTCTACCGGGTCAATTATCTGTCGCTGATAACTATGTTGGCGCGTCGATTGTCTCATGCGAATGCAATGATGGTTCTTGCAGAGCACGGCAATCTGAGCTGGTGCATGGAGAGGGCTCAATGGGCTTTTGTCAGGAGCGCGTTGATACGGAACAACTATCTGTATCCTGCTACGGATGCGGTCATCTGTGTTTCAAAGGGCCTGCAGGAAGATCTGACCAGGAACTGGGGGGTGTCCGAATCGCAAACCCGGGTGATCCATAACCCGGTTGAACTGGAAATGATAGAGCAGCGTTCCCGTGAACCCGTGGACCATGCCTGGTTCCAGGGTGATGTGCCGGTCATAATCGCCTGCGGCCGTCTGGATGTTCAAAAGAACTACCCGCTCTTGCTGCGCGCTTTTCGCAGAATCAGGTCCCACATGGGAAACGCATGCCTGGCGATCCTGGGAGAAGGTCCTTTAAAGCAGGAACTCCTGGCGTATGTTGCGGATCTCGATTTAGCCGAAGCAGTGACGTTTCTCGGATTTCAGAAAAACCCGTTCAAGTATATTTCCCGGGCCAGGATGCTTGTCCTTTCTTCATCCATGGAAGGCTTTCCCATGGCTATCCTGGAAGCCATGGCGTGTTCCACGCCGGTGGTGTCGACCCAATGTCGCTACGGACCCGAAGAGATCATTTCGCATGGAGAGAACGGACTCCTCGTGCCGATCGAGGATGAAAAGGCCCTGGCAGATGCGGTTTTGCAGCTGCTCAGGGACGAATCTTCCAGGAAAAAGATCGCCGCAGCGGGAAGACAGAAGGTCGAAGATTTCAGGGCGGATGTTATTGCCCGCAAATATGAAGCGACATTCTAACCTGATCGCGCGGCGCCAGGTTGCGGATATTGATCTCAGCGCACATTCAGTTGGGAACAAGGCATGAGAAAAAAAATAGCATTCATTATTCCGGCGCTTCGGGGCGGCGGCGCTGAAAAGGTCCTGGTGGTCCTACTTCGCCATCTTGACCGCGCCCGGTTCGATCCCGTGCTGATCGTGTTTGAGACCTGCAACGAGTATCCCGGTGAATTGCCGGGAGATGTCCGGACCATCGCGCTGGATGCTGTGAATAAACACGGGTTCGCCGGGCATGTCCGTCTTATCGCGGCGATCGCACGCGTGATCCGGAGGGAGACCCCCGACATCCTGTTCAGCTTTATGGATTATGCAAATCATTGCGCAAGCATCGCCAGGCGAATAACCCGATCACGTGCGAAACTGTACACTTCCTATCAAAGCAATATGAGCATGAGCTACCAGCCGGGCCGTCTCCGGTCACGCGCGCTGATAAAAAGCATCCTCGCGAACGTGGTCTATACCGGGATCGATTGCGTTGTCTGTGTCTCACAGGGAGTCATGGACGATCTGGTTGCCAATTGGCGGCTTCCTCGCGAAAAAGGCAGGGTGATCTACAATCCCGTGGAATCGGACCGTATCCAGGAACTGGCCCGGGAGCAGGTTGAGCATCCATGGTTTCAGGAGAAGCGGCCGATCATCGTTTCGTGCGGCAGGCTTGAACGGGAAAAAAACTATTCCCTGCTCCTGCGCGCATTTGCCCATGCCAAAAAGGAGGTCCCGGAGGTCCGGTTGGTCATTCTCGGCAAGGGCCGGCTTCTTGAACACCTGGTCAGGCAGGCTGAAGAATTGAATATCGCAGACAGTATTTCATTTGCCGGTTTTCAGAAAAACCCGTTTAAATACATGGCGCGGGCAAAGTTCCTTGTCCTGTCGTCGTCGTGGGAGGGATTTGCAAACGTACTCGTTGAGTCGATGACCTGCGGCACGCCGGTCATTTCCACCCGATGTCCATCAGGTCCGGATGAGATCATTACCGATAATGAGAACGGTCTGCTTGTTCCTGTTGAGGATGATCAGGAACTGGCCCGGGCCATGGTGTGTTTACTGAATGATGATGATCTTCGGCGCAGATTGAGCGAAGGTGGAAAAATGCGGGCCGAGGCGTTTAACATACCCTCTATTCTGACCAGCTATGAGGACCTGCTTGAGGAACCGTAACGGAGAAGTGAGGGCGCATCGTTGATTGCATCAGTACTGCAAAAAAGTCTCCTGATGGCCCGGTTGTTCCGGGAACGCCTGGGAGCATCATATCTGACCGAGCGGCTGGCGCGCGGAGCTTTTTGGTCGCTGTCCAGCGCTCTTCTGCTGCGTGGCATGACGCTCGCGACCTCCATCATGATGGCGCGGTTTCTGGGGAAGGCCGGCTTTGGTCAGTTGGGCATCCTGCAGAGCACGGTCGTCACCAGCGGCGTCTTCGCGGGATTCGGCATGAGTCTGACCGCGTCAAAGTATGTGGCCGAATTCCGCGAAAAAGATCCCGTGCGGACAGGCAAGATCATCTCGTTCTGTTTATGGGTATCCGTGGTCGGTGGAGCGATCGTGTCTCTTGTCCTGGCGTTGTTCGCCCCCTGGCTCGCTGCAAGGATATTTGCCGCACCGGAACTGGCCGGGCCCCTGCGCGTCAGTGCACTGGTGATATTTCTGGGCAATGTCAATAATACCCAAAGCGGCGTGCTGGCGGGTTTCGAGGCGTTTAAAACCATCGCACGAGTCAATATCCTGGTAAGTGTGCTTTCGTTTCCGATTATGATTATCGGCGCCTATTATTTCGGATTACCGGGCGTGGTTTGGGCGTTCGCCGCTTCGATGGCGTTGAACTGCCTGGTCAATCACCGGGCAATGACGGAAGCATCACGAAGCGCGGGAATAGCGATCGGTTCTTCAGGCTGTTTTCAGGACACCCGTCTGTTGTGGAAGTTCAGCGTGCCCGCGATCATCGGCGGACTGTTCGTGGACCCCGTGAACTGGATTTGCGGTGCGCTGCTGGTCAATCAACCTCACGGCTTTGCGGAGATGGGCGCTTACAATGCCGCGTATCAATGGAGGCAGGCCATTCAGTATTTTCCCATGACCCTGAGTACGATCGCTCTCCCCATATTAAGCAACCTGTATGGCAAGGAGGACAAAACGGAATATAAGCACCTGCTCCGCTCCAACCTGATGCTGAACAGCGTGGTCGCCGTGATTGCCGTGATCGCGGTTTCTTTTGCGTCGCGCATGATCATGCAAAGCTATGGCGGTGAATTCGCGGCCAACAGCATGGTGCTGGTCCTGCTCGCCTGTTCAGCCGGTCTGGTCTCGATCAGTTTTGTCATCGGTTCGGCGATCCTGAGCTCGGGGAAGGCCTGGCACGGGTTCGCGTTTAATGCGTTATGGGCCGTGCTGATGCTCATGTGCGCGTACACCTTGATACCGGGATATGGTTCGAAGGGTCTTGCTCTGGCGAATCTTATTGCGTATATTGTTCTTGTGGCTGCGCAGCTGCTGTATCTAAGGAAGGTCGCATGAAATCACGGATACTTAAACTCCCGGCATTGCCTGATACCGTGTCTGCAGCAGCGGATCCCTGCTGGGACAAATCTAAACTGGTACATCGCACCTGCCCGGTGTGCGGCGAGGGAAACGACGCGAAGGCCGTGTGTGTTCGCCCGGATGGACTCGATGTTCATGTCTGCTCGTTGTGCGGCATGGTGTATCTGGCGAATGTCCCGGATGCGGCGGAACTCGATGCTTTCTACAGGAAGTATTCCGCTTTTAAAGGCTATCGAGTTCGCAAAAGAAAATCGTGGTTCCAGGTCATGCGCGCTGCACGATCGGATCATCGCATCGCTCTTCTGGAGAAAACAGGAGGGCTGCGGGGAAAGAACATTCTGGAAATCGGCTGTTCGGACGGAGTTTTTCTGCAGACCTGCCGCTGGAGAGGCGCATTGGTGGCGGGGGTCGAACAGGACCAGCATTCCTGCAACCGTATGCGGGAACTCGGCATTCCTGTTGGACCCCATATCGACAGCGAGCAGCACTATGACATCGTCTGCGCATTTAATCTCCTCGAACATCTCGCTGAACCCCATGGCATGCTGACAGCGGCGGCCCGGTCGTTGCGGAAGGACGGCCGTTTCATACTAAGCGTACCCAATGCCGGTGAATTTCATAAAACCGGTCCCATATGGATTGGATTCCGCGTGGACATGGAGCATGTGAATTACTTTGATGTAAAGAGCCTCGGAAGATTATTGCAGGAACATGATCTGTATATTGAACAGTACTGGGAGCATAGTCAGCCGTACCTGATCCGAACGCAGAATAGCGAAGGCAGAGATACCGTATTGCAGAGGGTAAAACGCATTGCAGCCGGAGTTTGCGGCATTTCCACAGACCATATGGTCGACCGTGGTTCGTACGTATTGACACTTATCGCTCGCAAGTATTGAGGGCACATGGACAAAAACGAATTGCAGGAAGAAAGACGGTCGATAGAGCGAAGCGGCATCGCTGCGCTGTCAGACCTCGGGAACACCCTCTACCGCGATCTGTTTGTCATGTTGGAACACGAACAGGCGGGTTTTCTTGCGAACGAACGCAGCTTTATCAGCCCTGAATATCCCTGGCCGCGTGACCCTCTGCACAATTGGAGCAGGGTATGGGAATATCCGTATGCTTTCTATCATCTTGAGAAGTGGAAAAAGCAGCTTACGGGAATCCCTCTGCCGCGAATCGTTGATATCGGCAGCGGGGTCACCTTTTTTCCATTCACCATCGCGCGGATGGGTTGCCGGGTCACATGCGTTGATAATGATCCGATCGTTGCGCATGATCTTGAACGCGCGATCCACTGCACTCCCTGCGGCACGGGCAGCGTGGAACAGGTGTTTGCGGACGGGGCGGCATTGCCGATCAAGAATGAAGAGATTGATGCTGTGTATTGCATCAGTGTGCTGGAGCATGTTCCCTCGCCGGACACGGTCCTCAAGGAACTGGCACGGATCCTGAAGCCCGGGGGAATGCTGATCTTGACCATTGACCTCGATATGCGGGGTGATGCGGAGATCGGTGTGGAACGCTATCGGAGTCTGACAACGCTCATACATGATTTATTTACGCATGTTTATGATGTCGTCACTGTCCATCCTCTGGACATGCTCCTTTCAAGCAGGGGCCCGTATAAAATACAGAACCGTGGCCTGCTCGAACGGACCAAGATACTGCTAAAGCAGCGGGTGCTGCGAACATTGCCGATCGGTCAGGGAGCGCCTGCGCTGTCCTTTGATCTTGCTGTAACGGGCATGTGTCTCAGGCGAAGATGATCCAGGGCATCGAGCGAGCAAAACTGATGTGTGGAAGCGGATGCATATGAGAAAACCCCTGAAGATCGCATGGATCGGTCATGGATGGAACACAGCGGTGTGTCACCGGCCTCACCACTGGCGAACACAGGCGCTGGCGAGAGGGCATGAATTTCACGTCTTCACCCTGCCGTTGCCTTTGTTCAGGAAGAAGCAGAATAACCCGATCCCCGCGAAGAATGTTCATACCCTGCCTCGAAGTGTGATTGAGGCGATCATGCGGCGCACGAACTACGGCAAAGAGGCATATAGCCGGCTGCATGCACGATTCGAAACTTATGCGCAACATACGATCGATCAGTGCGGCGGGAAATTTGATGTGGTCATGTACGGATCGTTCCCCCTGAGGAATCTGAAGAGAATACATGATGCGGGAGTATTCATTTATGACTGCATGGATGCATGGGGCGGATTTACCTACATTCCGTCGGACGTGCTCGCAGGGGAGGCAAGAACGGTTGAGCAAGCCGACCTTGTCCTGGCGGTTTCTCAGCCGCTGTTCGACCGATTTACGTCCGTTTGCGACAAGAATAAGGTCCTTCTGTTGCCAAACGGCTGCGATTTCCCGTTGTTTTCATCAACCGCGGCATCTCCGAGAAGATCAAGCGATCTCGTGATCGGCTACACAGGAACGATCGCTGAATGGTTCGACTGGAGAACGGTGATAGGGATCGCTGAAGCATTTCCCCAGGCGAGCGTTCGTCTCGTTGGGCCGGTCGTTGCGGCAATTCCGGGAAATTTGCCGGCAAATATTCAATTTGACGGACTACAACCCTATGATAAACTGCCTGAGTTTAATGCATTGTTTGACGTATGCATAATTCCGTTCCTGCAGGGGTCTTCCCTGATAGCGGCCACGTCGCCGATCAAACTGTATGAATATCTCGCGTCGGGAAAACCGGTCGTATCTTCACCCATGCCGGACTCCCGGGAGTTAGCCGCAGCGGGGATCGTATACGTTGCGGAGACGATCAATTCTTTTGTCAGAGCGATCACCGAAGCCTGCAGGATGACGGACGATCCGGATCTGATACGCCGCAGAAAAACAATTGCCCATCAGAACTCCTGGACGGAGAGATGGGCAAGAATGGAAGACAGCATATCTCAACTGATGAGCAATGCACAGCCTTGATAAACGCGTTGTACGGGGATTTGCATGGAGAGACGGTCAAAGGTCCGGTTCATGAACAGCATTGCGCTTAAAACCGACAGAGAGCTGTCCGTTGATTCCTTTATGCGAATGTTCGGAATACTGGTCCTCATTTTATTGCCATTCCAGCATTTTCCAAAAACGCTGTATATGAACGGATATTTCGCCGGGGTCGGATCATCCTACATCGAATACATCAGTTATGTGGATGAAGCGACCTGCATCCTCCTGTATATGGCCCTGGCGTCATTCATCATCATCAGACCCGGGATCTACCGGCTGACCTGGCTTCCCTTTACCTCGTGGGTGCTCTCATTCATCTTTTTTGCGTTCATCAGCATGGTGGTCAACCGCGTCTCCCTTGCACAGGGGACGTTCGGGATCTACGATGTTGTCAAGAACATCGCGGTCGTGTTCCCGTATGCCCTGCTGCGGTACGAGGAAGAAGATTTCTTCAAGACCCTGAAACTGCTTATGGTCGTTGTCTTTATCATGGCGCTGTCCGGCATCGTGGGCGAGCTCGGCGCGGTGCTGTTTGTCAAGGGGATTAATATATTCGTTTCCGGCGAGAAACGGTTCGGTTTATACCGGGTCATCGCGCTGAGCGGCCATGGAAACTGGAATTACCTGGCGACCTTCGCGACCCTGATGTTCCTGATCGCCTACGTCAAGGAGAAAAAAAGCCGTTTTGACGGAGGGAACATGCTGTTCACCATGATGCTGATCCTGCTCTCGTTTTCGCGGCAGGCCTGGTTCGGGTTTCTTCTTGCGATCGTGCTTATTTCCGGGAAGATGGCAAGATGGTTCATCCTTCTTTTCTCTCTGTGCGTACTTGCGATCTCCTCACCGTATTCCGACAAGATGTTCGCGTTGTTCACCACGAACCTTCCCTTGAACGCAGAGGAAAACTTCAGGTTGTACGCTTTTATAAAATCCGTGACCATCTGTTTCAGTCATCCTGTTTTCGGGCTCGGGCCGGGGATGTTCGGCGGGATAACGTCGTTGCTCTTCGACAGCCCCATCTACAATGACTGGCCAGCATATTTCAGATTCTGGGCCCGAAATTCCCACGGCATCGACCAGTTCTGGCCCATTATCTGGGGCGAATTCGGCGTCATCGGCATGACCTTGTACTCCATGATCTTCATCGGGATCTTCACGTATTTACGGAACGTGGAGCGGTATTTTTACCATCAGCGCAAGATCGAGCTGTCGAACATCGGCAGAGTGCTCAGGTTCTATATGGTAGCGCTGGTCGTCATGGGTCTGGCAGGAGGACTGAACTCGGCGTTTGTCGTCTATACGTATTTTGCACTTGTCGGCATGTATATATCGGTCTATCTCCGCAGCAAAGAAACTTCCCCGGGTGCATCATGAACCTGAAAGCGCGGGTGAGCATGCTCCTGGTCGCGGGTGTTTGCCTGGCAGCGTTGCCCGCTGCGGCGGGCGCCATTCCCCGAGGCTACTTTCTGGTCCAGCTGCTCGAAACGTTTTCGGAAAATAAGTTCGGGGCAATCAACCGGGTGGAAGATGCAGAGAAAATATTCAGCTTTCTGAGAGGAAAAATAAATGGTTTGGAATATCAGACCTTGTATTTTGATGATGCCAGCCTTGACGTACACAAGCGCATCGCCCTAAAAGCCGGGGAGTACGGGATTGATCTGTGGGCGACAACGTGGGGGTTGATCAACAGGATCAGCATCAAGGCGTTCGGCGCAATCAAACAGGATTACCAGGCATGGGTGATGCGGTCTGACGGCTCGCTTGTCCCCGCAATGGTTGAGGGGCAGCCCTTGTTCGATGTTCTGAACCCCGACGCCGTGGCCTGGGCAATGAAGGTGTACACGGAAAAATATCTTGTACCGTTCAAGGGGTTGCTTGCCGGCATGTTCCTGAACGAAGACACCATTCCCTATCTGGGGAAGATCGGCAATGATCTCCGCTATGACTACTGGAACCTGCCGGTTTACAGCTCCGCCGTGCTCAGAGAATGGCGTTCCTATTGTGCGGCGCATAACGTCGTCAGTAACGGCAAGATCGTTACTGTATTCCCGGTGCACCGGCTCGACATGGTTGCCCGGGGGAACGGTCTGACAGCGTATTACGAAGGTTACGATGTGCCCGAACGGATCTACGCGGGCCAGCGGTTTGTCGATCTGCCGCAGGCAAAGGGGATATGGAAGCACTGGTACGATTTCTTGTCGCAGCAGTTCATCCATACCTGGATACAGTCAATAACGCGCGCAGCGAATGAGGTCAACAAGGACAATCCATCATGGCGCGGCACGATCTATTTTGCCGCATTTTACTGGTCGCTGCCGTATGAGGAGATCAGGAACGAGAAGTTTACCGTGCCCGCACAGCATCACTGGGGGGCGTGGGGAAGACAACGGGGAATGGATTTGAAGGTAGTATGTTCTCTTCCCGGGATCGATGCGGTCGTGTGCGAAACTTATCCTCCGATCAAAGCTAATCTGGAGTATTATATCGAGGAATATGACCGTATAAGCGCGGGAGCCGGCAAACAATTCGGCGTGATGCTGCATAGGGACGACAGCTGGAAACTGCGTCCGGACGAGGAATTGCTCCGATGGGCACTAATAGAAAAATACCGGCCGCAGATCATCGTGCGATACCCGCTCGGCACGATGCTGCCCTGGGGGCGCTATTACGATGAGAGCAGGGAGTCGACGTTTTTTAAACGATTGAAGGAATACCGCGCCGTTCTCAACTAGTACCATGACAAAAATAAAAACAAAACAAACATTAGCGGTGCGGCGCGTTTGGGAAACACGCCCTACGACTTCAATAATATATTGTAGGGACCGTTCCCCGAACGGTCCGCACTATTTCGTTATGTTTCATAATTACCTTGTTGCAGTACCAGGATGTTGCGCCGGGGGGGCGCGTCATGTCATCTGATATCAGATTGCCCGCATCAATAGAAGAATTATTTCGCTGTCCTGTTTGCAGAGGGATGCTCAGGCGGGACCGGGACTGTATCCTTTGCCTGTCGGAAGACTGCAATGCTGTTTTCCCGGTGATTGACAACATCCCGGTCCTGCTGCATGAAAAAAACTCTGTTTTTACCATCGATGATTTTAAACAAAAGCGGGACACGTTCTTTGAAACCAGGCCGGGCAGGATCAAGCAAAACATCAAACGATTGTTGCCCGGGTTGAGCAAAAAGATACACGACAGGCAGCATCTTGAGATGCTGGTGAAAATTCTCCGGCAGACGTCCGGGCCGCGAAGGGTGCTTGTTCTGGGAGGCGGGATGCCGGGAAGCGGGACTGAGCTGTTCACGAACCAGGCATCATTTGACGTGGTCGAAACCGATGTGGCGATCGGTCCGGGAACCATGCTTATCTGCGATGCGCATGACATCCCTTTTGCGGACGAATCGTTTGATTGCGTGATCGCCCGGTCCGTGCTCGAACATGTGGCTGATCCGTCCGTGTGCGTGGCTGAAATATACAGGGTTCTCAGGAAGGGCGGCGTAGTCTACGCGGAAACAGCGTTCATGACGCCGGTCCACGGCGGCAGATACGATTTTACGAGGTTTACCCACCTGGGGCACCGGCGGCTTTTTCGAAAATTCGACGAGATCGAGAGCGGCATGGTCTGCGGCCCGGGTTCCGCACTGGCCAATGCGTACCGATACTTTCTTATCAGCTTCGCATCGTCAAAAACCATGCGGATGCTATTAAGCGCATTCGCCTATATGACCGCATTCCCGCTGAAATATGCCGACTACTTTCTCGTCAATAAACCCTATGCGCTCGACAGTGCATCGGAATATTATTTTATCGGACAAAAAACCGGGGAGCCTGTTTCCGACCGGGAATTGATCAACCTTTACCGCGGCGGTTTTCAATAAGAAATCATGAAGGTCCTGCTTATCAATAAAATGCTGTACCCCGGCGGCGGAGATGCCGTTGCCATGATCGCAACGGGGAAGCTTCTTGCGGCACAGGGGCACGAGGTGTCTTACTGGGGGATGGACCATCCCGAAAATCCAACGTATCCCTTTCAGGAATATTTTGTTCCGCAGGTGGATTATCGCAAACCCATGGGTGTATCAGAACGCATAACAAGCGCTGCCAACATCCTGTATTCCCGGGAAGCCAAAAAGCGCATTGATCGCATGCTTGACCGGGTAAAGCCGGATATCGTGCACCTGCACAATTTTGCCCACCAGATATCGCCTTCGATCCTGCATGCGATAAAACGTCGCAGCATTCCCATGGTCATGACCATGCATGACTATAAGCTGGTATGTCCCGTCTACACGCTGATGTCGCCATCCGGCATCTGTGAAAAATGTCGCGGCGGGCGGTATTATCATTGTCTTGTCGAAAAGTGCGCGAAAGAATCCCGTGCCAAAAGCCTGGTGAACGCGCTTGAAATGTACCTGCACCACAGGATATTGCATATCTACGATCTCATAGATATCTATATTTCCCCGAGCAGGTTCCTGATGGAAAAGGTACGCGACATGGGGTTTTCCGGAGAGGTCAGGCATGCTTCAAATTATGTTGAACTAGACGAGTATCAGCCGTGGTATCCTGCGAAATCGGATTACGTGGTCTATGCGGGCCGCTTGTCACGGGAAAAAGGACTGAACACGCTTCTTAGCGTCATGCAAGGGCTGCCGTTCCGTCTTGTTGTTGCCGGAGACGGACCCATTAAAACGGAACTCATGCGAACAGTCAAAGAACGTAATCTCTTGAACGTCGAGTTTCCGGGATATTTGAATAGTGATGAGCTGAAAGAGCTCATGGCGGGAGCACTGTTTTCAGTCCTTCCTTCAGAGTGGTATGAGAACAATCCCCGTTCTATCATGGAATCGTTCGCGCTCGGCAGGCCGGTCATCGGATCGAGGATCGGCGGCATTCCGGAACTTATCAAGGAAGAGCAGACCGGGCTGCTTTTTGAACCGGGGAATGCAGCGGACCTCAGGGAAACAATGCTCCGATTGGCAAGCGATGCGACAGCGATCGTGCGCATGGGGAAGAACGCACGCGCATATGCTGAACAGGACCTGAATGCGGACGTACATTATAAAAGTTTGCTCGGCGTTTACCAGAAGGCGTTGGGTTCATCAGGTTTGAAATAATGAAAGCGATCATAAAAAGCGGAATAATCAGGCTGACCGGCATGCCGCCCTCCGGCATACGCACGAGGATATCCAATCGGCTCAGAACCCTCATTGATCGCGTGAAATACGGGCAGAACCCGATGTTTCGCACGGTTTCCATAGAGACCTCATCGTATTGCAACAGGACCTGCGGGACGTGCCCAGTGTCACAACATCCGCGCGGAAAAAAGTACCTGTCCGAAGAACTGTATGTTAAAATCGTTGGCGAACTTGCCCGGATCAGGTATGCAGGCGAAGTTTATCTCCACGGTTATAATGAACCGTTGTGTGACAGCTCCCTGCCTGACAAGGTCCGTTTGGCAAGAAAACTGCTGCCGCGGGCGCGGATCCTTTTTTTCAGCAATGGCGACTATCTGACCCTGGCGCTGCTCAGGGAACTGGTCAGCTCCGGTCTGGATGAACTGCGGGTGATGATGTATGACGGGAAGATCCATGCTCATATCGAAGCCATTCTTGGGCAGGCCTCTGACAGGGAACGAAGCGTGCTCCAGGTCCATGTTACCTCCGGATTTATCGGGAACAGGGGCGGGAACCTTGAACAGGTTGTTGCTCCCGGACCGCTCCTGGCGGACTGTTATCTGCCGTCTCAGCAGCTGGCGATCTACTATGACGGCACCGTGCCCGTATGCTGCAACGATTACCACGGCGCCGTTGCCATGGGGAATGTTGAGGAGACCCCGATTATGGAGATCTGGAACAATGAAGGGTTTCGAGCAGTTCGCAGCATGCTTAAACAACGACAGAGAGACAGGATCAGTGTGTGCAAGGGGTGCAATTTTCTCGGGGCAGCCCACGATTTCCGATATTTGACAGCGGAAGAAATGCGTGCGTTCAACAGCAAGGTGGTTGCCAAATCAGGAGTCGGAACATGATGCCTCCCGGACCAGCGAACGTGCAGCGAAGATGCGGAAGTCATGATCGATAAAATCGTCGACAAGATCAGATATAATTCACGGACGCGGAAATTGAACCAGCTTCTGACCGTGCTCGACCCGCGACCGTCTGAAAGCATCCTCGAGGTCGGTGTGGCGAACAGGGAATATTCTTCCCTGGACAACTTCGTTATCAAACATTATTATCGCGAGCGACCTCTGACCGCGCTCGGCATAGGGGACCTTTCCGAATTTAAAAAACACTATCCCGATGTCAGGGCGATCAGCTACGATGGGGCCGCGTTTCCCTTTCAGGACAAGTCGTTCGATGTGGCCCACGCCAATGCGGTTATCGAACATGTAGGTCCGATTGACGCGCAGCGCAGATTTCTCAAAGAGATGGTGCGCGTTTCACGGCGCGGCATGCTGACTACGCCGAATAGGCGATTTCCTGTTGAAACGCATACCAGGATACTGTTTCTCCACTGGATGAAAAAAGAATGGTTCGACCGCTGTCTGCGGTCGGCAGGCAAGGGATGGGCAGCGGGAGACTATATGCACCTGCTCGGGAAAAAGGAGCTTGACGACCTTGCCCGGGAGTCCGGAGCAACATCGTACCGGATCATTCCCAACCGATTTATGGGATGCGCTATGACATTTTCGCTCGTGTGGTTCGAGAAATAAAACTTTATACGTGACACAGGAGATACGTGGAAGCAGCTGTTATAACAACCTACCGGTGCAATGCCAAATGTCACATGTGCAATATCTGGCAGCACCCCACGGAGCCGAAGGCCGAGATAACGCCGGCGACCTTGAAAAAGCTGCCGAAGCTCGATTTCTGCAACATCACCGGCGGCGAGCCGTTTCTGCGCAACGATATCGATGAGATCGTCAGCGTGGTCAAGGAACGGGCGAAGCGGGTCGTTATCAGCACCAATGGATATTTTACGGAAAAAATACTGGATGTCGCGCGAAAGAACAGAGACATCGGCTTCCGGATCAGCATCGAGGGGCTGCCTGCGGCGAATGACGAACTTCGCGGACTGACGAACGGGTTCGACCACGGCATGAGAACGCTTCTGGGACTGCGGCGCATGGGCGTGAAGGACATCGGCTTCGGCATAACCGTGACCGACAGAAATGCGCGCGATATGCTGGAGCTGTACCATCTTGCAGACGCCATGGGACTGGAATTCGCCACCGCCGTGGTCCACAATTCATATTACTTTCACAAATACGACAATGCCATAATCGATAAAGCCGAAGTCACGGCATGCTTTGAGGAGCTCATCGCCGAGTTAATGAAAACGCCGAAGATAAAAAACTGGTTCCGGGCATATTTCAATTACGGACTCATCAAGTATGTGAACGACCAGAAGCGATTGCTGCCGTGCGAAGCGGGAACCACGAGTTTTTTTGTCGATCCCTGGGGCGAGATCCGACCCTGCAACGGCCTTGAAGACTCCGCGTGGATGGACAGCATGGGAAATTTGAACGAGAGTACCTTCGATGCCATCTGGAACGGGACGAAAGCAGATGAGATCCGGCGCAGGGTCGGCGCCTGCCCGAAGAATTGCTGGATGATAGGGAATGCGGCCCCGGCCATGAAGAAGCATGTGCAGGTGCCGCTGATCTGGGTGGTCCGGAACAAGGTCCGGAGCATGCTGGGTGAGAAACCATGCCGGGATTAGCGCGGCCGCTCCGGATCGCTGTTGTCGGAACCCGGGGATTCCCCGATGTGCAGGGCGGTGTTGAAAAACACTGTGAGGAGCTGTATCCGCGGCTTGTTGCATCAGGGTGCCGGGTATCTGTGTATGCAAGAGCCGGGTATGTTGAGAAAACCCGTCATGAGTATCAAGGCGTTACGATCCTTCCGCTCTGGACCCTGCGGAGAAAAAACCTTGAAGCAGTCGTGCATACGTTCATGGCTGTTCTGCACATCGGGTTTACCAGGAAACACTACGATCTTGTGCATTTCCACGCGATCGGACCTTCGCTGTTCGTGCCGCTGGCGCGACTTTTCGGTTTGCGCGTTGTCATGACGCATCATGGCGCGGACTACGAGCGGAAGAAGTGGGGTGTCCTGGGCAAGGCGCTGCTCAGGCTCGGCGAGAAACTGGGAACGCGCTGGTCAACGAAGGTGATCGCGATCTCTTGCTATGGGAAGGACATGCTCGAACATACCTACCACAGACCAGTTGTTTATATACCGAATGGCGTCACGATACCCGGGAGGATCGAGCCGGGAGCGGCGCTATCGGGATACGGTTTGGCGCCGAAGAAATATGTTCTTGCGGTAGGCAGGCTGGTCCCGGAAAAGGGGTTCCCTGACCTGCTGGAGGCGTTTGCGGGAATTTCCACGGACTGGCATTTGGTCATTGCAGGGGGCGCGGACCATGAGGATGCGTATGCGGATACGGTCAGAAATAAAGCAGGTCGGGATGATAGAGTGAAGATGACCGGTTTTATCTCAGGCGGGGTGCTCGCTGAACTATATTCGCAAGCCGGCTGTTTTGTGGCGCCGTCCTATCATGAGGGTTTGCCGATCGCTGTCCTGGAGGCGATGAGCTACGGTCTTCCGGTACTGGCGACAAATATTCCCGGCAATAGAGGGCTGATAACCGATGCAGGACGGCTGTTCACACCAGGGGACATTGCCGCACTGCGGGCACTACTGCGGGAACGGATCGCACATCCGGATACTCCCGGGGAAACCTGCAACGACAGGGACCGGATACTCCGTGAATTCAATTGGGAGCGCATCTCAGAGGAGACGTTAGATGTCTATGCCTCCTGCTGCAGCGAGGAGGCGACATGCTGAGACAGCACGCCAAACTCGTCGCGCGAGCGCTGTATGCAACCGATATGGGGGTAACGGTCCTGTCCTTCTTTGCTGCGTACCATATCCGCAACGCATATTTAATACGCTGGGATCTTTCTGGATTATATCCGATCGAAAAATACACCTCGCTGCTCCTCCTGATCATCCCGATCTGGACGATCCTGCTCATGCAGAACCAGGTGTACAAGTCCTTCCGAACGTCATCCCTGGTTACGGAAATTAAAGCGGTCGGGAAGGCGGTCCTCTACAGCGGTCTGATCCTGGGGTCGGTGGCATTCGTGCTGAAGTTGCAATATCTGAGCAGAATGCTGATCATGGTTTTCATCGCGATCAATCTGATCTTGCTGGCCCTGGCGCGCATGGGCGTCAGGTCGCTCAGCAGAGTGACCCGAAAACACGGATATAATTTCAGGATCATCCTGATCGTGGGCACGAACGAGGCGGCGCGGGACATCGCGCATCGCATCAGGAATGCCCACCACTGGGGTCTCAGGGTCCTCGGCTTCGTGTCCGAGAGCGACGACAACGTCGGCAGTGTCATTGACGGCCATCGGGTCGTCGGCACGATCACAGATCTGGAGAATATCATCAACCGGGAGATTGTCGACGAAGTCGTGTTCGCCGATCCCGGCAAGAGGTTCGATAAATTCGAGGATGTCTTTCTGATGCTGGAGGAGCACGGGGTGAATGCCCGGATCTCCGCACGGATCTTCCCCCATATGATAGCGAAGGTCCAGCTGGACGACCTTGATTCGCTTCCGCTCCTCACGTTCACCACCGTGCCGACGAATCAGGCGGCGCTCCTGATGAAAAGGTTGTTTGATATTACCATGTCCCTCTTCCTGCTGTTGTTGTCGGCGCCCGTCATGGCCGCCGCGGCCCTCTTTATCAAGACAACCTCTCCGGGGCCGGTGCTTTTCCGGCAACGACGGAGCGGTCTGAACGGCAGGGTTTTCACGCTGTATAAATTTCGTTCGATGTACGAGGATGCGGAGCTGCGGCGCAAAGACCTTGCTGAGCTGAATGAAATGACCGGACCGGTCTTCAAGATAAAAGATGATCCGCGGGTGACGCGCGTGGGGAGGCTGTTTCGGAGGATGAGCATTGATGAGCTTCCCCAGTTATGGAACGTGTTTCGGGGCGATATGAGCATTGTGGGCCCGCGGCCGGCCATTCCCGACGAAGTGTCGCAGTATGCCCGCTGGCAGCGGAGGCGGCTCAGCATGCGTCCCGGTCTCACCTGTCTCTGGCAGGTGAATGGAAGGAACACGGTAACAGATTTCAATGAATGGGTGAGGCTTGACCTGCAGTACATAGATACCTGGTCATTGGCGCTTGATATGAATATTTTTATTAAGACCATTCCTGTTGTTCTGCTCAGGAAAGGTGCGGTATGAAAGGAAGAATTTGATGAAGATTCTTGTAACCGGAGGCGTTGGCTACATCGGAAGCCATATGTCCGCCCTGCTGGGCGAACTGGGTCATGAGGTCCTGGTGTATGATAATCTGTCCGCCGGACACCGGGACGCGTTGCTGAGCGGCCGGCTGGTGGTGGGCGACCTTGCCGACCGCAGGCTGCTTGAGGCAACGGTCCGCGAATTTGCGCCGCAGGCGGTGATCCATTTTGCTTCATCCATCCAGGTGGCGGAATCCGTGAGCGATCCGCTTAAATATTACGACAATAATGTGGTGAACAGCATCGGACTGTTGCAAATACTCGTGAAACTCGGCGTCAACCATGTTGTGTTCTCGTCATCCGCGGCCGTCTACGGGCAGCCGGAACAGGCCTTGATCAGCGAGGACAGCACGATACGGCCCATCAATCCTTACGGCTCGTCCAAAGCTTGCATCGAGCAGGTATTGCAGGATGTGTCCCGGTCCCACGGAGTACGCTCCGTGTCATTACGGTATTTCAATGCCGCAGGCGCTGATCCGCTTGCGAGGATCGGTGAGCGGCACGATCCGGAGACCCATCTGATCCCCCTGGCGCTTATGACCGCCAGGGGAAAACGCAAGGCCATGGCCATCAACGGCACGGACTATGCCACGCCTGACGGGACCTGTCTTCGTGATTATGTCCATGTCGTGGACCTTGCGGAGGCCCACCGGGTCGCTTTGCAGTATCTCTTTGACGGCGGTGCGAGCGATGTGTTTAACTGCGGGTACGGCCACGGGTACAGTGTGCGCGAGGTTGTTGACGCGGCAAAAAAGATTTCGGGGAAAGATTTTCAAGTGCACGAATCCGGAAGAAGGGAAGGGGATCCGGCGTCCCTGGTTGCTGACAGCGGAAAAATAAACCGTATCCTCGGGTGGAAACCCAAATATGATGATCTGGAATACATCATTAAAACCGCCTGGGAATGGGAAAAGAAGCAATAAACCTCAGCATCCCCGTGATTATAGGGATGCGTGTTTTTGTACGAATGATGCGATGGATGATTCCGCATCAGGCGTGATATTGGTGAATACCATCCCGTACTTGTTGATCGCCGCGTCCTTCTCCGGTTTAATCACTCTCGCCACCCTGCAGTCGGTGCTGATGCGCGTCCCGTTCGGCAGATAGAATGAACAGGCGGTGCGGCTTCCCGGCTCAAGCACTTCTGTGGTCCGGATCAACATTCCTGTTGAGCTTATGTTCTCCGAGTTGCAGAGAAACGATTTGTTGTTGTGCATGCCGTTGACAGCCATGTTCAACACGACCCGGTAACTTTTGCGGGGTTCGACGCTCAAAAGCTGGGTTATGTGGGGGACGAGCAGCGCGGGGTCACTCGGCATGATCATGGTGATGTTGGCGCCGCACCGCGCGCTTCGAGCATGATGAAGCGGATCGTCGTTGTGCAGCACCAAGATCGATACCGACTTCAAGGTATCGCTCCGCCGGATGACGTTTATCATGGTCTCGCAGTTCATTCCGGTCAGGTCCAGACGCGTGACGATAAGGACCGCGCGATGTTCGAAATGCGTTGCGAGCAGTTCCTCTGCCGTGGATGCGGTATGGACGGAGATGTCGGAGCGCTTCAGAAAATGCAGGGCTGACATGAATACCGGATGCAGGTCTTTGGCAAGCACGATCTTTTTCATGGGTAACCTCTCTCTCTGGGTCTCAGGAACTGCGGTACTCAGGTTGGCAGCTTATCTACATTTGTAAATATAGCACAAGTTTTACGTCCATGTAGTACTTTAATATTACAGGATGTTTTTTTGAGGTTGGTGCTTTTGCGGCAATAATAGGAGAAGAGAGGTCAATCGTAATCAGGCATATGTCAGGTAACCGCGTTTTGAGCGCGAAAGAAGCAACTGTTGAACATAATAAGCCGGATCGGGACATTTCCGAAAAACGGTCCCGATCCGGCAGATAGTAGGCTACGACAACGTCATGTAAATCGTCGATCCATTCCTATAGATCAGCAGGAGGATGCTCTTCCCTGACTTGATCTTTGCCACTTCGGCAACATATTCTTTCGCGCTCGTGATCTGTTTTTTATTGACCTCTACAATAACATCGCCTTTGGCCAGCACGCCTTCGGAAGGGCTTCCCGGGTCAATATCCGTGATGACCACACCGCTTACCCGCTTCGGAAGGTCCAGGCTGTTCTTCACGTCAGCGGTAAGCTCCTGCACATGCACACCTTTCAGGTTGTTTTCGAAGTCCGCGGACTGTTTTGCCGCTTCCGCTGTAAGCTCCGCAATCACCGCCTTTACCTTGATCTCCCTGCCGTCGCGCAGAAGGGTGAGCGATACTTCCTTTCCCGGAGTGGTGTTGGCGACGATCGTCCGCAGGGCCGAAGGTTCGTTCACCTCTTTGCCTTCATACGCGATGATGACATCACCTTTCTGCATGCCCGCTTTTTCCGCCGGGCTGTCGCTCACGATGTCTCCGACCAGCGCTCCCCGCTCTTCCTTCAACCCGAACTGTTTGGCTAGTTCAGGAGTCACCGGCTGGATGGAGACCCCGAGCCATCCCCGGATGATCTTCCCGTTCTTTACGAGTGTATCCATAACGGCCTTCGCCATGTTGCTTGGGATGGCGAAGCCAATGCCCTGATATCCGCCACTCGTGCTGAAAATCGCGGTATTGATGCCGATCAGTTCCCCCCGTACATTGACGAGCGCTCCTCCAGAATTGCCGGGATTGATGGGTGCGTCGGTCTGGATGAAATCCTCGTAATCGGCGATGCCGACATTCGCCCGTCCTGTTGCGCTGATGATTCCCGAGGTGACCGTCTGGTTCAACCCAAAGGGATTCCCTATGGCGATGGCTGTTTCTCCAACCATGAGCTTGTCGGAATCGCCGATGGGCAGCATCGGCAGATTGGCTGCTTCGATCTTGACAACCGCAATATCGGTCTTGGGATCCGTTCCAACGACCTTGCCCTTGAATTCCCGTTTGTCGGAAAGTTTGACCTTGATCTCGTCGGCATCCTTGATCACATGATTGTTAGTCAGGATAGTGCCGTTCTTGTCAATAATGACGCCTGAACCCGTGCCCGACTGCTTGTACTCCCGTGGCGCATTCATATTTCCGAACTCATTCCCGAAAAAATTTCTGAAGAACGGATCGTTGAAAAAAGGGTTCTGCATCGGCTGGGTCTTGATGGTCTTGGTGGACGAGATGTTAACTATCGCCGGCTTCACTGCTCTGACAACCTCAGCCATCGCTTTATTGGTCTTGGTGAGCATGTCGATGGAATCCTGGGATATTTTGGTATCCTGGCCCAGGCTGGTTGTCTGAAAATCAAAGCGCGATGAGATGCTGAGGCCCGCGATCAATCCTATCGCGATAAACAAAGCCGCAAACATAGCATGTTTCTTGTTCATAGTCTTTTACTTGAACCTCCTCAAGGTAAAATAGTAAATGCGGTATTCTTGGGTGCTGTAGCGAAAACCAAACGATCAATTTGGCGACATGGGATATCACCTCCGGTTCAGGACCCCGTTGCCGCGATCCGGAATGAGCGACGGCAATCAATACGGATGCTAATTTTCTATATACAAAAAAATAAAATAATTGTCAAATACATTTTATCGATACGATGAGGCCGGAAGTCGTCACCCGCAGGCGATGGTCGCATCTGGTTGCCAAATGTCGCTGCCTTGTAACTTGGTGTGCTCTGCGCTACTATTACTGAAGAGTGTTTTAATAATGAATTTGGTGATTGTTTCTGGGAGGGTTGCATGGCGGTTATGATAGATCCGGAGAAGAGCCATTTGCTGCGAACGACCCCGCGGCTAATGCAGATCCTGCGCGTGCTTGCCCGACACCGGTTTCTGAGCGTCCTGCGCGGCAAGAGCCACTGGCCGGCGCCGAAAGAGGTGCGGGAAACCTTCGAGGAACTGGGGCTTATGTTTCTCAAGTTCGGACAGGTCCTCGCGATGCGGCGCGATCTGCTGCCGGACGCCTACATAGATGAACTGGAGCTGCTGCACGACCAGCTGCCGGCAATGGACATCGGCACGGTGCGGGCAACGATCGCAGCGGAGCTTGGTGCTCCGGTGATGGACCTGTTCGCATCCTTCGATGAAACGCCGATAGCCGCAGCCACCATCGCCCAGGTGCATGAGGCGACCATGAAAGACGGGCGCCGCGTGGCGGTGAAAGTGCAGCGGCCCGGACTTGAAGCAATGATCGCCACTGACATCGCCGCACTGCACGTTCTGGTTACGCTGGGGGAAAAGCTCTTCCCGCGTCTTCGCGCACTCGACCTTCCTGTCGTGGTCCGTGAATTTGCCAACAGTCTGAAACGGGAGACCGACTTCAGCCACGAAGCGCGCTCCATCGTGCTTTTCCGCACGGCGCTGAAAGATGTGCCCGACCTCTGGATCCCCGATGTTATCGCGGAGTGTTCGGGAGAAACCGTGCTCACGATGGAGTTTGCAGCCGGAGAACGCGTGGATGTTTGGGCCAGGCAGCACCCGGAATCGATGCCGAAGGCGATCCACACCCTGGTGCGGCTGATGCTGCAGACGATCTTCGAAGAAGGGCTGTTTCACGCAGACCCGCATTCCGGCAATGTGCTGGTGCTTGCCGACGGACGGCTCTCCCTGCTCGATTTCGGCATGACCGGCGAACTTGACGAGCCGATGCGCGAATCACTGACGCGCCTTTTGGAAGCGGTTGTGAACGGCGATGCGCGCGCGGCCACCGAAGCCTACCTCGAAATGGCGTCAGGAAGCGAAAAGGTCAACCGAGCGGGACTGCTGGTCGATATTAAGGCGGTAATCTATGAAATTCACCGGATCGAACTCGCGGATGTATCAATCGGCGATGCGTTTGATTCGCTGCTGCGCGCCGGGAGCCGGCACGGGGTCCACAATCCGGGCGAGTTTTTTCTTCTGACGCGGTCGTTCGTCATTTTGGAATCCATGATACGGCAGCTTGACCCTCACCACAGCTATATGGACTCGTTCCGCGAAGAGATCAAGCGCCTTACCGAGAAGCATTTTACCCTGGAGCGGATGAAAGACAAAACCACCCGGCTCGCGCGCGACCTGGAGCGCCTGTTCAGCGATGCGCCGAACGATACGCGGCGCGTTCTCCGGCGCATTGCCGAAGGAAATATCGGCAGGGTGCAGCTTCCGGCAATGGAGGCCCTGGGCGGCAACATCAACCGCAACCTCAAACGACTTACCGACGCCATATCGGCGGCGGGACTGCTGATCGGCGGTGCCATGCTGGTGATCGCTCCACCGGAAACAGGATGGCATCATTATTTCGGCGAAGCATTGATCTTCGCAGGGGTCATCGCCATGTGTCTCGTCGGTATTGCAGCGATTCGAGGCGACCAGGGTCGGGGCAGCGGCAGACGCTGATGTCGCCATGGGCGTTTTCCGCCTACCCCTGTTTTGCCGTAGCGCTGATTTGGGAACATAAAGGATCGATATGACAAATCATGATGTAACCCGGGAACAGTTGTCTCACGAAATAGCGGAATTGAAAAAACGGTTGGCCGCACTGGAAATATCAGCAAATGAGTGCAAACAGCTGGAAGCCGAGATCCAGGATGCACGGGAATATGCCGAGAACATCGTCGAGACCGTACGCGAGCCGCTGGTGGTGCTCGACTCCTTCCTGAAGATCCTTACCGCCAACCACAGTTTTTATACCACCTTCAAGGTGACTCCCGGTGAAACGACCGGAAAATTCATCTACGACCTCGGCAACCGGCAGTGGGACATCCCCAAACTGCGGGTGCTGTTCGAGAAGATCCTTCCCCATGATACCGTGTTCAACGGCTACGAGGTCGAGCATGATTTCCCGGGCATCGGCCGCAAGACCATTTTACTGAATGCCCGGCAGATCTTCCGGGAAAAGATCGGTTCCCGCATTATCCTCCTGGCCATGGAAGATATTACAGAGAGAAAGAAGCTGGAAGCGGAGATCCAGAACGCCCGGGAATATGCCGAGAACATCGTGGAAACCGTGCGCGAACCCATGGTGGTGCTGAATGCGGATCTGAAGATCCTAACCGCGAATCACAATTTCTATGAGACTTTCAAAGTAACGCCCGAAGTTACCATCGGAAATTTCATTTACGACCTGGGCAACCGGCAATGGGACATCCCCAAACTGCGGGTGCTCGTTGAGGATATCCTCCCCAAGGATACGGTGATCAATGGCTATGAAGTTGAACACAACTTCCCCGGCATCGGCAGGAAGACCATTCTGCTGAACGCCCGCCAGATCTTCCGGGAAGAGATCGGCTCACATATCATCCTTTTGGCCATGGAAGATATTACAGAAAGAAAGAAGCTGGAAGCGGAGATCCAGAACGCCAGGGAATATGCCGAGAACATCGTGGAAACCGTGCGCGAACCGATGGTGGTGCTGAATGCAGACCTGAAGATCCTTACCGCCAATCACAGCTTCTATGAGACCTTCAAAGTAACGCCCGAGGATACCATAGGGAATTTCATTTACGACATCGGAAACCGGCAATGGGACATCCCCCGGCTGCGGGTGCTTGTTGAGGAAATTCTTCCCAAGGACACGGTGATCAACGGCTATGAAGTAGAGCATAATTTCCCCGGCATCGGCAGAAAGATTATTTTGCTCAATGCCCGTCAGATCTTCCGGGAGAACATCGGTTCGCGCATCATCCTTCTGGCCATGGAAGACATCACCGAGCGCAAGTTGCTGGAAGCGGAGATCCAGGACGCCCGGGAATATGCCGAGAATATCGTGGAAACCCTGCGCGAGCCGCTGGTGGTGCTGAACGCGGACCTGAAAATCCTTACCGCCAACCACCGATTCTACGATACCTTCAAAGTAACACCCAAGGAAACGATCGGGAATTTTATCTACGACCTGGGCAACCGGCAGTGGGACATCCCCAAACTGCGGGTGCTGTTTGAAGCGATCCTCCCCCATGATACGGTGATAAATCGTTATGAGGTTGAACACGATTTCCCCGGCATCGGCCGCAAGATCATCCTGCTGAATGCACGGCAGATCTTCCGAAAGAATATCGGTTCGCATATCATTCTCCTGGCTATGGAAGATATCACAGAACGCAAGCTGGTGGAGGAACGGATCAGCGAGGTGATTCGGCAGCAGGACGCAATTCTTAATAATATTCCGAACAGCGCCTGGCTCAAGGACCGGAAGGGAACGTATCTTGCGGTAAACGATCCCTTTGGCAAGGCGATCGGCTGGGAACCGAAGGATGTGGTCGGGAAGAATGTTTATGATATCTACCCTCGTGAAGTTGCGGTGAAATACGAAAGAAATACCCGGGAGGCTGTGGAGACGGGTGTGCGCAAATATTTCGAAGAATCGAGCGTCGATCTGGACCGTAACATGCGGCACACGGAGAGGGTCGAAACGCCCATCTTTAGTGATACGGGTGTTGTCATCGGGATCATCGGCATTGCACACGATATTACCGATCGCAAGCAGGTAGAAATATCGCTCCGCCATGAGAGCACGCACGACATTATGACCGGCCTCTATAACCGCGCGTTTTTTGAAGAAGAGCTGGAACGTTTTGCCCATGGCAGAATGTTCCCTCTGAGCATGGTGATGGCGGATGTCAACGGATTAAAAACCGTGAATGACACTCTGGGGCACGACGCGGGGGATAGTCTGATCCGCTCGTCGGCGCGGATCATTCTGGAGGCATTCCGGGCCGAGGACATCGTTGCCCGAATCGGAGGTGACGAGTTTGCGGTCCTTCTCCCGCAAACAGATGAAAAGGTTGCAAGGGATGCGGTCGAGAGGATCTTGAGCAGCCAGGAAATAGCCAAGGGTCTGGTGAGCATCGCTTTCGGTATCGCATCAGCGGAAAACAAAGATCAGATCCCGGATGCATTAAAGTTGTGCGACGAGAGGATGTATCAAGACAAATCAGTTCAAAAGAAGATCGCAGGGTAGTAGTACCCCGTATCGGAGATCATCATGAAACGCACAGCTGCTACGATAAAAAAGACCAGGGCTCCCATGGTTGATCGCAGAGCGGAGGACCTCTCCCTCATAAAATCGGAGCTTCGCTACCGTCGTCTCTTTGAGACTGCACAGGACGGTATCCTGATCCTGAATGCCGAGACAGGTTTGATCAATGACGTCAACCCGTATTTGATCTATATGCTTGGCTACTCACGGGAAGAAATTGTTGAAAAGAAACTCTGGGAAATGGGCGCGTTCAAGGATGTCGAAGCCAGCAGACATGCTTTCATCGCATTACAGAAAAATGAATTTATCCGCTACGAAAACCTGCCGCTCAAGACAAAAGACGGTCGTCTGGTGCAGGTGGAATTCGTCAGCAATGTATATTCGGTTGGTGATGAAAAAGTGATCCAGTGCAACATACGAGACGTCAGCGACCGCAAACGGGCGGAGGCGGCCCTGCAGGCGAAAGAGCAGGCCCACTGGTCGCTGATAGAAAATCTGCCGATCGGTGTTCTTGTCCATACCCCTGATACCCGGATCATACTGTGCAATCCAGAAGCCTCGATCGTGCTGGGGCTGCCGTCTTCCCAGATGCTGGGCAAAGACGTCCGTGACCCGGCCTGGCGCTTTGTACGCGAAGACGGCACGCCTATGCCCGTGGGCGAGTATCCCGTTAATCAGGTGATCGCCACGGGGCGGGTGTTGAAGAATTTCGTTGTCGGGATCGCCCGTCATGATGACGGAGCATATACCTGGGCGCTGGTGAACGCCTATCCCGAATTCGGAAGCAGGGATCAGCTGCGTCAGATCGTTGTGATGTATACGGATATCAGTGATATCAAGCTGGCGGAGGAACGGGTCCGCAGGAATCTTGAACATCTGACCGCCCTGGTTGAGATCGATCGCGCCATCAATTATAGTTTTGAGCTCGATCTCAGTCTAACCACCCTCCTCACCCATGTCATCGTTCAGTCGGGAGTTGACGCAGCCGACGTGTTGTTGTTTAATCCTGCGTCCCAAACCCTGGAATACGTCGCCGGCCGCGGTTTTCACACCAAAGCAATTGAACACGCGCACCAGCCCTTGGGCGAAGGCTATGCCGGGCGGGCCGCGCAGGAACGCAGCATCGTCCATGTACCCGATCTGACAAAGGAGCAAGACAGCTTTCTGCGCAAGATGCTCCTTGCAGGTGAGGACTTCGTCGGTTATTACGGCGTGCCGTTAATAGCCAAGGGTCAGGTCATGGGGGTGCTTGAGGTCTTTCAGCGAACGCAACGCCTCCGCGATGAAGAATGGCTCGATTTTCTCAAGGCTCTGGCCGCCCAGGCCGCGATCGCTATCGATAATGTCTCGCTGTTCGATAAACTGCAGCGTTCCAACGTCGAACTGTTTCAGGCATATGACGCCACCATAGAGGGATGGTCGCGAGCGCTGGAACTGCGCGACAATGAGACAGAAGGGCACACACAACGGGCCGCCGTGATGACGGTTAAACTCGCGCGCCTGTTCGGATTGAGCGATGCGGAACTGGTGCAGGTTCGCTGGGGCGCATTGCTGCATGACATCGGCAAAATGGGCATTCCGGACGAAATTCTGCTTAAACAGGACACCTTGACTGAAGCTGAATGGGTCGTGATGAAAAAACACCCGATCTTTGCCTTCGAAATGCTCTCTCCCATCCGTTACCTGCGCTCTGCATTAGACATCCCCTATGCGCATCATGAAAAGTGGGACGGCACGGGTTACCCGCTCGGCCTGAAGGGCGAGCAGATCCCACTTGCGGCGCGCATCTTTGCGGTGGCTGACGTCTGGGACGCGTTGAGATCAGACCGCATTTACCGCACCTCGTGGTCGGTGGACAAGGTGCGAGAGCACCTGCGATCACTTGCGGGAACGCACTTTGATCCGCATGTTGTGCAGGTGTGTCTTGCATCTGGCGATCTCCTGGCCTGAGACTGATGTCTGCGAATTGCGTGACGAAATGACCGACGACATCTGTCAAAATGGACCATCTAAAATGATCGCAGGATGTCCATTTCTTCCCGGAAATTAATACAACTCTTTGATATGCTTGACCAATAACTGTAACGGAAATGGGTATCGGTTTTGCAACAAAGTTGTCAATGGAACTCGTCCAGGAAACCGGATTATCGTATCACAACTGTTTTTCATGCAAAATGATGTGTGTGGGACTGATCGCAGAAAACGAGTCTGTGGGAGCATGCCATGGAACACTTGAACAAATTCATACTTCGCATCAATAAACAACCCAGGGAATGGACTGACCAGGATATTGAGCAATATGTGGCATATGTAGGTGAACTCGCGGCTAACAGAGAGTTGTCGTATGTGAACAATAGTGAAAAGGAACCCTCCAGTGCATGCGCACTGTCTTTATGAAATGAAAGGATACGCTATGACCCCACTGATGAAAAATTGTTTATTCGTCGTTACCCTGCTGAGCCTGTATCTGCACCCGCTTGTCCTGCAGGGTGGAGAAAAAGCAGCAAAGGTCGCCGAACATACCGTGTGTCCTGCCATGCCGTCCCCGGGTGAAAAAGTTCCGATCGGTAGCGACCACTACCTGATCTACGGTTTTGACAAAAAACCTAAACTGGGCACGGTTATCATGAAGATCGAGATCTATTCACGTGACGGCAGCAAAAGCACCTCCTTCGATGTTCTCGGAGATTCCGGCATGCCTTCCATGAGGGGCGCCCATGAGACCGGCGAACAGCAGTTCAAAGTATCGAATAAAGGCGCCTACCTCCTGCCGGTAAATATCGTCATGCCTGGCGATTGGGAAATACGGATCATCATCAAGAAAGATGGGAAGACCATTTTCCGGGGCAGTCATCAATTTAATGTATAAAATAACGGCCTGCTGCCTGTGCATGCTGCTCCTGACGAGCGTGGCAAACGCCGCTGACTATCTCCTGTATTTTGAGGCGCAGGGTGTCATGGGCTATTCGTCAGCGGAGCAGGAAGCGATTCCCTACTCGATGAATCCTGAAGCTGAAATGCAGAAGCCGAGCATCGGCATCGACTACCTTAAACGGTTTGCCGGCGAATCAGGGGATATGGCAACGCTCGCCCTTCAATACCGTCTGGCCGTAAACCAGATAGGGGAGGACCGCTATCAGTCGGAGCCGCAGGTTTACAACGCATATCTGAAAATGAAAACCCCCCTGGCGTATGTGTGGGCCGGACACAATCGCCCAGCCTTCGGTCTCGGATCGTATTTTGACAGCCATGGCCTGCTCCTGCGTACACTTCCGATCCAGGGATTCGGTTATGACCGCGACTGGGGAGGAGGCATGTACCGTGATCTTTCCCGGGGGGATATTTCGGCTAGTGTAACGACCGGCTCGGGCATGCCGGCCCGGGTCACGGGAGAAAACTACATGGCTGCGGCCCGGACATCCTATGGCGTGCTGAGTCAGGACAACTGGAATCTGGGATTTTCCCTCGCTGCGGGCAAAACCCTGGATACCATGGGATATATTGTGCGCGACAGCGAACCTCGCCGGATGCAGCTTGCAGGCGCTGATCTGGCCGTGCTGCGTGACAACTTTGAACATCGCATTGATCTGCTCGTCGGGAAGTGGCTCGACCAGGACACGTATGCCTTGTTCTACCGGCTCGGCATAAACCTGGACCAGGAGGCGCGGTACAAGATCGAGGCACAACCGATGTATTGGAAATTCGGAGCGGAACGGAACTTTCAAATGGCGCTCTGTTTTTCCGTGCTCGCGACATCGGATCTGACGATCCGCACGGCGTATGTGTACGACGATAGCACCAAGGACAATCGGGTCCTTTTGCAGCTTTATTACTATACGCCGATGTGAACCTTAACAACGGCGAATTTTCGCGGAGGAATTATTACTATCGCACAACGTCACTTCATTTCACTTGTTACTACGTCGCTTGTGTTCCTGCTGTTTGGCTCCGGCATGGCCTGGGCTGCCGTGGGTTGCGATTTGAACGACCCTGACCGTGATGTGGCGAGGCTCTTCCCCGAATCAACGGGGTATAAGACGATTTATACGTCCATTCAGCAGAAAGGCGGAGCACCGCTCCTCGCCCGGGTCGAAACAAGGCTGGGAGACAAGTTCCATGGACTCTACGAAACGATCGATGTCCCCTATACGATCTATGAAATATTCGCGAACAAGAAAAAGATCGGATACATCCACGGCGTGAATCAGAAAGGTCAGTTCGGCGGCATACAGGTCTTTGTGGTCCTCGACCTTGAAGCGCGGATCAGGGGCTTCTATATCCAGAAGATGACCAGCCAGTATGCCGGTAAATTGCGGGATGCGAAGTTCGGCAAACAGTTCATCGGTCTGACCCTCAAAGATTTCGAACTTTATGACGTTATTTCCGGGAAGGCCGCAGGAAGCGTTGAAACAATAACAAACCCGGCGCCGGAGGCCAAGGACGATTTCATGGCGGCTCTTCGTGCCACGAAGAAAAACCTTATTCTCATGGATGAGTTTGTGTATTCGGCATCGAAGTAATGTTGTTAGTAGGTCACGAATCAAAATCTATTCAAAATGGCAGGAATATTTCTCGCAAAGGTCGCAAAGTACGCAAAGAAAGTCCAAAGCTTTGGCCTGTTTTTTAAAACAAAATCCGCTCCTGCTTTTCTTGGCGTTCTTGGCGAGCTTTGCGAGAGACGCCGTTAGATATCGTCTTAAGTTTCGGTTTGTCCGGGTTAGGCAACTGCATTACTGTTATTATAAATTTTTGACGAACTCGTGAGCAAAAGGTCTGGCAACGGCAGGAAAAGCCGAGATTCTTCGCTTCGCTCAGAATGACAGGCTGGATGTTTTTCAACTTATTATGGAATCATCAACTTACGTGAGAGGAACAAACATACCTGCATGATCACGAACTTCGAAGTAGCCTACAAAAATCTTCTGCGCAAAAGGGTCCGAAGCCTGTTGACCATCGTCGGCATAGCCCTGTCCGCCTGGGTACTGGTAAGCCTTTTGGGGTTTAACAAGGGATATGAAGCAGCACTCAATAAAGACATCGACAATATGGGATTTTCTCTGATGATCATGGCCAAAGGATGCCCCTATGAAGCGGCAACCATGATGTTGAAGGGCGGTACCGGGCTCAAGTATATGAAGGAATCCATCATGACTGACCTTGCAAAAGAGCCTGACGTGGAAAAGATCACGCCGATCCTCATGTCAGCGGTCTTCGATCCGAACAAGGGAGAAAGCGGAGGCATTGCCGGATACTTCGGCGTGGAGCCGAAGAGCTACAGCGAAATGAAGACCTATCTTACGTTCAGGCAGGGAGGGTGGTTCATTGATCCGAAAGCCTTTGAAGTGGTGATGGGGTATGAGGCGGCAGAGCTTGAACAGCGTGAGGTGGGCGACATGATCCTCATGCCGGAGAAGAACGTCAAGTTCAAAGTCGTCGGGATCCTGAACAGGACCGGAACACAGGACGACGGGACCATTTTTGCGCCGCTCAAGACGCTGCAGACGATCTTTAAAAAGCCGGATGAGATCACCACGATCGGCATTAAGGTGAAAAAGAGCGCTGACAGTACAAGCCTTGAAGCACGGTTGTACCAGCTCCCTGATGTGCAGATCGTGAGCCTGCAGCAGGTCAAAGACACTATCATGAAGCTTATTTCCACGGCAAAGGTCATGGTGCTGTCGATCGCCATCATCGCCATCCTGATCGCCATGGTCGGCGTTGTGAACACGATCCTTACATCCGTGTGGGAGCGCATGCAGGAGATCGGTATTTTAAAAACCATCGGCGCCATGCCCTGGGACATCTTCAAGCTGATATGGACCGAAACCCTCATCCTTTGCACAACCGGAGGGGTGCTCGGCGTGATATTCGCGCTCATTCTCGCGCGGGTCACGGACATACTGATCCGCAGCATACTGCCCTATGCCCCGGGCGGTGGGCTTGTTCTCATTGATACGAAGCTCGTTTTGATAACGTTAGCCGCGATATTGTGCATTGGTCTGCTCTCCGGTATCTATCCCGCATGGCGGGCCGGACGGATCAGACCGCTTGAAGCGATCAGAAGCGAGGTCAACGCATGAATCAGGCCTCCGTTTCTCTAGATGCGATCAACCTGACCAAAACCTACCGCAGAGGCAGCGAGGAAATATCCGCGGTCCATGGCGCGTCACTCAAGATCAATAAAGGCGATTTTGTTTCATGTATCGGACCTTCCGGGTCAGGCAAGACCACGCTCGTCAATCTTCTGGGATGTCTCGACAACCCCACTTCCGGGGAATTGTTCCTCGGCGGTCGTCAGATCTTCAGCAACAACGGACACCAGCTGTCTGAAAAACGACTGACTGAGATCAGGCGGGAGATTTTTGGATATATCTTCCAGAACTTCTACCTGATCCCGACCCTGACCGTGATCGAGAACGTGATGCTGCCGTTGACCTTCTTTCGAAAACCTGGAACAGAACAGAAGGTGACCGGTCTTCTGCAGCTTCTCGGCATTGAACACCGCAAGGACCACCTTCCCGGCCAGATATCGGGCGGCGAGATGCAGAGGGTCGCCATAGCCCGTGCGTTAGTGAATGAGCCGGAGATCCTTGTGGCTGACGAACCCACGGGTAATCTTGATTCGAAGCGCTCCGTGGAGATCGTCAAAATATTGAAGGACCTGAGCAGCAACACCGGTTTGACCGTGATCATGGTAACGCATAATCTGGAGCTGGCGCGGGTCGCGGACCGGCTGTTCGAGATGCGGGACGGCGGGATCAGCGAGACGACAACTCTAAAGTGAACATCAGGAAATCGTGTATAGCTGTTAAACATTCAACGACGAGGAGGTAGGTGATGAAAAAAGCACATGTTGTTTACCTGGTAGTTGCTATTTGTCTCATGTTCGGCGGAATGCTCGTTGCCCAGACCAAGGAGGACATCGAACAGCACAAGGACTGCAAGTATTGCGGAATGAGCAGAGGCATGAACGACTTTTCACGAATGCTGATCGAATATGAGGACGGAACGAACGCTGCAATGTGTAGCGTTCATTGCTCGGCCGTGGATCTTGCGAACAATATCGACAAAACCCCGAAAGCGATCAAGGTGGGCGACTTCGTCAGCAGGCAGCTCATCGATGCGGAAAAGGCGTACTGGGTGGTTGGCGGCATCAAGCCGGGAGTTATGTCCAAACGTGGCAAGTGGGCTTTTGAAAACAAAAACGATGCAGAGAGTTTTATAAAGTCCAATCAGGGCAAGGCCGCAACATTTGAAGAGGTCATGAAGATGGCTTATGAGGACATGTACGACGACACAAAAATGATACGCGAAAAGCGGAAGATGAAGAAAATGAAAATGATGGAACAGAAAAGTTGATTTCCGGCCGATTGCGTGTGAATGTTGTGAATGCCGTTATGTCGGTTCGGCAATACAGTTCGTGGTGAAGGGGTAAACATGGATCACTATATCTGGAAAGACAGTTTTAATATCGGTGTCGACGAGATCGACGATCAGCATAAAATATTCCTCGATTATGTGAATGATTGCTACAACGCGGCATGCAGGGACAATCAGAGCCGGGTCATGGACGCCACGATCTATGACCTTAAAGTATACGCGCAGACGCACTTCAGGTTCGAGGAGGGTCTTATGCGGGAGCGCGGCTATCCGGAGCTCGAGAATCAGGTCAAAGAACATATGTATTTCGAGTCGCAGGTAGAAGAGCTGGAGCGGGCGAATGCGGAGGGTAATCAAAGAACGACCGAGAGCTTGTTGCAGTTCCTGAGGGACTGGTTTCTTAAACACATACTTGAACATGACAAAAAGCTCACCTCCTTTTTGACAAAATCACGTGCTCCGGTCAGACGGAAGGGAATCGAGGAGACCGCATGAAATCAGCAATGTCCTGGTTCCTGGTACTGTTTTTGACGAGTGTTTCATTCGCCGGAGAAAAAGTGAATGTAACAGCGTCAGCCATAAATAACAGATGTCCTGTATGTGGAATGTATGTTGCCCCGTATGCGGATTGGAACGCCAGCGTTGTATTCGCGGATAACACCCGGCTGGTGTTCGAAAGTTCCAAGGATATGTTTAAATATATTTTGAACAGGGCAAAATACGATCCAGCGGGGAATCGGGAAATTGTCCTGGTCCTTGCCAAAGATTATTCTTCCCGGGAAAACATCGACGCATACAAGGCTTTTTACGTGATCTGGAGCGATGTCTATGGGCCCATGGGACATGAACCAATACCGTTTGCATCGGAAGCTGATGCAAAGATGTTTATGAAGGAGCACCGCGGGCAAAAGATCCTGGGGTTTGAAGACATTACGCCGGGTCTTCTCAATTCCATGGATAATCCTGAATAGGATACGTATGACGGAATGCTTACTTGATCGGAATAAAATATTATCGAAAAGGAGATGCGCAATGAAACGATATGCTTGGAGCGTATGTATGGCAGGAACGTTATTGCTGGTTTTTACCGCACTGACATTCGCAGGAGACCAGAAAAGCGGCTACTCACCGGAAATGCAGACGAAGATCGACGAAACGAAAAAAGAACTGAAAGTGTTAACGGATGAGCGCGCGATGGTCGAGAAAAACATCAAGACTTTTGACGAACTGGATTTCGTTGTTTTTAGCAATCAGGAGTGGACTCGGTTGCATGAAAGTCACTCGAAGGACGTTAAGGTCAACTGGCCTGACGGTCATTTCACCACAGGCATCGAGAAGCACATCGAGGACCTCAAGGCGATGTTCGCGTATTCGCCTGATACGAGCATAAAAGTCCACCCGGTTAAATTCGGGTCAGGTGAATGGACCTCCGTAATAGGCGTCATGACCGGGACGTTCAGCAAACCCATGCCGATCGGCGATGGAAAGTTCATCCAGCCCACGGGCAAGAAGTTTTCTATCACCATGTGCACGGTTGGGCACTGGAAGGATGGTGTCATGATCGAGGAATATCTCTTCTGGGACAACGCGACATATATGAAGCAGATTGGACTTGGAAACTAATACAAACGAAGTAATAATGGTTACATTCCTACGGAATCCCCCTCTCCCTACCCTCTCCCCGCTGGGGAGAGGACAAAGGTGAGGGGCAAGGCAGTAACGAATTTAAATGGGTTTGTATTAAGATGATTTGATATGCAGCAGATATGTGTTGTCGTTAAGAGATATCAAGCAAACACACGAAAAAATCATATGGAGCACAAACGAGGGCGGGAAGACAATGGCAAAAAAGAACATAGCTGTTTTTGTGGGAAGCCTTCGCAAAGAATCATATAACCTGAAGATGGCAAGAGCGCTTATCAAACTTTCGCCTGATTCTCTCCATCTTGAAATCCTCGAGATCGGCGGGCTTCCGCTTTACAATCAGGACCTTGATGACAACCCTCCGGCTGTGTGGGCCGAATTTCGCGACCGGTTGAGAACGTTCGATGGTGTCCTGTTTGTCACGCCTGAGTATAATCGATCTATACCCGGAGTGCTGAAGAACGCCATCGATGTGGGGTCCCGTCCTTATGGAAAAAGCGCGTGGGCCGGAAAACCCGGCGCAGTGGTAAGCGTATCGCCAGGAGCCATCGGCGGTTTTGGCGCGAACCATCATCTCAGGCAGTCGCTGGTGTTCCTTAATGTTCCAGCAATGCCTCAGCCGGAAGCCTATATAGGAAAAGCCGGGGACCTTTTTGATGAACGAGGAGAACTGATCAGCGAGGCAACCCGTGAGTTTGCCGCGAGGTTTATGCATTCATTCGCGGTGTGGGTTGATATCATTTCTGAGAAACGGCAAGAATCTTAGTAAGTTATGAATAAAAATCTACCCCAAATGACAAGAAATATTTCTCGCAAAGCGCGCAAAGGCCGCAAAGAAAGTCCAAAGCTTTAGTCTATTTTATTATAAATATATAGCCTTTCTGCTTTTCTTGGCGTACTTTGCGAGCTTTGCGAGAGACGCCTTTAGATGTTTCCTTTAGTTCAGGTTTGTCCGGGTTAGGATGATGTTCGATGAATTCAATTAAGCGGTCAGAATTGCCGACCTCCTGCTAACGATTTAAAAAAAACAGGGAGAAACACTCATCATGGAAAACCGCAAGATCAAAAAAGTGTTCAAAAGCAAACCTACCCTCGAAGGCGCCGGGGTGCATCTCCGCAGAGTATTTGGAAACAGCGAAGTGCCCCTGTTCGATCCGTTCCTCATGCTGGACGATTTCCGTAATACCGACCCGTATCAATACATCAAGGGATTCCCCTGGCACCCGCATCGCGGCATCGAGACAATCACGTATGTACTCACGGGCGATGTGGAGCATGGCGACAGCATGGGCAACAAAGGCGTTATCACGTCCGGAGACATGCAATGGATGACCGCCGGAAGCGGCATTATCCACCAGGAGATGCCGCAGGGGGACGACAACGGAGTGATGGAAGGCTTTCAACTCTGGGCCAACCTCCCTAAGGCTGATAAGATGATGGCGCCCCGGTATCGCGATATTAAAAGCGCACAAGTGCCGGAAGTTGTCATGAAGAACGGCGCAAAGATCAAAGTCATCGCCGGTACGGTGGAAGGCAGGCAGGGACCGGTCAGGGACATCGTCATCGCTCCCGAATATCTCGACATATCACTCCCGGCTTCTTCCGAATTCGTGCACAAAACAACCCGTGGACACACGGTTTTCGCCTATGTCATCGGGGGCAAGGGAATTTTTTGCAATGAGAAGAACCCTTTTGCTTACGATGCTCTGGGCGAGAACTATTTTGACATGAAGCGCGATCCCTACATTCACAATGGCACCGCCGTACTCTTCAACGACGGCGATCAGGTGACCGTCTCGGCCCAGAACGAACCGGTCCGTTTCCTGCTCATATCCGGCAAGCCGATAGGCGAGCCTGTTGCCTGGTACGGCCCGATCGTGATGAACACGGAGGAAGAATTGGAAGTTGCGTTCGAGGAATACCGGAAGGGCACGTTTATCAAATAGCGCGACTGTTACCTTTTTGATGAAAAGGATAAGAATTGAATCTATCAAAAAACAAGACGATCGAAATCATTGAATTTACCGATCCTGTGTGCACCTGGTGCTGGGGCAGCGAACCAATGCTCCGAAAGCTGGAAACCAGATTCGGCGAACAGGTAACGATCAGTTACATCATGGGCGGCCTGGTCCGGGACATCACGGCATTCTATGACAGCTATAATGACATCGGCGGCGACCCTGACCGTTCGAACAGCAATATTGCTAAACACTGGGTGGAAGCGTCAACACGTCACGGAATGCCGGTAAAGAGCGATGGCTTCAAACTGTTCTCAAAGGAGCATCCCTCAACATACCCGCAAAACATAGCCTATAAGGCGGCGCAGATGCAGGATCAGGCACTCGCTAATAAATTCCTTCGGCGAATCCGGGAAGCGTCGGCAGCCGAAGCAAGACAAACGAACAAAATAGAAATCCTTCTGGAATTGGCATCCGAAGCAGGGCTTGATATTGCCCGCTTTCTTGATGACTTCACCCATGGTTCGGCACAACGAGCCTTTGAGCAGGACCTAGCCACCACAACGAAATACGGAGCGCGCGGTTTTCCATCATTCCTGATGAAATATGGAGAAAAGGAAATGGTGATTCGCGGGTACCAACAGTACGAAGATTTCAAGGCGCTGATCGGGCGTTTGACGGGCGGAAAACTGCAGGAACTTCCTATTGCGGCCAATGAAGAATCCATTATGGCATTTGTAGTCAGGTATGGCTCTGTCGCGCCGATCGAGATACAAATGACATTCGACCTCGCGCTTGACGAGCTGGAAGCAGTAATTAGCTCACTGTTGAATAAACAGCTGATTCAGAAGCGTAAAGCGGGCAACGGCTATTTTATTTCACCCAAAGTCAGCGCTATGGCCTGCGATTCAGCAACCGGGGTTTGTGCGTTGTAAGGTTGAATCATGTATGTTTTGACCAATTCATTCAAACGTACCCAAGGCTCATTTCATCAGCCACATCTGCTGTCACCATGCCACCTCATAACTGATACTGGTAGGAGCGGAGGCACTATTTTCCCGCTTGCCCTTCATTGCAACTTATAGTAAAGTCTGCCCAATAACCCTCAATTGCTGTTAACATAAATGCTCTCGTTGCGCCAAACCACCGCATTCCTAAAAGAAAAGGTAAGAATAATGGCAATTAAGAAGTCTGAACTTTACAGCTCCCTCTGGAAAAGCTGCGACGAACTCCGGGGAGGGATGGATGCCTCCCAGTACAAGGACTACGTTCTTGTTCTTTTGTTCGTTAAATACGTGTCTGATAAATATGCAGGTCAGCCCAATGCGCTGATCGAAGTGCCCAAGGGTGGCGGCTTCAAGGACATGATCGCGCTCAAAGGCAATAAGGAAATCGGCGACAAGATCAACAAGATCATCAGTAAGCTTGCTGAAGCTAACGACCTCAAGGGCGTAATCGACGTGGCGGATTTCAACGACGCCGACAAGCTGGGTAAGGGTAAGGAGATGCAGGACCGGCTCTCGAACCTGGTCAGCATTTTCGATAACCCCGGTCTGGATTTCAGCGGCAACCGGGCAGAGGGCGATGATATTCTGGGCGACGCCTACGAATACCTGATGCGCCACTTCGCCACCGAGTCCGGCAAGAGCAAGGGGCAGTTCTACACTCCAGCGGAAGTGTCAATAATCATGGCCAAGGTCATCGGCATTAACCAAGCTAAGAGCCAGACAAAAACGCTAAGCGACCCAACCTGCGGTTCCGGATCACTGCTGCTGAAAGCGGCGGCGGAATCGAAGTACGGCGTCACCATCTATGGGCAGGAAATGGACAATGCTACGGCTGCCCTGGCTAAGATGAACATGATCCTGCACGACAATCCGACCGCGGAGATAGTGCAGGACAATACCCTTTCTACACCACGCTTCAAGGAGAAGAACGGCAACCTCAAGACCTTTGACTTTGCCGTGGCTAATCCGCCTTTTTCCACCAAGGCATGGAGTAATGGCTTTGATCCGGCCAATGACCTGTACGAACGCTTTGTTGACGGTATCCCCCCGGCCAAGAACGGCGACTACGCCTTTCTGCTCCACATCCTGCGCACCCTCAAGAGCACGGGTAAAGGCGCGGTGATTCTTCCCCACGGAGTGTTGTTTCGAGGTGGCGCGGAAGGCAACATCCGTCGGAACATCATCCGCAAGGGTTACATCAAGGGCATCATCGGCCTGCCAGCCAACCTGTTTTATGGCACCGGCATTCCGGCCTGTATTGTTGTGTTGGACAAGGAGAACGCCGCGGCCCGCACCGGTATATTTATGATCGACGCCAGTAAAGGCTTTGTGAAGGATGGCAACAAGAACCGCTTGCGTCATCAAGACATCCACAAGATCGTGGATGTGTTCAATAAGCAGCTTGAACAGCCAAAATATTCACGCATGGTTAGCGTTGCCGAGATCGAGAAAAACGACTATAACCTCAACATCCCGCGCTATATCGACAGCAGCGAGGTCGAAGACCTGCAAGACATTGCCGCGCATTTGAAGGGCGGCATTCCCAATGTTGACATAGAGGCGTTGTCCGATTACTGGAAGGTCTTTCCCACTCTCCAGCAGGAGCTATTCAAGAAGGGAACACGGGCAGGCTACAGCGCGATGAAGGTTGAAACGACTCAGATCAAGCCCACGATATTCAGCCACCCCGAATTCAGCGCTTACACGCGAGCAGTTAAACGCTTGTTCGCCAAATGGCAGGATGGCGGCACTCCGCTCATGAAGGGCATTAAGAAGGGCGGGCATCCCAAGGCGTTGATCGACGGATTGTCCGAGGCTTTGCTGGGGATTTATTCGGTCGGAACGGTCGGATCGGGTGGATTGATAAACTCCTATGATGTTTATCAGCATCTGATGAGCTACTGGTCCGACACCATGCAGGACGATGTGTACATGCTGGTGAGCGATGGCTGGAAAGCGCTGGCGGACGGCAAGCCCAACAGTGACCTGATCCCGCAGCGCTTGATTGTGAACCGCTACTTTGCGGCGGAGCAGAAAGCGATAGAAAATCTGGAAGCCGAGCGTGACGACATCAGCCGTGGTATGGAAGAGATGGACGAGGAGCATGGTATCGAAGACGGCCTGCTGTTTGAAGCCAAGACCGAGAAGGGTAAGCTCACCAAGATCAGTGTCAATGCACGTTTGAAAGAACTCAAGCTTAACAAGGAAGACGCTGATGAACGGAAGGCACTGGAAGCCTATGCGGCTTTGATTGAGAAAGAATCGGTTGCCGGTAAAAAAGTGAAAGAAGCGCAAAAGATCCTGGATGCCAAGGTGGTTGCCCAATACGCCAGGCTCAGCGAGAACGAGATCAAGACCCTGGTGGTGGACGACAAATGGCTGGCCACGATCTCCGCGGATGTGCAGACCGAACTCGATCGTGTTTCGCAGGGACTAACCGGGCGGATTAAGCAGCTGGCGGAACGTTATGCCACGCCGTTGCCCAGGATTGCCGAAGAAGTGGAAGCCCTGAGCGGCAAGGTGGATGAACATCTGAAGAAGATGGGGTTTGTATGGAGCTGAGGCGGGGATATAAAAAGACCGAGGTGGGGGTGATTCCGGAGGAGTGGGATTCTGTGCCGATGGTGGCTATAACAACGCATATCGGAGATGGTCTACACGGCACTCCAGTCTATTCACCCAATGGAGTTTATTTCTTCATTAATGGTAATAATCTGCAAGATGGCAAGATAGTCGTGACAGGTGACACAAAAGCGGTCGAACACTCGGAGTTCATCAAACATCGGAAGCCACTAACCGACAGGTCAATACTGATGTCGATCAATGGCACCATCGGTAATCTTGCGTTGTTTGATGGTGAAGAAATAGTGCTTGGTAAGAGCACGGCCTATCTAAACGTGAAGCAAAAAATATCGAAGCCGTTTTTCTATCATGCTCTTCAGACGCAAATCGTTAAACGACAGTTTTTTGATGGCTTGACTGGATCAACTATTGGGAATTTAGGCTTATCCACTATTCGCAGCACACAAGTTCCACTTCCCCCGACCGAAGCCGAACAACGCGCCATCGCCACCGCGCTCTCGGATGTGGATGCCCTGCTCGCCAAACTCGACCAGTTTATCGCCAAGAAGCGCGACATCAAACAGGCCGCCATGCAGCAGCTTCTTACTGGCAAAAAACGCTTGCCGGGGTTCAGCGGGGAGTGGGAGGTGAAGCGGTTGGGGGATGTCCTTGAAAAAATTGTCGGAGGTGGAACTCCGAGCCGATCAAACCCGAATTATTGGGGCAATGAAATTCCTTGGGTTACAGTGAAAGATTTTGCTACATTTCACCCAAGACAAGCGCAAGAATTTATCACCATGGAAGGTCTTAAGCAAAGCGCTTCTCATCTAATCCCAGCAGGTACATTGATAACATCAACCAGAATGGCGCTTGGGAAGGCAGTTATTTACGACGTTGACGTCAGTATCAATCAAGATCTCAAGGCACTTTTCCCTAAGCCAAATATGAGCGTACACTATCTTTATTACTGGTTCGAACATAAGGCAAAAATGATCAGCGAACTTGGAAGTGGCAGCACCGTAATGGGCATTTCGCTTCCGGATTTGAAGGCAGTTGAGTTCCTTCTTGCCCCATTGCCCGAACAAACCGCCATCGCCGCCGTTCTCTCCGACATGGACGCCGAGATCGCTGCGCTGGAAGCTCGCCGTGACAAGACCCGTGATCTCAAACAGGGGATGATGCAGGAATTGCTGACCGGGAGGATAAGACTCGTATGAAAAACTACTATCGGATCATGTTAGGTAGAAAGAGCGTCTATGCTGAGCAATGTTTCACTGAGCACTTCATTGGGGTGGATTTCGGGATCTCTCAAGATTTGAAGAATGACCTTTCGGATGATTGGAGGGCTTTTAATAAGAAATTTATCCCCATCTATATGGCAAGTCATCCTGAGAAGACAAAGATTGGTGCTGGTCTCTCCTGCGGTTTCGCGTGGACGGTTTCAAAAGGTATAAATATGGGTGACATTGTGCTGTGTCCGGATGGGGAAGGGAATTATAGAGTCGGCGAAGTTAGCGGTGATTATGTTTATGTACCTGACGGAATACTTCGCCATAGAAGGTCTGTGCATTGGTTGAACATTTCCATCGCTCGTAGCGAAGTGACGGATCAGCTTAGGAAATCTGCGGGATCAATTGGCACCGTTAGCAATATTACAAGCTACGGACCGGAAATCGAGAAGTTAATTGGTGGTGCGCCAACACCAAAAATCATTTCAACTGATGAGACAATTGAAGATCCATCCGCATTTGCTATGGAAAAGCACCTTGAAGATTTTCTGGTTCAGAACTGGGGTCAGACTGAACTGGGAAAAGTATATGACATTTACGAAGAAGAGGGCGAGCGTGTAGGACAGCAGTACCCAACCGACACCGGGCCACTTGATATTCTGGCAGTAAGTAAGGACAAAAAGACTTTGCTGGTCGTGGAATTGAAGAAGGGTCGGACGAGTGATGTTGTCGTAGGGCAAACCCTTCGCTATATGGGCTTTGTACAGGAGGAGCTGGCTGAGGAGAATCAGAAGGTAAAGGGTCTGATCATCGCTTTGGAAGATGATCAGAAAATCCGCAGGGCTTTGGCCGTTTCACCGAATATTGAGTTTTATCGTTATCAGATCAGCTTCAAATTGGTGAAGGGTTAGAATGAGCGATGTAGGGCAAATAGAACGAAAGACGCAAAACCGCGTGGTTAAGCTGTTCCAAGATACGCTGGGCTACACCTACCTCGGTGATTGGTCAGACCGCCTCGGCAACAGCAATATCGAGGAGGCATATCTCCGTCCCTTCCTGGTTAAACAGAAATACAGCGGCACACTCATTAACAAAGCTCTGCATGAGCTGCGCAAAGTCGCTGGCGACCAGGTCAAAAGTCTTTACGACATCAACAAAGAAATCTACAGCCTGCTCCGGTACGGCGTAAATGTTAAAGAGGACGTTGGCGAGAATACTCAGACCGTCTGGCTGATTGACTGGAAAAATCCCCTCAATAATCACTTTACCATTGCCGAAGAAGTTACCATCAAGGGAACAAACCCCAAGCGTCCCGACGTGGTGTTGTATGTGAACGGCATGGCCCTCGGTGTACTGGAACTGAAACGCTCCATTGTATCGGTGAGCGAAGGCATCCGCCAGAACCTCGATAATCAGAAAAAATCCTTCATCCATTCCTTTTTCACCACGATCCAGCTTGTCATGGCAGGGAATGACACCGAAGGTTTGCGCTATGGTGTTATCGAAACGCCTGAAAAGCATTACCTGAACTGGAAGGAAGACAGCACCATAGAGAACCTGCTCGACCGGGGCCTCTCCCAGCTCTGCGAGAAAAACCGCTTTCTGGAGATCATTCACGATTTCATCGTATTCGATGCCGGGTATAAGAAACCTTGCCGACATAGCCAATATTTTGGTGTGCGGGCGGCGCAATCCCATGTGAAAAGTCGCCAAGGCGGCATCATCTGGCATACCCAGGGCAGCGGCAAAAGCCTGACCATGGTTTGGCTGGCCAAGTGGATACGCGAGAACCGAACTGACGCCCGGGTGCTGATCATCACCGACCGCACAGAACTCGATGAACAGATCGAGAAGGTTTTCAAAGGCGTTAATGAGGACATCTATCGCACCAAGAGCGGCGCGGACCTGATCGACAAACTCAACTCCACAACGCCTTGGCTGCTGTGTTCCCTGATCCACAAGTTCGGCAGCAAGGAAGACGGGGAAGAGGTCGGGGACATCGCAGGCTTTATCGAGGAGATAAAAAAGCTGCCGCCGGGCTTCAAAGCAAAAGGCGATCTGGTCGTGTTTGTGGACGAGTGCCATCGCACCCAGTCGGGTGAACTGAACAAGGCCATGAAGGCCATCCTGCCACATGCCATGTTTATCGGGTTCACTGGGACCCCGCTCCTGAAAGCTGACAAGCAGAAGAGCATCGAGATATTCGGCGGCTACATCCATACCTACAAATTCGATGAAGCCGTAAAAGACAAGGTGGTGCTGGATCTGCGCTATGAAGCGCGAGACATCGACCAGAACATCACCTCCCAAGCCAATATCGACAAATGGTTCGAGGCTAAGACTAAGGGTTTGACACCTATTGCTCTCACCCAGCTCAAGAAAAAATGGGGCACCATGCAGAAGGTGTTCTCCAGCAAGTCACGGCTGGAAAAGATCGTCGATGACATCATGCTGGACATGGAGACCAAGGACAGACTGCAAAGCGGCCACGGGAATGCCATGCTGGTGGCTGGTAGCATCTATCAGGCGTGTAAACTCTACGAGTTGTTCACATCCCACGGTTTCGATAAGTGCGCGATCGTTACCTCGTACGTTCCCTCCATTTCCGACATCAAGGGAGAAGAGTCAGGAGAGGGCAGGACAGAGAAATTACGGAAGTATGATATTTACCTGAAGATGCTGGCGGACTGGTTCAAGGAAGACCCGGATGAGGCTGTCAAAAAAGCCGAAGAGTTTGAGAAGGCAGTAAAAAAGAAATTCATTGAGGAACCGGGCCAGATGAAGCTGCTCATTGTGGTGGATATGCTGCTGACCGGGTTTGACGCGCCTCCTGCCACGTATCTCTATATCGATAAGCACATGCAGGACCATGGTTTGTTCCAGGCTATCTGCCGGGTCAACCGCATCCATGGCGATGACAAAGAGTATGGCTACATCGTCGATTACCAGGACCTGTTCAAGTCCCTTGAGGGTGCGGTCGCGGAGTACACATCCAATGCACTTAGCGGTTACGATCCGGCTGATGTTACCGGGCTGTTGAATGATCGCCTTGAGAAGGCCCATGAGAGGCTTGAAGAAGCCCGTGAGGCTATCAAGGCTTTGTGTGAGCCGGTGGAACAACCTTGCGGAACACAGGAATATATACGGTATTTCTGCGCAAAGGAAAGCGGCAATGCTGTTCAACTCAAGGAAAACGAAACAAAACGGGTGGCGCTCTATAGACTCGCCGTATCCTTGATCCGTGCCTATGCCGACATTGCCAATGAAATGGACAAGGCTGGATATGCCACTAATGAAATAGACGAGATTAAAAAAGAAGTGGATCACTACGAAAAGGTACGCAACGAGATCAAATTGGCCAGTGGTGATTATATTGACCTCAAAATGTACGAGCCAGCCATGCGGCACCTGATCGACAGTTATATTCATGCCGACGATAGCGAGAAGGTATCTGCGTTCGACGATATGAGTCTGATCCAGTTAATCGTTGACCGAGGCGCTGATGCAGTGAATGCCTTACCCAAAGGTATTGCGGCAAACAAAGATGCTGTGGCTGAAGTTGTTGAGAACAATATGCGCAAGGTAATTATCGATGAGTCGCCCATCAATCCGAAATACTACGCAAAGATGTCGGTGCTGCTCGACGCCTTGATCAAGGAACGTAAGAAAGAGTCGCTGGACTACAAGAAGTATCTTGCCAAGATCGTTGAACTTGCCAAGCAGGTGCAGAACCCCGGCGGTGCGACCGCCTATCCAAAAGCACTTACTACGCCGGCGCAGAAGGCGTTGTTTGACAACCTGGGGAAGAACGAGGAACTGGCGCTTGCTCTGGACCAAGAGATTCTCCTCACCAAAAAGGATGATTGGCGGGGGAGTATGATCAAAGAACGGGAAGTGAAGTATGTTGTGGCTAAACATATTTCGGACAAGACAACGCAGGAAACTATCTTTGAGCTCATCAAAAATCAAAAAGAGTATTGATATGCAACGCATTGTGGTGAGCAATATAGTGGTTGACGTTGTGCGGAAGAACATCAAGAATCTGCATCTTGCAGTCTATCCGCCCAATGGCAGGGTGCGTGTAGCGGTTCCACTCCGGATGAACAACGACGCTGTACGGTTGGCGATCATAACCCGTCTGGCATGGATCAAGCGCCATCAGACAAAATTCGCGGCCCAGGAGCGGCAGTCCGCGAGGGAGTTTGTTACCGGTGAAAGCCACTACTTCCAGGGCAGACGCTATAGGCTTAACGTGGTGTATCACAACAGCGCGCCCAGGGTCACAATCCGCGGCAATACAGTGATCGAGCTTTATGTGCGTGAAGGGAGCGACAGGTCCAGACGACAAAGAGTGCTGATAGAGTGGTATCGTGGGCAGCTTAAAGAACAGATCCCCTTGCTCGTTGAGAAGTGGCAACCCATACTCAAAGTGTCGATCGCCGAGTGGGGCGTGAAACAGATGAAAACCAAGTGGGGTACCTGCAAGGTTAAAGCGCATCGTATTTGGCTGAACCTGGAGCTGGCAAAGAAGCCCGTCAACTGCCTGGAGTACATTGTCGTTCACGAGATGCTGCATTTGCTGGAACGTAATCATAGTGATCGGTTCAAAGCCCTGATGGACAAGTTTATGCCGTTGTGGAGGTCGTATCGGGAAGAGTTGAACAAGATGCCACTGGGCCATGAGGCGTGGGAGTATTAACCTGTACTTGTGGGAAAGGTAAACCGTTATAAATACAAAAGCACACCAAACTTCAGTGTGCTTTCCAGGGACAACTATGTGCATCACCCTTACTACCCGTCTGCAACGACACCGCTGCCTACTCTGCCTTGAGCCGAGTGCTATGCGCACATCCTTCGGCTTTGGAGCGGCTTCCACCGCTTGTGGCTAAACGGAGCCGTCACATTGGACGGTGACTAATCCGGCGGGGTCTTTTCTGCCATATTTTGACCTCCCCTAACCTGCGAGATGTTTCTTAACTCTTGATTCCCGGGTGATTGCTTATTCCAAATAATCAGGTGGCGTATCTGTCATTAAGTTCACCCCCCGTCCTGTGTTCTGTTGCTTCTGTTAGATGGATTATAGCACTTATTTGCATTAATTGCGGTGAAGGCAAAAATATATTCACTAAGAATGCGTTTTATGTCTTCCCTGTGTTCTCCTCTTTGCCATTAGATCATTGCGGTTCAGATATCGTGACGCTAAAATCACGATTTTCCCAGTTTTGCGCTTCTATCCAATAGAACGTAAATTCTACATTTCTGCCAACGGACAAATGCTCTGTTATAAGATCGGCACAATGAACGCCAAGTCCTGTGTCCCTGGTCGGCGTAGCATGAACCGAACGCCAGTCATTGTCGCTCCAGTGTATTATCGCGGATGCACGTGTCTCCACCCGAAGTTTCTTGCCCTGCGCTATGGTGCGGCATTTGTGGTTGAATCGCCAGGAAACATAAAGAGATCCGGTTTTCTCCTTCTGGTATCGCAAGATCGTCTGCAACGGCATGTCGAAAACTCGACCTTCACGAAGGGACCGTCTCAGTTTCAAGTACTCGGCATGGGCCCAGGCCAGCGGCATTGCGGAACCGGTGGGTTTGCCGAAAAAAAGGTCCTTGTGCGGAATATCCGGTCCATCCCAAACCTGCTCCGGCAGCATTCCTCCCTCATTGGCAAAAGCCTCGAATGCACGCAACAGTTTCTCGGCCTCATGTCTGCGGCCTGCCGCAAGCTCGTAATGCGCCCGTTCACCCGTGAGCAGCGGCCAGGCCCGTCCAATGCCGGTGCCGTCGAAGGCGGACCCGTCAGCATGTTCGCCATAACCGTCCTCATTGTACCGATACCATGCAGGGCCGCTCGGCGTTTCAACCTTTAAAAGCGCATCAATTACCTTCACGGTGTCCACGATGCGCGGATCGTCGGCTGCGCGCAGGCCAAAGCGGACCAGGGCAAGGGCATCCGGGCTGACCATGTGGATGGCCGGACCAATGCTCTGACCTATGGGCCTGTTCTTGATCGGCACGAATCCCGCTTCCGGCGATGCGGCATCGGCGACGTCCGGCGGGGCGATGCGGACATAGTAGCCTTCGACCCCGATATGCCTGGCTAAGGTGGTATCGGCGACATATACCCAGTGCTCGATGTTCGCGTTCCAGGTGTCGGCGGTCTCACGGAGGTAAGCGCTTGCTGCCGGCTCATTGTTCATTTCCGCCATATCAGCGGCTATCAGAAGGGCCGCGATCTCAGCGGCAAGCGTAAAGGGCGAATAGCCCGCATTCTCCTCCCATCGGTCCTGCTGGGTGACCGGACCGTTTTGTACAATGAATTGCGCGGCCCGTTTAACCATCGGCCAGAGAACGGACAGGTCGTTCTTTCCCAGAGCGTTCTCCTTCCGCGCGAGGTCCACCAGCAGAATGGGAAAGGCCGTCTCGTCCATCTGGATGCCGTTCCAGTATGGTTCGCCGTCGAGCCACATGTTCTGCGGCCAGTGACCGTCGGCCTCCTGCGTGACCTGCAGGTAGTGGATCACGCGATGCGCATCCTCCAGCGCTCCCGCGGCAAGCAGTCCGCCGGCGGATTCTACGAGGTCGCGCGGCCATGCGAGATGGTATCCGCCGAGATCGTCGTCGCCTTTGGAGAAACCCCAGGGAATGGCAAGGCTTGCGATCATGCCGCCGGGAAAACGCTTTGCTTCGTGGATCCGGAGCACGGAGGTGCTGACCCGCTGCAGGTCAGGGGTAATGTTCCCCAGAACTTCCGGCGTTGGCAATGCCTGATGCCACGCCAGCCACTCGCCGGTGTACAGGTCCATGGCGGATTCGTACCCGTCGTAGAGACTGGCCAACGCCCGGTTCCCCGCTTCCATGGCACTGACGCCGAACGCAAGGGCGAGGAGAAACGAGCCTTGTTCCAGAGCGAGGTCCACCTCGCCGGCCATTGCCACATTGCCTTTCTCGGCCCGGGTGTATTCCCAGGACAGGAACCTGTGGCGCGTCAGGTCCTGCCAGGCATCGGAAACGCCGACATAGCCGACGGAACGTCTGAGCCATGGCGACGAGCACGCAAGCGCCAGAGCATTGCCATTGCGCTCAGCAAAGATCATGGGCACGCCCTTGTAATCTCCGACCCATGCGGTATTTCCAGCGCCGTGATTTCCGAGATGCGGCGCAAGAAGGACGTGGAGGCGATAGTCAGCGACGCTTCCCTGGAGAGCGAAAAACCGTGTTTGCTGGAGTACCACGTCCCTCCGGGGATCAGAGATGATGTCCTTCTCGATCCGGTAACGCCCGTCCCGTGACGCATTCTTTAAATGGTAAGCCGGAACACCTTCAACGGGATAAGTTACCGTGGACAGGGCGTGACGCTTTTCTTCTGAAAAATACGATTTCCCGTCGGTAATGATGAGGCCCATATCCCGGGTACATGCCTGGTCAACACGGGGATAGTATATCTCGTTCAGGATGCCGTGGCTTATCGTGAACCATACCCGGCTTGCAGAAGAGAGAGACGTGCCTATGCCGCTTTTGGCGCTTGAGGTCCAGCGCGCGGGGATTCCCGGCCATCCGGGTGCATGTATATGATCGGTCATATAACTCCTCTCTGATGTTTGGCTAAAGCAATATGATTGCCACGCATTGCAATCATTATCTCTGTATATTTCAGCAAGTTAAGAAGCATAGGAAACTGCTACGGTTCAATTTGGACGGTCCGTATTGACTGGACGGGCCACGCGGCTTATTTGCATCTGGATCACATGAATATATTCACAGGTGAAACATGAATTGGAACGGCTCTCCGGGATCTGACAAATAATTGATTAGATATACTATTTCCTGATATTGCTACAATGCTAACAAACGAACACATCTATTGGCAGAGCATGGCACATATAATGCTATCAAAGTAATGGTTCTGCTAAATCGAAGAGTTTGCGGATATCTTGAAGACTCAGGGCGTTGAATTCGTCATTGACGTGCGGACCATTCCAAAATCCCGTTACAACCCTCAATATAATGATGCAGGGTACATGATACAATGATGAAAAGGTCCGTGAACCAATGAAGATAACAATCGCAGCCGATCACGGCGGATTCCTGCTCAAGGCCGAACTGGTGAAATACCTTGAACAGACCGGCCGCACGTACCATGATCTCGGAACATTCAGCAGCGAGGCCGTGGATTATCCGGACTACGCCCGTGCCGTGGCACAGGCTCTGCGGGGGCACGAAGCTGACCGGGGGATCCTTATCTGCGGAAGCGGAGTGGGCGCTAGCGTTGCCGCGAACAAGTTCCCCGGTATCCGGGCAGCTGTCTGCCATGATACCTTTTCAGCGCGCCAGGGTGTCGAGGACGACGACATGAATGTTATTTGCCTCGGAGCGCGGGTGATTGGAATAGAACTGGCAAAAGAGCTTGTCCGCACATTTCTGACAGCGAAGTTTTCCGGAGCAGAACGGCATATACGTCGATTGAACAAGCTTGCCGCTCTTGAAAAGGATTATATGAAAGAATGCAAAGATAAGGAGCGCCTATGAAGCTCGGCTATGTAGGTCTCGGGAAAATGGGATTCAGTATGGTGGAACGACTGCTGGAAAAGGGCCACGAGGTAGTGGCGTACGACAGGAGTCCTGATGCAATAACGTCCGTGAAGAGTAAAGGCGCACAATCCGCCGAAAGCCCGACAGCTCTTGTTGCCATGCTGCCGTTGCCGCGGCTGATCTGGGTCATGGTCCCCCATCAGGCAGTGGACTCCGTACTGAACGAACTCGCTCCGAATCTCGCAAAGGGCGACGTCGTGATAGACGGAGGCAACTCTCCTTATAAGGATTCTATCCGCCGCTGCCGGGAGATGGAGGCAAAGGGCGTTGACTTTCTTGATGCGGGGGTGAGCGGGGGCCCGGCGGGCGCACGAACCGGAGCCTGCATCATGGTGGGCGGCAGGAACGAGGTTTTTCAGAAGTTCGAGCAGGTGTTTCGCGACCTTTCCGTCCCCGATGGATACGGTTACATGGGCAGGAGCGGCGCAGGACATTTCGTGAAGATGGTGCACAACGGGATCGAATACGGCATGATGGAAGCGCTTGCCGAGGGGTTCGCGGTTTTGAAGGCCTCGCCTTTTCAGCTCAACTTGCCGCAGGTCGCCGACCTCTATAATCATAGAAGCGTCATTGAGTCCCGGCTTGTCGAATGGTTGCAACAGGCATATGAGAAGTACGGGGATGATCTGAACGAAATCTCCGGGTCCGCTGCTCAAAGCGGAGAGGGGGCATGGACCGTTCAGGCGGGGAACGAGCTGGGCGTTCCCGTGCCGATCATCGAGGGCGCGCTTGACTTCCGTATCAGGTCGCAGAACAGCCCGAGCTATACGGGTAAGATCATTTCCGCGATGCGGCATCAGTTCGGCGGACACGAAGTAAAAGCGAAAAAATAAGAAAGAGACGAAGGGCAGGGGAGAACGTCAATGGCAGACCAAAACAAACTGAAAGATCTGGCAAAGCTCATTCGCTACTGGAGCCTTACCTCGACCACCGCCGCAGGTTCCGGTCATCCGACTTCATCGCTGTCCGCCGCGGATCTTATGGCCGGGCTGATGTTCGGCGGGACCTTTCGATTCGATGCAGATCAGCCAAAACACCCCAACAACGACAGGCTCGTATTTTCCAAAGGACATGCGTCGCCTTTGTTCTACGCGCTCTGGGCTGCTGCAGGAAGGGTGACTGAAGAGGAACTCCTGTTGCTCAGGAAGTTCGGCAGCCGTTTGGAAGGCCACCCGACACCCGCATTCCCGTATACGGAGGCGGCGACCGGCTCGCTCGGCCAGGGGCTCTCGATCGGCGTTGGCATGGCCTTGAACGCCAGGTACATCGACGAGCTGCCGTATCGCACCTATGTGCTGCTCGGGGACAGTGAAATGGCCGAAGGATCGCAATGGGAGGCCATGGAAATCGCCGCATACTACAAACTGGACAACCTCGTGGGCATCCTCGACGTGAACCGGCTCGGACAGCGCGGGGAGACCATGTACGGACACGACCTCAAAACCTATGAGCGAAAAGTCGCCGCATTCGGATGGGAAACGATCGTGATCAACGGCCACGATATGGCGCAGGTCCTGAACGCGTATGACCGTGCCGCACAAGCCAGGGAAAGGCCGGTGATGATCATCGCAAAGACAGAAAAAGGCAAAGGAGTTTCCTTTATCGAAGGCAAGGACGGATGGCACGGAAAGGCGCTGAACAAAGAAGAGCTTGGTCGCGCCTTGAACGAACTGGGCGAAGTGGACAGAACACTTAGCGGGGCTTTCCGCAAGCCCGTCGACAGCTTGCCCGCGCAAAGGACGTCGGGAAAAGCCGTTGCACTATCGTATCCTGCGGACAAGGCAATGTCCACGCGGCGCGCTTACGGCAACGCGCTTGCGCGGATCTATCCTGCGTACCCGGACATGGTCGTACTTGACGCGGAGGTGAGCAACTCTACCTTTGCCGAGCTGTTCAAAAAAAACCATCCTGACCGGTTCTTTGAGATGTATATCGCCGAACAGAACATGGTCGGCGTTGCACTCGGCCTTTCCCTGCGGGGAAGGATCCCGTTTGTTTCCACGTTTGCCGCCTTCCTGACCCGTGCGTTCGACCAGATACGGATGAGCAGGTACTCGAACGCGAACATTAAATTCTGCGGCTCCCATGCGGGCGTATCCATTGGGGTGGATGGTTCATCGCAAATGGGACTGGAAGACATCGCCATGTTCAGGACCATTCAGGATGCAGTCGTTCTGTATCCGTCAGATGCCGTATCAACAGAGAAACTCGTCGAACTTGCCGCACAGCACAGGGGGATCGTGTATGTGCGAACAACGCGGGAGGATACACCCGTCATTTACCGCAATGATGAGGCCTTCCGGATCGGCGGCAGCAAGGTCCTGAAACGGAGCAACCGGGATGTCGCCACCGTGATCGCAGCTGGAATAACGGTGCATGAAGCGCTTGCAGCTTACGAGGCCCTGAAGAAAGAGGATATCATGATCGGTGTTGTAGACCTGTACTGCATAAAGCCCGTGGGAACAGACGAGCTGAACAGTGCACTGCAGGCATCGAAGAACATCATCACCGTGGAAGATCATTATCCCGAAGGCGGCCTCGGAGAGGCGGTAAGGACCGCACTGGATGGGACGGGCGCGACCATTCATTCCCTGGCTGTGCGCAAGATGCCCAGGAGCGGAACACCAGGGCAACTTCTCGACTATGAAGAAATTTCACGAACAGCGATCATAACAAAAGTAAAGGAGCTGATATGAGACCGAACACAATGAACACAAGACTTTTTCTGGACGGCGGTGATCCCGGAGAAACAAAGGCGGTGCTGAAGCAGATCGGGTTTCTCGATGGACAGACCACCAACCCCACGCTGATCGCGAAAAACCCTGAGGCCCGGAAACGGCTTGAACAGGGGAGCAAGTTCAGCAGCGACGAGATCTTCTCCTTCTACCGGGGCGTCGTCACGACGATATCCGGGCTTCTGCCGCAGGGCTCCGTGTCCATCGAGGTCTATGCTGATGCGAAAACCTCATCTGAAGAAATGCTGGAACAGGGCCGGAAGATGTTCGCATGGATACCGAACGCGCACATCAAATTTCCCGCGTCTTCGGAAGGACTGAAAGCGGCGCATGAGGCGGTCAAAGCTGGCCTCCGGGTGAATATGACCCTGGTGTTCACGCAGGAGCAGGCGGCGGCGGTGTATGCGGCTACGCGGGGAGCTCACAAGGGACAGGTGTTCCTTTCGCCCTTCATCGGCAGGCTCGACGACCGGGGAGAAAACGGCATGGACCTTATCGCAAACATCATCACCATGTACAAAAAAGGCGATGGCCATGTGGAGGTGCTGACTGCCAGTGTACGCACCATGGACCATTTTCTGTACGCGTTGAAACTGGGTTCGGACATCATTACCGCGCCATTCGATATCATCAAACTCTGGGGTGAGCAAGGTTGTTCCGTGCCGGGGAAAGAGTATCGCTATAACAAAAAGGAATTGAAGCCGATAGCCTTCCGCGAGCTTGATCTTTCAAAATCCTGGGAATCATTTGATATCCGCCACGACCTGACGGACAAGGGCATGGTAAAATTTTCAGCAGACTGGAACGCCTTGACGCGTTAACGCCATGGAGACGACGAGCAGGATCAAGAAGATCGTGAACAACTGCGAGATCGATGTGCCGGACCCCTGCGGTCTCGTCATATTCGGGGCATCGGGCGATCTTGCGAAAAGAAAACTGATCCCTTCGCTCTTTCGCTTGTTTTCAACCGGGATGCTTTCGGACCGGTTCTTCATCCTCGGAACCGGCCGGGACGGGATGAGCACGGAACAATTTCGTGAGATCATGTTGCGTGCGATAACCGCTGCCGTCCCTGAAGAGAAGGCACGGAGCTCCTGGCATGAGTTTTCCGAACGGATGTATTATGCGGTGCTTGATTATCGTGACACGGCAGCCTATGTCAGCGGCCTTCGAGAGCTGCTCCCGAAGCTTGAGCATACGCACCGGACAAATGGAACGCGAATATTCTATCTGGCGGTGCCGCCGTCTATATTTGAGGATATCATCAGGAATCTCGGCAAGGCCGGTCTTGCAAAAGAAGAAGACGGCAGCAGCAGGATCGTACTGGAAAAGCCCTTCGGCCGGGACCTCCTGTCCGCGCGCCATCTGGAGGGGGCGCTGCATGAACATTTTGCAGAGCACCAGGTGTACCGGATCGATCATTACCTGGCAAAGGAAACGGTCCAGAATATCCTGATGTTCCGGTTCGCGAACGCCATCTTCGAACCCCTGTGGAACAGCCGATATATCGATCATGTGCAGATCACGGCTTCCGAGACCCTGGGCGTGGAACACCGGGCCGGGTACTACGAACAGTCCGGCGTGATCCGCGACATGTTCCAGAATCATATGTTCCAGCTTCTCGCTATAACCGCCATGGAACCGCCGTCGGTCTTCGAGGCCGACCGTGTCCGGGACGAGAAGGTTAAGGTCTTTCGATCCCTGCGGCCGTTCCCGCTCGAAGAGCTGAACAGCGTCGTTGCGATCGGTCAGTACACAAACGGCACTATCGACGGCAATGCCGCGCCCGCATACCGCGAGGAAGAAGGCGTTGTACCGGGTTCCGGAACGCCGACCTATGCAGCTATGAAGATCTTCATCGACAATTGGCGCTGGCAGGGAGTCCCGTTCTATCTCCGGTCGGGCAAACGGCTCGCCGCGAGAAAGGCGGAAATCGCAGTTCACTTCCGGCAGGCGCCCCACTCCATGTTCCCGCCAAGCGTCGGCGGTCCTATCGCGCCAAGCGTTCTGATGCTCAAGATCCAGCCGGAGGAGGGCATGACCCTTACGATCCAGGCAAAACAACCCGGCTCAAAGGTCTGCCTTAATCCTATCGAACTGAGCTTCTCCTACAGCCGTGGTATTCTTCTCGATGCATATGAATGGGTGCTTCTGGATTGCATGCTCGGAGATCACATGCTGTTCACCAGACAGGACAGCGTTGAGGAGACATGGAAGATACTTACGCCGGTGATCGAACAGCTGGAAGCGGGAGCGAAAAACGGGTCACTACCGTTCTATCCCGCGGGCAGCGAAGGTCCTGAGGAAGGAAGGCGGCTTATTGAACAGGACGGGCGAATCTGGAGACCGCTATGATCGCAAGCACGGATCCGGAAGTTCGCACGTTCCCGGACTTGAAGGAACTGAGCAATGCAGCTGCCGTTCAGTTCCGATCGCTCGCGATAACGGCAATATCGGAGGGAGGACGATTTACAGCGGCGCTCTCCGGTGGAAATACGCCGAAAGAGCTCTATGCGCTTCTGGCGAAAAGGCCCTATAGCGATCGTATCGCCTGGGAGCATGTCCACCTGTTCTGGGCCGACGAGAGATGCGTCCCGCCCGGGCATGATGAGAGCAACTTCAGGCTGGTGCAGGAACAGCTTCTCTCCGGCGTTTCGATCCCGCCCAAGAATATTCACAGGATCAAGGGAGAGCGCGGAGCGGTTCAGGCTGCGAAGGAATATGAACAGCACCTGCGGGAGTTTTTTGGCGGCAATGGTTGCCCTGTTTTGGACGCAGTCATTCTGGGTGTAGGCGCGGATGGCCATACGGCGTCTCTATTTCCGGGACTTCGTCACGTCGATGAATGCGACCGTCTGGTATTGCCCGTCTCCCCTGGCTATCAGAGGAAGGATCGTGTTACGCTTGCGCTGCCCGTTCTGAACCATGCGAAGCATGTGCTGATCCTCGCTTCCGGAACAGCAAAGCAACGAGTGATCAGGAGCATTCTCGGTGATGGAAACCCTGATGACTTGCCTGCCGGACTCGTGCGTCCCCTGTCAGGCGCGTGTACCTGGTTCCTTGATCAGGACGCAGCCGCTCAATTACCCGGGGATAAGGATGCATGGCAGTGGAAGGCACCAGGTCAATGATGGGCAGCAAGCTTATTCTCGCTGGTGACATCGGCGGGACCAAAACCCGCCTGGGAATATTTACGAGCTCGCGGGGAAACGTGGCATCCGTGAGGGAAGCGACCTATGCCAGCCGGGAATATGGAAGCCTTGAGGAGATCATCGAGGAATTCCTTGGCCATGGCGTCCGCGTTGATGCAGCCTGCTTTGGTGTTGCAGGTCCGGTGGTGGATGGCGCTGCTTCTCCGACCAATCTTACCTGGCAAATGAAAACAGCGCAATTGAAGCGAAAGCTTCCGACCGGATCCGTAGAACTGATCAATGACCTTGTGGCGAATGCGTATGGCTTGCAGGCGCTTGAGTAACGGGATCTGGCCACACTCAACCCGGGCAGAAGGGGAGCGGGCAACGCGGCCTTGCTGTCAGCAGGCACCGGGCTGGGAGCAGCTGTCCTGTTCTGGAATGGGAAACAACACGTACCGCTTCCTTCCGAGGGAGGGCATGCGGAATTTGGTCCGAAGAACCGGCTTGAGCTGGATCTGCTCCTGTATCTCTTTGAACGATTAGGGCATGTCAGTTACGAACGCGTGCTTTCCGGATCAGGGCTCTACACGATATACCGGTTTCTGCGGGATGCGGAAGGCTTCGGCAGGGAGCCCGGATGGCTTGCTGAACGACTGGAGACGGGTGATCCTCCCGCCGTCATTGCCGAGACAGCCCGGTTCGGCAGGAACAGGCTCTGCACCAAAGCGCTGGACCTTTTTGTCTCCATTTATGGCGCTGCCGCAGGGAACCTTGCGCTTCAGGTCATGGCTGTATCAGGACTGTATATCGGGGGAGGCATAGCTCCGAAGATCATCTGGAAGCTCAGGGACGGTACCTTTATGAAGGCCTTCCGTGAGAAGGGCCGGCTTTCAAGCAGTGTCAAGCATATCCCGGTCCGGGTAATCATGAACGAACGGACGGCCTTGCTCGGCGCGGCAGTAAAGGCCGCGCAATCCATGGGGGAGGGATGATGCAAATGCCGCATCGATGCATGCGAGTGCATCTGACAAGGCTACAAGCGTACTTAAAAACTGAAAACACCTGTCCCGCGCATCCCGAGATCAGCTGCAGGCGCTATTCTTATTGAAAGGAGAACACACGTGTCTCACGCAAGGTATCTTAAGAAAAGGGTTATTGCTACGGTCGTTTCTCTGCTTTTCATTATTGGGGCCTTAATGCTTCACACAAAAGTATCGCTCGCGGCTGATTCAGATGAAGAGCTGATAAAGCGGGCTGCAAAGATCTTCGGCCAGCTTCCGGCATCAATGCCCTCACCGGACAATCCCATTACTCCCGATAAAGTAAAATTGGGAAGAGTGCTTTTCTGGGAGCCTCGCATCTCCATTGATCGGACAGTAAGCTGTGCCAAGTGTCACCCTGTCGGTCTCTATACCGTTGACGGACTCAGGAAAGCATTGGGAAATCACTACAAAGAGATCCCGAGAAATTCTCCGACCCTTTTTAACGCCGCCTCACAGATCTCGGAGCACTGGATCGGCAACAGGACAAGCGTTGAGGACCAGGCAAAGCAGGCTTTGGTCGGCCCGCCTGCGTACGGTATGCCGAACTATGAGTCCGTGGAAAAGATACTCAGAGGGATGAGCGGATATGTGGCTCTATTCAAAGAGGCCTTTCCCGGAGAAAAAGAACCAATAACCGCGGAAAACTTTGCAAAAGCCGTAGGAGCCTTTGAACGGACGCTCGTAACGCCCGCGTCCTTTGATGATTTCCTGCGGGGGAACGCCCGGGCGCTGACGGATCAACAGAAGCGAGGTTTGACGACCTTTATGGATACGGGCTGCATGTCGTGTCATTTCAGCCCTTACCTGGGAGGCCAGATGTACCAGAAGTTCGGTGTGTTCGAACCCTATGAAACGTTGACAAAGAGCCAGGCGGTTGATGAGGGAAGGATCGCGGTCACAAAAAATCCAACAGACAGATTCGTATTCAAGGTCCCGGTGCTCAGAAATGTAGCGGAAACCCCGCCGTACTTTCACGACGGTTCTGTTGACAAACTGGCTGACGCGGTCATGATCATGGCAAAGGTTCAACTCGCGCGTGACCTGACCCGGGAGCAGATCGGCGATATCGCGGCATTTCTCACGTCGCTCACCGGAAAGATCCCCGACGCGGTGCTCGCCGTACCGGTGCTCCCGTCTGAAAACTAGCGTATGACAGTCAGATGTTGAACTTCAGGACAGGTATGTACAGCATCGTTTCCCAAGAAGAAGAGTGAGGAGACAGCAACGGACATGTTCAGGAAGGAGCTGATCAAACCGCCGCGGCTCAGGACCGATATTGGAGAAGAGCGGGAGCGGCACGCGACGTGGCTTGAGCTTTTCTACGATCTCGTATTCGTAGCTGCCATATCCCGGTTGGCGGGAAACTTGAACAGCGATTATTCCTGGAACGGCTTGTTGCATTTCACCGTTCTTTTTGTGCCTGTCTGGTGGGCATGGGTCGGCCATACGTTTTACCTGACCAGGTTCGATTCGGATGATCTCGGACACCGGCTTTTCACCATGGTGCAGATCGTGGCTGTTGCATCGCTCATCGTGCATGCTCCCGATGCGCTGGGAAAGAGCTCAAAGGGTTTTGCTCTGTCGTATGCAGCGGTTCGATTTATTCTCGTGGCTGAATATTATCGCGTTGCAAAACATCTGCCCTCTGTTCGTCCCATCGTTCACCGATATATAGCGGGCTTCGGGACCGCGGCCGCGTTATGGGTCGTATCAACGTTCCTGCCAACGCCGCTGCGTTTCATCGTGTGGTATGTCGCGATTGTCATCGATTTTCTCGCGCCGCTCACCGCCGGACAGCTTCACGCGAAGTTCCCGCCGCATCTCATGCATCTTCCCGAGCGGTTCGGCCTCTTCACCATCATTGTTATCGGCGAAGCCGTGGTCAGCGTTATCATGGGAGTGAGGGCGGATCAACTGACGTTCGCGACGGGTTCCGCATGCATCATGGGATTGATCATCGTCTTTACCCTGTGGTGGGGATACTTTGAGGGGGTCCGGGGCGCTGGAACAAGGCAGTTGACGTCGAAGAATCACGTCAGGGCATATCAGCAATGGCTGTATGCTCACTTACCATTGACCCTGGCCATCGCATCCATTGCGGTCGGGGTCAAGCGCCTTATCGCACTGCAGCCGTATGCGATGATGCCGATATCGGAGGCCATCATTCTCAGCGCCTCTGTGGGTGTCAGCATGGTATTTCTCACCACGATCTTTCTTTCCTCATACGCGGGTAAGCCGCCCGATGCGGCATTTCGATTTGTCCTGCCTCACTACGCGTTGACTGTCCTCAGCATTGCGACAGGGTTCCTCGCTTTCACCCTGTCCGGGATCGCAGTCCTGGGGACTATGACAATTCTCAACATCCTGCACGTCCTCTCTTACCTGCGATCGCTCCCTGCGCATGAATCAGAAAGTCTTTGAAATGCGCAAGGAGAAGGCGAGGGCAAGCCGGACTGACAACAAGATATGTCCTCGTTGTTCTCGGTTAGTTCGGCCACGTTTATCAAATCCGTCAGCATGCCAACGGTTAGTTTGCGCACTGGAAAGAAGGCAACACCTGCCCAGATAGCGCATAGTTCCTGCAATCAACCAGGTGGAAGTCCACCCGTTCTGCCAGCAGCATACGCTCAAAAAGACCATGGACGAATACAAAGTCCAGATGGAGGCTTGGGGGCCGCTTGCAGAAGGTCAGAGAGAGATCTTCAAGAATGAAGTCCTGTCCTCGATCGGGAACAAATACGGGAAAACGATCGCTCAGGTGATATTGCGCTGGCATGTTCAACGCGGAGTGGTTGCGATTCCGAAATCCGTTCACAAGGAACGCATCAGTGAAAACTACAGCATCTGGGGCTTCAAGCTGGGTGAAGAAGATATGCATGCGATTGCTGCCATGGACACGAACCATAGTCTTTACGGCGACACCTTCACGGGCACTGCTGCGGTAAAGAGGTTCAAAAGCCGCACAATACATGAGTGATCGAAAAGCCGATCAACAGGACCTATGCGCGATATACTAAGATCAGGGACAACGCTTGAGAATGTAACGTTAACAAAGGAGGCGGCACATGAGAAAAATAATTGTTTTATCATTCATCACCTTGGATGGAGTAATGCAAGCGCCTGGCGCACCTAAGGAAGATACTTCAGGCGGTTTCAAATTTGGCGGTTGGGTTGCACCTCTTTTTGATGAAGTTGGCGGCAAGGTTATGGAAAAACAGATGAAACCTGCAGACCTTCTCTTGGGCAGAAAAACTTTCGATATTTTTGCCGGGTACTGGCCCGCACATGCAGACTATTGGCCGGGTATCAATGATGTTAAAAAATACGTTATGTCCAGGACCAAGAAGAAGTCCGACTGGGAAAACTCAGTTTTCCTAAAAAGCCTGGCAGATATCAAAAAGCTGAAAAAGTCTAAAGGTTCTGATATCCAGGTTCACGGCAGTGGCAAGCTTATTCAGCTGCTCCTTAAGAATGATCTTGTGGACGAACTCTGGCTCAAAATATACCCGTTGACCCTTGGTAAAGGGAAAAAGTTGTTTGAAAGCGGCACGATTCCGGCAGCTTTTACATTAACTGAGAGTTTGGTTACACCAACCGGAGTGATCATCGCCAATTACAAACGAGCTGGGAAGGTCAAGACTGGTACTGTTGGAGCTTAAGGTTGGTACCTTTATCAAAGGTTGTTTAGCAAAAAGTCGAATGCCAATAGACGGTCATTCCGGTTTGACCGGAATTGCTTCGTACCAAAACGAGCGCCGCGCGATCAAGACGCAGCTGCGGCCGTAAGTACGAAAGGCAGAATTATGAAGGACGAAGAGAGATACTTATGTCAGACAGCGATATAAAAAAAGCGACCGATGAGTTGAAGGCACTGGCGCCGGATTACGCGCAATTGACGCAGGACGTTCTTTTCGGTGACGTTTGGAAGCGCCCGCCGCTCTCGCAGCGAGATAAAAGCCTGATTACGGTCACCGTCCTTGTAGCGTTGAATCGTATCGAGCAGGTTGAATTCCATCTGAAGAAGTCTCTGGAAAACGGGCTTACGAAGGAAGAACTTGCGGCTGCGATCACGCATATTGCGTTTTATGCCGGATGGCCGACCGCAGCCTCGGGGCTTAAGCATTTGAAAAACGTGATCGACCAGAAATGAATCAGAGTACTTGGTAGTGAGGATACATGGCTGACTCTCTTGTCCATGACGTGCCAGAGAAAAAATATGATGTTTCTCCGCTGGAGCTATTCTTCGACCTCGTATTCGCGTTCGCGTTGTCGCAGCTCTCACAGCATCTCTTCACTCACTTGTCATGGCGCGGTGCGACCGAGACGCTCGTGATGCTGCTGGCTGTTTTCGCGGTATGGTTCACGACGAGTTGGTCTGCCACGCTGGTCCGGGTCGATCAGTCAAGAACCCGCTGGCTGGTCCTGGCGGTGATGCTTTTGAGCCTGTTCATGAACGCTTCGGTGACCAGGGCCTTCACGAACTCCGGCTGGGCCTTCGTTCTGCCGCTGCTCTTGATCCAGTTGGGGCGCACTGTCTGGACGCTTCTCAATGCAACCACGTCGGCGCTGCGAGAGCATTACCTCCGAACGCTTTATTGGTTGATTGGCACATCACCCCTGTGGCTTGCGGGCGCAGCGGGTTTCCCGTTTTAACCGGAGAATCAAGGGATTGGCAGCATTACAATGAGTCTGTCCATTATGGTGATTTTGCCCTTTTTGACAAGTTTTAGCACAATTTTAGCACAGTGAAAACGGGGTGAGCTCAAGACTATGTGTATGATCCAAGTCTTGACGGTTACTTTTCGATACGTCTTGGATCAGTTTTAGCACAGGGGGGCGAGGAAGGGTGAGCACAAGACTTTTTGATTATTGCTTATTTCTGCTTGAAGGGGTTTACGAACTTGACGCCTTCGACAATTTGGTCATGCTGGAAGTCTTCTGTGTAGATGGTGCTGATCATCGCTTGTTTCGCGGTCGCCCAGATCATAGCATCCCAATAGGAAAGATGGTGAACCTTTCGACCCCGGATCGCTTCGAGCACGACAGGCACATCGGGGATGATTATTGTCCAGGTATGGGAAAGATTTTGAATGATGGTTTCGGCTTCGTCAGGGCTGACGAAAGAACTTCCCGCACGAGTTGCACGAACGAAGAATTCGGACAGGACTTGAATGCTGATTACGCCGGAAGTATCTTCCCAGCAGCGCTTGATAAGCTTCCGGGCGGTTTCATGCTTCGCTCCTGAATCCTGGTCGTAAGCGTAGAGAAGAACGTTTGTGTCGATAAAGACCTTATCGCTCATGCAGCTCTTCCCGCGAGCGATAGTAGGGGCCGCCGCCAAGCTTCAAACCCTTCTCCATACGCGCAAGTTCCTGTTTCATGGCGATTACGAACAACTGGTCTTTATTGTCAGGATCGTGGAAGATGACATCGACTTCCACGCCATTCGTCGCCGCTACAGGCTCAAGCAGCTGGACAGTGGTTCCCTTAAATATGCCTTTCACTTTGGTCATTTCAGCACCTCTTAATCTTTCAATGCTATTGTACCGAAATAAAAGCAGGAAAACAATCCAATTTAATGTCTTTAATCCAGTTTACCGACGCGCGGCTTCTACGCGCATACCGGCAAGAATGCAGCGGAGCGGAACATCTCAGGGGATCATCTCAGGGTCAGGTCCATACTATTGGGGAACATCTCAGGGTCAGGTCCATACTATTGGACATTTGTTCAAATATTTTCCGGTCCAGTGTATTTTTGCAAGAGCCTATAGGGTATGCGAGGTGCCTTCAAGGCATCGCGGGTCAAACTTGAATATATGTAGTTATTTGAGTTGCATGTTTTCGGTCCATCCTTAGGGAAGAACGCCAGGCGCTAATGCTCGCTCTGAAGATTGCCAAGTTACGCGAGTAAAAGGTTTGTCGCAACAGCAAGTGGCCAAACTTATGGGGACCAGTTAGCAGGCGGTATCACGAATCGAAAGCGGCGAGTATGAACCTACCTGGGTTTGCAGCCCGTTCGCACCTGGCCTGACAGCCTTCACCTGACCATCCTTCCAGAGCACGATAGGCGTCTTGGCACGACGCGCGGTCTCTTGTGCGCGTTTGCCCGCCCGTTTGAGCGCATGTAACGCAGCCTTGAAATCCGAATCTTGCAGAGAGGGTTTGCTTTTCGTCTTCACTTTCTCACTCATTGGTTCACTCCTTCTTCGATCAATCGCGGCCGTATGCTTGAGCTGTAATACAAGGCCCACTTCATCGACCAGTTCTTTGTAGCCTTTCCCTCAAACTCCCTTGCTTCGATCACCCTCATCGGGAAAATAAAAAAGGCCGGTCAATGATGACCAGCCTTTTGTTATTTCTTGGTGGAACTGAGGGGGAATCTCATCGCTCGCATGCTCGCTCCACGATGGGGCCAGCCCCCTCGTGTACTCCCCCGAAGCATGAGGGAAATCCTTTCCCTCAAACTCCCTTTGGTTCGATCCCCTCATGATGAAATAAAAAAGGCTGGCTATGTTTAGCCAACCTTTTCTTATTTTCTTGGTGGAGCTGAGGGGGATCGAACCCCTGACCCCAAGACTGCCAGTAGGGCAGGGCTGAAAATAACAATCCTTGAGTTATCGCCTGGTTTCCCGTTTTTACCGGTGAATCAAGGGGTTTACTGCTTTACGATGATTACGTCTATTACGATGATTTTGCCTGTTTGGATACGTTTTAGCACAATTTTAGCACAGTGAATAACCGGATGAGCACAAGACTTTCTATCTGAGGCTCACCCTGAACTGTCAGAAATCGCCTTCTACGTCCTTCCTATTTTGTCTCCACGATATAACCGGTCCTGCCCGAGCATGGATACCCCGTCTTGTCCTTGTGCGGGTTCAAAGCAGTGTCGTAGGAACTGCGGTTGAACTTCTTCTGGCATAGGGGACACTGAATAACATACGTCGGACCCCAGCTCGTTTTGATCTTCCCTGTTTTGCGCGGCGAAAATGAAAATGGATTGCGCGCTTTCGGCGTCCGTGCAACGCGCTCGGTGCGCCTCGTCGGAGGCGCGAAGATCGGCGCGGCAGGTGTGAGCTCGATCACGAAGCGCGGGATGAACGAGACCGTGGACGGCTCCGCGCTCTCGATCCGGTCGACCCGGTAGGACCTGGTTTCTCCGGTGTCGTGCTTGACTGCGGCAAGCAGCAGATTGCCGTCCTTGGTCCTTCTCAGGGAATAGGGCTCGATCAAGCGTTGCGAGCCCTGATACCCCAGCACAACGCAGAGCCGGTTGGCTGCGGCGAACCGGACCACTTCCAGCGGCACCGGCGCGTGCCAGGCATGACCCATGGACGGCGGCTGCCAAGCGGTATCGACATCCGCACCAACGGGCATAGATGCAGCAACAGCCGCCTGCGGCGCTTCGCCGTGCAGCCAGGCAAAGACGGCAGGAAGCTCGTTCCAGAATTGCTCGAATGCCGGCAGCATCGGGAGCTGGTGCCTGAGCATATTCTCCCATTCCGATACCAGCTCATCACGCTCCGGCCTGTTTTCGAGCGACTGCATAGTTGGAACAGCGATACCCTTGAAGGCGCATTTCTGCTCCAGCGTCTTCATGATCTGTTCGCGGTTCGCCTTAAGCTCCTCGTGCCTGAACAGATGGATCACATCATAGAGATCGCGCGGCCGTTCGCGTTCAGCCAGGGCGCGCAGCTTTTCAGCGAATATTTCCTCGAAGCTGTAGCACTGGACAGCGATGCCGTCTTCGGGATCGTCCGAGTAGGGGTGGTGGACCTCACGCGAGACAGGCGGCAATACGAGCACTTCGTCATTCGTCAGGTCAAGCTTGATCCTCGGCAGATCGCCGCGCGGCTGCAGGGGTCCCCGGTAGCCGATCTTACCCTGCACAGAAATCTTGCCTCGCGGGTTCGTATACACTTCAAAGCGAATCGTGTCCGCTGGGATCTCTATGCCCGAATTCTCGTAGACCCATTGGGTCACGCTGGTAAAGGATCGTTTCAGGAAATCCTGCTCAAGATGGGCGGCAGCGGTAAGGGTGAAATCGAGGTCTTCGGAAAAGCGGTAGGTTTCAAAGAAGCACTTCTTGATGCAGGTGCCGCCCTTGAACACCCACGAGGGGCCAAGGTCAGCATGATTTTCTATCCCGGCCAGGAGCCAGCCGAGTACATAGTCCTTTTCGACCACATTCGGCGCAAGCCCGAACTCCTTGGCAAAGTCCATGATCTCCCGTCTGTCAATCACCGGTCTTCTCCTTGGCCCATGCCGCAGGCACCCACAGCTTCCACGTTGTAATCAGTCTGTCAGCCGGAAGGGAAGGGTCGAGCTTCGCGTTTCCCGCGCTCAGGCGGGATCGGCAGGCCTCGATCAGGTTCTTCTCGTTTTTTGCGAACCGCTCGGTAAGAAAACCGAGGCGCTTGAATATTGCGCCGTTGCCGAGGCGGTCAGCGTAGGAGATGAGCAGGGCCGTGTCCTTTTGTTCTGACTTCAAATAGCTATTGAACACATCCACGGTCGGACGAATCCCGCCGCCAAGAGCCGGATCGTTCAGCATGTCCAGGATCGTTCGCGTCTGGTCGGAGACGTTCACCTTGACCTGGCCGCGCCATATTGGTTTCGTCCCGAACAATGCTTTCGCTGGGACTGACCTGACGAGGAAGTTGGCGCCCTTGATCGCGGGTTTTCGATCGCGCGGCTTTCGCGTCGTCATCACAACGATGGTGCGGAAGAGCTGCTCTGTCAGGCCCCAGTATTCGGCAGCAGACCATCCACCGATGTAGCCGGGCGAGAACAGCTGTTCAGCGATGATCCAGGGATCTTCGAGGGCAACGTCGGGCGTGCGTGCTTCAAGCGGGACGGGAACATACAGCCCCTGACGAATGCGTGAAAGCCAACCTTGATTTGTCCAGCGGGCGAGGAGCTTCGATGTAGCGGGAGCGGGGAGGCGTAAAATCTTGGCTGCCTGCAACACCGTGATGGTGCCCTTTGTCTCGCGCATGATCTGAGCCAGGCGGACGCGGGATTCTTTTCCTATTCCGGAGACTGTTTTCATGGTATATCCAAAGCGTAAAATATCCCTTACAGTGAGAAATATAGCACACAGAGTATACTATTTCAAGGACAAAATTAGTGGAGCGTACGATCCTCGACGAAATCCTCCATGTCCGGGTTGAGTACATCGAGCACCAGCTCGCGCATACGGTGCGCGATCCGAACGGCAGGGCGTACAACAGGACCGCGCACCTTGATGAGCGGAAGAAAATGATGCAGCAGTGGGGCGATTATCTGGATGGGCTCAAGACAGGGGCGAAGGTTCTTCCGTTTGCGAAAAAGGCGGGATAAGGCTACTATAATATAGAATCTAATGAGGGGCTTGGTTATCCAGGCCCCTTTTTTATTACTGCCATACTGTTGTCAGTGACAGGGGATATACTTGAAAGCATTAAACGTGGGGGTGAATATGTTTACCGTATTTTTTGAAGTTGATGTTAATTTGAGAGAGAGTCTGATTTTGCCATGCGAAGCTGAACATGTTATCGGAGAAGGTAAAAGTATTGAGGAAGCATTTGCATCTGTCCGGGCACAGATTGAATTAAGTAATTCCGAACTGCCGTGGAAGATGACGAGTATCACATATCACAGTATTCTGTAAGAAACCCCGGCTCCTGCCGGGGGAGGAGCATTCGTATGTCCGATCTTGTTTGTTAAATCCAGTAGCTCTGTAAGTATATCTAGCCTCGTCGGTACGACGCAGTTATTTCCTTCTCTGATGGAATGAAACACGGCAAGAGCATGATCGAGAAAAAATCCTATGTTAATCCGTGATGAGTGGCCGTCTAAACTCATTGAACAAAAACCGTCATCGTCTATTCTTGATAAAAAGGGCAGATAACGTTTAAACGCAGAAGTAAATTTCAAGAGCGCTTCCAGCGCCTTTTCCTCATGCCCGCAAATAATCATCAGCCCGGCAATCTCAACGAAATCGTCTATAGTCATGAAATCATCTTTAGTGCCAAATCGTTTATTCTCTGCTTGCGCGTATGCGTGCATCGCGTCCCTGAGGGCCAGTTCCCGCATGTCGAGAGCAATGAACGTCCTCGCGCGGTTAAGCAGGTACATCAGGCATTTGGGCTCAATCTCACATGCATAGTTATAGTCTTCAAGCGCTTCAAAATAGCGGCTCAGCGCTGACCTAGAATTTGCGCGGTTATTGAACTGCCACGAGGTGGAGCACTCAGCATCCGCACCTTCCCCGAGAAAATGCTCGAATCCGATCTCATCGTACAATTCGCAAATGAGATCGATTGTTCTAACCTCCATAGGCTTTGCGATAACATCCTCGGCAAGCCTTTGATATATTTCCTTGGCAAGGTGCTCGCTCATATAAATTTCACTGCCAATGCCGATAGTTGAATTCCATGCCGTGTTAACGTCTTTGATAAACGAGATCGTCACAGTGGCATGAGCGTGCAAATGTTCCGGGTGCTGCTCTCTTAGTTTACTGAGAATGTCCTCAGCAACGCTCATTGAACTGTCAGCCACGTATATTCCCTCCAGGTGATATTGATTGACCACTTTCCCCTTAACTACTGACACCATTGCGTCAGTGATAAAACTATGTTATACTCTGAAACATTATTCAATGGGGAGGCCAGGTATGGCCGATGTCAAGCGGATCAATCGCATGGTTGAAATTCTCGGATTGATCGATAGCGGAGAGAAAATAACGCCGAAAGGTCTCGCGAAGCGGTTTGGCGTGGCTGAAAGAACAGTCTATCGTGACATGTCCTGTTTCCCGAGTGAATACCCGCTCTATTTCGATGAAGAGCATGGATCGTACCGATTTACCTCGGGCTACTCTCTTAAAAAAATTGACCTGAGTCCTGACGAAATAAGGGCTGTTTTGGCAAGCAAGGCCGTGGTCTCGAAGTTGGGACAAAGCGTTTCAAAAGCTTATCAAGGCTTGATGAACAAGATCAAGGCTGGTTCGGGTCAGACAACCGGGCAGCAAATCAAGAACGCTGAAGGACACTACTGGTTCGATATAGATCCCGCTGACAACTTCGCCGACATCCAGGACAGATACGAAGCCATCCAACGGGCATTAGATGAGAACATCGGCCTGGAAATAACGTATCAGGCCATGTATGGTCAAAAGATTACCGAACGAAGGATCGACCCGTACGGTCTCTTTTTCAGTTCCGGTATTTGGTACGTCCTCGCTTATTGTCATAAATACTGCGACGTAAGACAATTCGCGCTTGACTGCATTAAAAACCTGGAAATAACCGATAGAAGATATGCCATCCCAAAAGACTTCTCGATGGATACCTATTTTCAATCAGGTTGGCATATCTATAAACATGGTGAGCCGGTCGAAATCAAACTCAGATTCACAAAGGACGTTGCCCGCTGGATCACAAGAAAACGGTGGCATCCGACCGAAAAGGTTGAGACGAAAAAGGACGGTTCAATTATCTATCGAGTCACTGTGCGGGGAACCAGAGAAATTCAACGGTGGATTTATCATTGGGGACCAAACTGCGAGGTATTGTCCCCGCTGCCATTCAGAAAAGAAGTGCAATCGGAGCTTCGCGCTATGCTGGCGGTATATTCAAAAAAGAAGAATAAATCAACGCTGACATAGTGCTGTCAGTAACGTGTGATATTTATAATGAGAAGTAGATGTCGGTTGCCATTATGAACAAAGGAACTATATGAACATAACTATTCACCGGGGTAGTAACGAAATCGGGGGCACCTGCATTCAACTGTCTACGGCTAAGACGACCATTTTGCTTGACCTCGGGTTGCCGCTCAGTAAAGAGAGTAAGAAGCTTGATCTGTCATCAATAAAGGCCGATGCGATTATCATCAGCCATCCGCACCAGGACCATTACGGGCTGATTGACTCATTTGATCACAGCGTGCCGGTCTATATCGGCAAGCTCGGCAAAAGCCTGATTGATGTGGTCGGAATCTTTATCGGCAAAGAACCGCTCGCGAACGAATTCCGGCACTTTGAAAAGTGGCAGCCATTTAATGTCGGTGATTTCACTATTACTCCGTATCTGGTTGATCATTCAGCAGTAGATGCATATGCGTTTCTGATCGAAGCAGAGGGCAAGAGGATTTTTTACAGCGGGGACTTTCGCGCTCATGGCAGAAAACGAGTTTTGTTTGATAATATGATCGCGAAGCCGCCGAAGAACATCGACGTTATGTTCATGGAAGGGACCATGATGCAGCGGTCAAACGATGAATTCCCGACAGAGGAAGCCGTCGAGAAAAAGATTTATGATACAATCGTTAATCAGGAGAACATCGCGTTCCTGATCTCATCGTCGCAGAATATCGACCGGATTGTATCAGCATACCGCGCATGCAAACGGGCTGAGAAGACATTTGTGATCGATCTTTATACGGCCTGGGTGCTGGAGCGGATGCGTACTGTCACCGCCAACGTGCCGGGGATCGGGTGGGATAACGTCAGAGTATATGCCGATCGCAATTATGATGAAGTGCTCAAAAAGAATTTGGAACTATTCGGGGATTTCAGACGGGCAGCCTATCAGTATCGCATTCAGAAGGAAGAGCTTAAGGCAAATCCCGAGCAATATCTCTATCTGTCCAGAATGTCAAAATCTCGCATTATCAACTTGTACAAAGGCAATAAAGCTGTTAATCTCATATATTCGCAGTGGCTTGGCTACCTTAAGTGCTCGAATGAAGAATGCTTCGGCGCTGAACAGATAGCGGCGTATCAGCATGACAAGCAGATAAACTTTGTGTATGCGCACACCAGCGGCCATGCGACGGTGCCGGATTTGAAGAAGTTCGCAGCCGCATTGAAGCCTAAGCGTTTGATACCCATTCACACAGAACAGCCCGCACTCTATGCGGAATATTTTGATTCCGTAGTTACTCCTTTATTGGATGACGAAGCATTCGTGCTATAGCTTATGCAGCAAGGCTCAAAATAACCAGTTTGGAGGAACAGGTCAAATTGCAGATTGTTGATAAATTGAAATTTGTAAGAGGTCTCATTGATTCGCGTGCATTTGATGCGGTAAGGGGATTTTTATCAACCGAAATTGGAAAAATAATATGTGATAACGCATCAATCCAGTTATGCATTAGGGAAAATTATATCAATGTATATTATAAGGGGTGTTCAGTTTTAAAATACTCACCTTTAGAAACAACGAATAGATATTTAATTCACGACAAATACCTTGATGGCGGCGACAGAGATACGTATGTTTCTTTGGATTTGGCAGGCAATAATGATTCGAAGAAGATGCTGCTATTATTGTCAAGCCTCGACAAGTCGCTCAATAAATATATCGTAGGTGAAAAGAAACATCTTGCTAGTTACATCTCAAGCGCAGGACAAAAACCATTCTTATTGGATTTGGAGGTTGCTTTTATTCGCAAAAGGGATCAAGAAGAAAAAGCAAAGTCAGCAGGTAATCGCGATTATATTGCTGACCGCATTGATATGGCATGTATTGCAAGAATAGACAATAAGGCAACTCTGCAGCTAGTTGAAGTGAAAATAGATACTGATTCTCGTCTCAGATCCAGCATACAAGGGGGGCAGGAAGTCCTGATACAAATGAAGCATTATCGAAGTTTTATAAAGGATCAAGAACAAAACATACAAGAATCTTATAGGATGATCGCCGATAATTATCTCAAATTAAATCTACTTAGTAAGTTTCCTAATGCGAGCGAAGCTTTGGACATGTTGCAAGAGTTTCGTGTGTCAGGCCGGGTAGATTTGGAGCCATATCTTCTGATAATAAGAACCAAGGAGAACATGAAGGGGAAATATGGCGACCACGCACAGTTACTTACTGATGAACTAATTAAGAATGGATATAAACCTCCGCTTTTATGGGACGCGGTCTGAAGTCTTAAGGACCGTCTAAACGGCAATATACTGACAACTAACAAAGGAGAAAAAGCAATGACAAATTTTAAAATGAAGGGCAACGATTTATATGACAGTAAGAACCATAGGGTAGCAACAGTGAAGGGGCACGATATTTACGATGAACGGAATCATAGAGTAGCGTCTATAAAAGGCACTGATGTATACGATGAGCGAAATCACCGGGTAGCATCCGTAAAAGGCTCAGATATATATGATGAAAAGAATCATAAAATTGCGTCGCTCGATGACGCTAGCGATACAATTGATGGAGCAATGGGCGGTGTTACAGTGGCAGCCCTTTGGCTATTTTTTGTTCGTTAAAAAATGGGTGGTAATTTGCAATGCAATATAATCTGAATAATATGTACGGCAGGTCGAGCACATTTGTGGTGCTGGCCTGCCGCATTTATGTCCATGGTGATACGAATGCCAAATGGTGATTGGGTCGGTGTAGACCTGGACGGAACGCTTGCTCATTGGGATGGATGGAAAGGCATAGAACATATCGGAGAGCCAATTCAGCCCATGATAGCCCGTGTCAACGCATGGGTTTCCGAAGGGGTGACTGTAAAGATATTCACGGCACGAGCAACAGTGCCGGAGCAAATTCCGTATATACATGCTTGGCTTGAAAAACACGGTTTGCCGCGCCTTGAGGTCACAAATATAAAGGACTTCGAGATGGTGGAGCTTTGGGATGATCGGTGTATTCAAGTTGTACCAAACACCGGCATGCCTATAAGCGAGAGCATCTGAAGCATTTTGCCGATCGGATTTAAATAATAGTCAGATTCAAAGATTCAAAGGCTCAGTTATATTCGTTCACCACATTTCAAATAAATAAGGAAAATAACACATGGCCGAAATAGAAATTCCCAAACTTGAAGAACTTGAAGAGATCAGAGAGAAATCTTTTTCAAAACGCGTGGCATTGATCACCGCGATATTTGCAGTGCTCCTCGCGGTCACATCTTTGGGTGGTAACCTTGCCATGAAGGAAATGTTGCTTTCTCAGCAGCAGGCATCGGATCAGTGGGCCTTTTACCAGTCAAAGGTAATGCGGGAGCATCTCTATAAAACAAATGGCCAGCGGCTTGAAGCGGAACTTCTTGAACGAGGCTCGGGAATGAAGGCTGCGGCGAAAAACAAATATGAGGCAATGCTCAAGGACATGCGCGCGGAAGAGGCGAGATTTGGTGATGAAAAGAAAAAGATAGAAGAAGAGGCAAAACACCACGAAGAGGAGCGGGACAAGAACCGTCGCAAGGACCCGTATTTCGACTTTGCCGAGGTCTTGCTTCAGATAGCCATTGTTTTGGCATCGATCTCAATCCTTGCAGTCTCTCGTCGGACATTATATTTTGCGCTTGTTTCAGCATCGCTCGGCACGTTCCTTATGTTGAACGGGTATCTTCTTCTGTTCAAGCTTCCCTTCTTTCATTAACACCACGAAGTAGATGTTGACAGCCGAGATCGGCAATGAACCAATTGGAGGCCTGAGATATGAACCAACCGCGAAATAACGGGTATCGAGATGTTCCGATCAAGAAACTGCAGGAAGATTTTCTTGATATTGGTGTATATATCGACAGCCTAAGCGAATTCATTCTTACCTGTGATACACCTATGACTATTGCGATACAGGGTGACTGGGGGTCCGGTAAGACGAGCATGATGAATATGATCAGGGAAAAGATCGAGGATCGTGTTATCCCGATCTGGTTTAATACATGGCGCTACTCTCAATTCGATATGCAGGGCGATCTGGCAATCTCACTCATTTCTCATTTCGCAAATAAAATTGGGGCCAATGATAATGAGAAGATAAAATCTGCTTTACGCGGGCTGTCTAAATTGGGGAAGGCAATAGCGATAGCAGGCGCGAAAATGGCAGGCGTTGGTGAAGTTGCAAAAGCAGCAGTGGAACATTTTGAAAATGGAACGCCTGATCCTTCTGAGCATATTCATGTATTAATTGAAAATCTTGAATCGCTCGTTGACGCTAAGCTCAAAGAGGCGGGAAAAGATCGGGTAGTGGTCTTTATTGATGACTTAGACAGATTGTCACCGGGGAAAGCCGTCGAATTGCTGGAAGTGTTAAAATTATTTCTGGATATTCCCGAGTGCGTATTCGTCCTTGCCGTTGATTATAACGTCGTCGTTCAGGGCCTTGAAATGAAATTCGGCAAGGGAGTCGGCGAAGACAAAGGAAAAAGCTTCTTCGATAAAATCATTCAGTTGCCTTTCACCGTACCCGTTGCTCAGTACAACGTGACGAAATATATTTCCACATTGTTAGAACGGATGAACGTTGAATATACCGAAGAAAACATAGCGGTATATCAGGATCTCATAAACAACTCCATCGGTTTTAACCCAAGAAGCATCAAACGGCTCTTTAATTCATTTTTATTGTTAAACAATGTGGCTGAAAAGAAATATGTCTATAAAGATTCCGGCTCAATTAAACGCTCAGACAAACAAAGAATCCTTTTTGCGACGCTATGCCTGCAGATGGCGTTTGATGCGGTCTACCGGTACATGCTGCATAATATAGAAAGTATTGATGGCAATTTCTTTAAGGCTATAACAGATGTCGAGTCGTTTAAAAATGATACTGCCCTTGCAGGGATAAGGCGGGAGGTGAAGGACAATCAGGACATCGTATTCTTTCGAATATCTGCCTTCATGGAAACCTTTTATAGCGGTCTTCTGCTTGACGACAAGTCTGGAGATATTTCCGCCGCTGAGTTGAATGCATTAAAAAGTATGTTGTCGTTCTCAGCGATCACGTCAACTGCGAAAGAAACCGTTATCGTAGCAGGAAAAACGTCCGCAGATGAATTTTTGAAACAATGCAATAGTGAGGATAAACGGTACTTCGAAACGATATTTGGTTATTTAAACTCCAAAGATAGCGCATTCAAGCCCAAATTTGGCACGGCAGGATTTTCGATTAAAGGGACCGTCCTCTGCTACCCCACAAGCAGCAAGGGGAGTATTACGTTCATTCGAGACAAACTGACTTCACCCGCACAGGAGTTTTTGCAAGGTAAGGGGGGCGACTTAACGAAGAAGAGAATAATATTGACCACCAGCAAATTGTCATCTGAAGATTTGATCAGAATATTGGACATGCTGGGTTGAGGTCCAATATGATTGTCGCATCTTTTCTGGACAATTCCCCCGACCTGTAGTAAAGTTCTGGATTATTATATGATTAATAGCGGTCGGGGAGGGGCATGGGTCTTCCGAAGGATATTGAAAGTCTGATCGAACGCTTTGACCGGAACCTTGAAGCCTACAAGGGCGGACAGTACAACGAAGCGCAGCTGCGCCAGGACTTTCTCAACCCGTTCCTTGGCGCTCTTGGCTGGGACATGACCAACAAGGCGGGCTATGCCGAAGCATACCGGGATGTGATCCACGAAGACGCGATCAAGATCGGCGGCGCAACCAAGGCCCCGGATTACTGTTTCCGGATCGGCAGCGTCAAGAAGTTCTTTGTTGAAGCGAAGAAGCCCTCAGTCAACGTCAAAGATGATGTCAGTCCCGCCTTTCAACTCAGGCGCTATGCCTGGTCAGCAAAACTTCCTTTAAGTATCCTCACCGACTTCGAAGAATTCGCCGTCTACGATTGCCGCATAAAACCTGTTCAGACCGACAAAGCATCCGCTGGCCGCGTTCTCTACTTCACCTATAAAGACTATCCAGCTAAATGGGATGAACTCGTCAACATATTTTCCCGCGAAGCCGTTCTTAAAGGTTCCTTCGATAAGTACGCTGAGTCCTCGAAGCTCAAGAAGGGAACGGCAACGGTTGACGATGCATTTCTGACCGAGATCGAAGACTGGCGGGACATGCTCGCCAAGAATATCGCACTCCGGAACGCGGACCTGACCACGCGGGAACTGAACTTCGCCGTGCAGCGCACCATTGACCGCATTGTTTTCCTGCGCATCTGCGAAGACCGAGGCATTGAGGAATACGGCAGGCTCCAGACTCAGCTGAACGGCACGAATGTCTATAAGCGTCTTGTGCAGCTCTTCAGCCAGGCTGACGATCGGTACAATTCCGGCCTGTTCCACTTTCAGCGGGAAAAGGAACGGCACGAGGAGCCGGATAAGCTCACCCCGAACATCTCCATTGACGACAAGCCGCTTAAAGACATCATCAACCGGCTTTACTATCCGGAGAGCCCTTATGAATTCTCCGTCCTCTCAGCCGACATCTTGGGCCAGGTGTATGAACAGTTTCTCGGCAAGGTTATTCGCCTCACAGCCGGACATCAGGCGAAGGTGGAGGAGAAGCCCGAGGTCAGGAAGGCTGGCGGGGTCTATTACACGCCGAAGTACATCGTTGATTACATCGTTAAGAATACCGTAGGGAAGCTGGTCGAGGACAAGAAGCCGAAGGAGGTCGAGAAATTGAAGATCCTCGATCCGGCCTGCGGGTCTGGGTCGTTCTTGCTTGGAGCCTATCAATATCTTCTCGACTGGCATTTGAAATGGTACATTGACAACGAACCTGATAAATGGGCTAAGGCAAAACAGCCCTCAATTTATCAAGGCCCGTCAACCGATCCTCATACTCCGAATTGGAATCTCACGACATCGGAGAAAAAGCGCATTCTTCTGAACAATATCTACGGCGTGGACATCGACTCTCAGGCTGTGGAAGTGACAAAGCTGTCGTTGCTCCTGAAGGTGCTCGAAGGCGAGAGCAACCAGACTCTTGCAAATCAGCTTCGCATGTTCCATGAACGGGCGCTGCCCGATCTTGGAGACAACATCAAGTGCGGCAATTCGCTGATCGGTCCCGATTTTTACCAGCAACAGACGATGCTGGATGATGAGGACAGGTATCGCGTCAATGTCTTCGATTGGGATAAAGAGTTTCCCGAGATCACGAAGGCAGGCGGATTCGATGCAGTGATTGGAAATCCACCGTATATCCGCAGTCAATCATTAGGCGAAGAAATGCGAAAATATTATTCGCAAGACTATCGTACCGCGACTGCTACGTATGATATTTATGTTTTGTTTGTTGAAAGAGGAGTTTCTCTTTTAAAAGATAAGGGAAGGCTCGGATTTATTCTTCCCAATAAGTTCTTTACGACAGATTATGGCGAAGGTCTGCGCGGCTTGCTTACAGATAATAATCTCATTGATCATATCGTAGATTTTGAAGATGCTCAAATATTTAAGGGGGCAGGTACTTATACCAATTTACTCTTGCTGCAGAAGCGCAAGGATAGCCCGATTTGCCACTATGCTCACTTAGGGGCAATATACAAAAGTGAAGGAACCAGAGGGCTATCGCAGAGGCTGGATGACGGTAGTTTCGATTTTGATCCAATTGAGCTTGCTCACGGTGGGCAACGCTGGACAATTGCGGTGGGAGCAGGCGGCAATCTACTTACAAGATTGCAGTCCGAATTACCGTTACTGAATAGTATTGGGCCACACTGTTTTCAGGGCCTAAAGACGAGCGCTGATAAGTTATACATGGTGGCGCGTCAGTCAAAGAAGGGCAATATTTGCAGAGTAACTAATGGCCTTAATGAGACAATTGAAATTGAGCAGGCAATGTTGCGACCGGTTGTCAAGGGTGAGCATGTTAAGCGTTATGTCACAGATAGGTCAGCACAGCTGTTTATTATTTATCCTTACTCTGTTAATACAAATGGCCAAGCCAAGCTTATCGCTTCCGACGTACTACAGAATGATTATCCTCTCACATGGGCATATTTCAAGTCGAAAAAACAGATTCTCGGTGATCGCGATCGCGGCACTTGGAGTTCTCGGCCGGATTGGTATGCTTATGCTCGCGGTCAAAACATAGCGACGTTTATTGGCAGAAAATTACTTTTACCTTACATGACTACACGTCTTCGGGCCGATCTTGATGAGGATGAGGATCTATTTTTTGTGAATATAACGACAGGTGGCTATGGCCTTCGCTTTGAGAATGCAGAAAATCACGACCTAAAGTATATTCTCGGCTTGCTGAATTCAAGGTTGTTGGATAACTTTATCCGTCAAATGACCAATGCTTTTCGTGGCGGCTATTTTGCGGTGAACAAACAGGCAATAGAACGGTTGCCATTTCGTCCGATAAACTTCAGCGATGCTCAAGATAAAGCACGTCATGATAAAATCGTTTCCCTCGTTGACCAAATGCGTTCTCTAAATAAGCAATTGTTCGCCGCTAAGACCGATCACGAAAAGACCGCTAGCCAGCGCCAGATCGATGCTGTAGACTATCAGATTGATCAATTGGTGTACGAATTGTACGGACTGACGGAAAATGAAATAAGGATTGTGGAAACCACGGGTAGATAACTGTGATTCTTGATCATATAGGAGGAAAGTGATGAGGAAAGCTATTTTGATAGGTTCGCCGAATGGTCCTGACCCCGCATTGCCTGGTGTAGAGGTAGACCTTAGAGACCTTGCAATTTATTTAAAGTCGGTCAAAGGTGGTGCATGGGAAAGTAGTGAGATAACAATTCTGGCAAACCCGAGCAAAAAAGATGTGCTTGCTACGATGAACACCGCAAGTATATGCGATTATGTTTTAATAACGTGTTCTGGACATGGTGAGCATCACGTCCGCAATGATTTCGACGATACTGTCTTTTGCATAAATAAGACTGAGGAAATGTATATTTCTGAGATTAATCCTAGAAATAAGCGACATCTTGTCGTCGTCGATGTCTGTCGCAAAGTTGTTCTCTTGAAATTGGAAGAGCATAGGATGTTTGCGGCCAAACAGGCGCAACCTTATGAGTTTGCTGAGGACAGAAAAAAAGCTCGTCAACTATTTGATCAAGCCGTCATGTCATGTGCAGAGGGCCGGATAGTTGTATATTCTTGCGATAAGAATCAAACAGCAGGCGATGACGGAAGCGGGGGCATATTTACGCAATCACTCGTTAAAGTCGGCGCTGCATTTACGAAAAAACCGTCTGGAGTGATGGATATCAATGACGCATTCCAAATTGCAAAGGTCAGGACTTATCAGTTAAATGCTCCTCAAACGCCAACAATTAATGTGGGTCGTCGCCGTGATTATTATCCCTTTGCTGTATCTGTATAATAAAGTCAGATTGACGAGGTGATTGGAATGGGCGAGTTTTCGAAACTTAAAGCCGGGGACATCGAACCTACGCTCGGGAAAAAAATCAAGGAGCTGATTCTTGCGTCAGATACATTCATTGTCTATATGGATGATAATGATGTTATCCAGTGGTCTTCTGATAAAGATGATGTGCTCGGTGATATTCCTAATCAAATTTCTTATTGGGAAACGATAAGCAATAAGTTGTTTTCTCGGGAAGAGTCCTATGATTACAAGTGTCTTCTTGCTGAAGGCTATGCAAGAGTGTTGGATGGGGAGCATGCTAACGTAGCGCAGAAAATTATTGATCAAGCAGTTGACCGAATTACAACGCATGGGCGGGAAATGTTAAGACAGCAATATGTGCTGGCGAGTCTATTTTCAACTGCCGTGATCGGTGCATTGTTGATTTTATCGATAGCCAGTAAGGAATGGATTCTGAGCTATGTTGGTCAAAATGCCTTTGATATCTATTTGGCGGGATTATTCGGTGGTGTCGGTGCATTTGTATCGACAATGACTCGGTCGAAAAAATACGATCCCGAAATTACAATAAGTAAGAAGATACATACTATAGACGGAATATTGAGAATTATTTATGGGATTATCGTTGCTGGATTGATTGCGATTGGCATTAAGGCCAATCTGATGTTTGGTTTCATCAACGGCATCGAAAAGAATATCTATGTTTTTGCTTTCTTAGGTGCGGTCGGCGGTGCCAGTGAAATAATATTCCCCAGCATAATCAAAAAAATAGAAAATAAAGTGTGAAATGTAATTCCGTCGTCATCGAGAGAATGGGCAATCAGTCTCCCACTCAACTGTACAAAAGCGCTGCTCATTAATGCGTTACACAATCTCATAAAGAGGTCCCTTGCTTATGTCAAATTTTCAATGGTCCTTAATTATTGCAATCGTCGCCGTAGTTCTCCTCGGCTTCAAGCTGTTGAAACTGAAAAAAAGGGCTGCCCAGCTTGACTCTGAACTCCGCGATCAGAAGGACAAGTTTGATCAAGAGGTTAAGCAGTGGACAGAACGCGTCGCCATCCTGAAGGGTGAGAATGAAAAAATATCCAAACGCTCCACAGAGATTGAAACTGAAAATAAGAACCTGTCAAAGTGGGTAGTAGTTGCCGATGCCGACGCGAAAGCACAGGAACTGATCAAGGCAGCACAAGCGGTCATGGATAAAACCACCACAGATGCTGCTGCGCTAACCGCCGGTGCTCAACAGGAAGCATCCACGCTGCTGGCAAATGCCAACAATGAGGTCAACACGATAACATCAGAAGCGAAACAACAGTCAAAGGAACTTAAAGAGGAAGCCAAAGCTACCCTTAATTCTGCGACCGTCCAGGCCGGGACCATTGTAGACGCGGCTAATAAGAGGGCAGAAGAGATTGCTGGAAGCGCATACGAGGCCATGAAGAATGCGTCTCTGTATGAGCAGACGGTCAAGGCGATGAAGAATCTCATAGAAGGTTACGGCGACCAATACATTGTTCCAGGGCATAGCTTGCTTGACGATTTAGCCGAGGAGTTCGGACATACGCAGGCAGGAGAGGAGCTTAAGAAAGCAAGGGAACGCTCCAAACTAATGATCCACAACGGCACTGCGGCTACCTGTGACTACGTCGAACAAAATAGGCGAGAAACCGCTGTCAATTTCGTAACAGACGCATTCAATGGGAAAGTGGACTCCATCCTGTCACGAGTCAAGAATGACAACGCTGGAAAATTGGAGCAGGAAATCCGTGACGCCTTCACGTTGGTAAACTTCAATGGGAAGGCATTCAGGGATGCGAGGGTCACTGAAGAGTACATGAACTCGCGGCTTGAAGAATTGAAGTGGGCGGCCATTGCACAGCAGCTTAAACTGGAAGACCGAGAAGAGCAGCGTCGGATCAAGGAGCAGATTCGCGAGGAGGAAAAGGCGCGTCGGGAATACGAACGTGCCATGCGCGAAGCCGCCAAAGACGAAGAAATGCTCCATAAGGCAATGGAAAAGGCCCAAAAACAAATGGAACAGGCAAGCGCCGAACAAAAGTCCAAGTATGAACTGCAATTGCAGGAACTTACCGAGAAACTAAAGCAGGCAGAAGAGCGAAATCAACGTGCGTTATCAATGGCACAACAAACAAAGCGCGGCCACGTGTACATTATCTCTAATATCGGATCATTCGGCGAGCATGTGTATAAAATCGGATTGACCCGAAGACTTGAACCGCAGGATCGCATACACGAACTCGGGGACTCAAGCGTGCCCTTTGAATTCGATGTCCACGCGTTTATCTTCAGTGATGATGCTCCGGCATTAGAGCGTCAACTACATCGGCATTTTGTCATGAAACAAATGAACAAGGTAAACTATCGCAAGGAGTTTTTTGAGGTTGACCTTCAGCATATACGGGAAGAGGTTGAAAAACTTGGTCTCGCCGGAACCGTAAAGTGGACAATGACGGCAGCGGCGCAAGAATATCATGAGACGCTGGCAATCGAGAAGGCCATCAGCGAAGATCCCAAAAAGCGTGAGGCTTGGCTCATGCGACAGTTGGAACTTGAACCAGTTAACAATGGACAGGTAGAATCCATAGAAGCATTAGCGGAAGAATAAAAGAAACGATAATTATGCCTCAGAAAAGCATCTTAGAAGATATTGCAGAGAACAGCCTCAAACATCCCATACTCGGGGTTATTGCGAGTGTTGTTTTCCTCTGTACCGGGCTCTATCTTACCTTCTCTCATGGCCCAATCGGTCCCGCAGGTGCCGTGTTCAGCGGGTTCAATAAGATGTTCGCATATTTCTGTTACGGCCTTTCGGCATTTGCAGCCGTTTTCTCCGCCATCGGTTACGTCAAGAATAAGGTCGGTAAAAAACAGCGGCATGAATTCTTTGAGTCCAAGAAAACTCTGATGTCATTAAAGCAAATGTCATGGAAAGAGTTCGAGCATTTCGTCGGGACGTTTTTTGAAAAGCAGGGTTACTCCGTAGAAGTCACGGGCGGACTGAGAGATGGCGGAATAGATTTGATCGTCAGAAAGAACGGAAGAGCGGCTTACGTGCAGTGCAAGAAATATCGTGAGAACCAGGTGACGCTTTCGATGATGCGGGATTTTTACGGTGCGATCTCTTCCCAGGCAAATACCAATCCCAGCTTTTTCGTTACCACTGGCACGTTTACGCTTGATGCGCGAAAATTCGCCGAGGAAAACGCGATTGAGGCCATTGACGGCAGCAGGTTGATGGAGTATTTGAAAACGTTGGATGTACCGGTTGCTCCTGGGATGGCCGGATCAGCAGTAAGCGCCGCTCCTGCTTCCAATCAAAAAAGTAAAAGGTGCCCGGACTGCGGGGCACCTATGGTTGTGAGAGTCGCAAAAAAGGGAACGCATGCAAACGAACCTTTTTGGGGCTGTTCAGCTTATCCGAAATGCAAAGCGATCGTCGCGTATTCTGATAAGGCGTAGCGAAGGGTATAGTAGATCAGCGTAGTTCAATATCTCTTTTCTTTTTTGACGATCCTTCCAATAACGCGGTACTCCTTTTTTTCCGACAGCTCTATGTCGGCATACTTCGGGTTGAGCGGATGAAGTATCCTCTGCTTTCCGTACTTCTTGAGCTGTTTTAACAGTGCTTCCTCTTCATCATTTTTGACGACCACATAATCTCCCGACGATTCACGCACGTGCGGGTTGACGATGATGATGTCGCCCTCGTAAAACTCGGGCTCCATTGAATCGCCTTTCACCCTCAGCGCGAATACGTGTTCCCCCTTCACGTCGGTTTCGGTCCAGTCCTCCGCGTCCTCGGGCTGGAATGAGTCGCCAACCTCCTCCCATTTGCCTGCTGTCACCCAAGAGATGATCGGGATCTTTCTTAGCTTACCGAGATTGGCCGGTTCGACATTCGGCGGAAGAAACCCGGTTTCACGCAAGAATTTCTGAACGTCCGAGTGATAGGCCTTCAATATCCGCATCACCTTGTCGAACGACGGGGCGGTCACGCCGTCCTCGATTTCCTTGACGTGAACATGCGAAAGCCCGGCAGCAGCGCCCGCGTCCCGTAGGGACATATCGTTCAGCTCGCGTTGTTTCTTGAGATATTCGCCTACCTTCAACATGTGTTCATTATACCGTACAAGAAGCTTGACATGCAAGCTCTTTTCCTGTAAATTATACCTAACGTATCGGATGCGTAGTTTCTGAAAAAGACAAGGATAGCGTTTCTGTAGGCGTATTTCCTCACGTAAGTACATAATGCACGTATGCCCTTGCAGTTAAAAGGGCTATTTTATTGCCTTTAATGTTAGGAATATCTAACAA